>ENA-OQJH01001166-OQJH01001166.1-human-gut-metagenome-genome-assembly--contig:-NODE-1166-length-11687-cov-1.763754_pt1 | contig 11687 bp, 21 predicted proteins | sample MGYA00242597_ERZ504763 | MGnify/ENA primary metagenome ERZ504763 (study PRJEB26092, sample SAMD00036359) | human gut metagenome | host: Homo sapiens | study: EMG produced TPA metagenomics assembly of... | reverse complement strand
GTAAGCCCCCGATAAAGTACCCGTTGTCTTTGTATCTTTAAGTCTCGATCTTTGCCAGAAAAAGACTATGCAAAAATGAGTAAAGAAGAATTCATTGAAATCCTGTCTCGTCAACAGCGTAGCGGTTTGACGATAAAAGACTTCTGTATAAATGAAGCCTATACCGAATCAAGCTTTTACTATTGGAAAGGAAAGTTTGGCCTATCGAGGCGTTATCATATGGATAGGCATTCTTCCTCTTTAGAGGAGTTTGCACCGGTTAGCCTCACCTCTTCACCTGCTTCCCACTCTGCCTGTGATAGTGGCGCTATACAAACGGGTGAGATCCGGATAGAGTTCCCCGGTGGTATTATCGCCCACTTCAGTGGTATGGCTGAATCCCAGGCGGCCATGCAATTGCTCACTCAACTCTGCAATCGCCATGTTTTGCCTGAATGACACGATGCGCTACTTTCTCTGTCCGGGTAAGACAGATATGCGTAAAGGTATGAACTCATTATGCGGGGTTGTTCATGATAAAATGGGATATGATGTCCGTTTAGGTGATGTGTTTATCTTTATCAACCGCCAGCGCACTACAATGAAACTGCTACACGCGGAAGATGGCGGACTGGTTTTGTACATAAAACGACTTGAAGAAGGCACTTTCCGCCTTCCCTCTTATGACAAAGAAAGCAAGTCGTACCCTATGCAGTGGCGTGACCTGGTTCTGATGGTAGAGGGAATCAACGACGAACCTTCCAAAAGGCTCAAACGTCTGAAAGCGTTACGAAAAAGTGACATGCAGTACTGAAAAACAGCAGGTGAAACCTTGATTATACGGTTGCTTTTCTGTATTTTTGTATTGTTCAAAACAGGTATGACGAATGACTCAGACAGAAACATTAGAACTTTTGGTGGCCACACTCCAGCAGGCTAATAGCTCCCAGTCTGAGTCAATCGAGCGTCTGACCCGGCAGAACGAACAGCTGCAAAATAAGCTTCAGGAACTGCTGGCTCAGGTAGCCTGGTTAAATCGTCAGTTATTCGGCCGTAAGAGCGAGAAATTAGCCCATCTGGATCCGAACCAGCTATCACTGTTCGATCCACCTGTTCAGCCGTTGGAACACGAAATACCGGAAGAAGCCGCAGCCCAAGAACCTGTCTGCTCGACGACTCCCAAAAAGAAAGTGCGTCAGAACCGCAACATGTTGGATGGCCTTCCTGTAGTGGAGATTGTCATAGAACCCGAAGGAGTCGATCCGGATAAATACAAGCGCATAGGCGAGGAACGCACACGTACACTTGAATTTGAACCGGGCAAATTATACGTAAAAGAGATCATACGTCCCAAGTATGGCCTGAAAGACAATATAAGTTTGCCTCAGGGGCATCAGGCAGTGTTATTATAGCCCCTCTTCCGCTATTGCCTATCTACAAGGGACTTCCCGGTGCCAGCCTGCTCACTGAAATCCTCTTGCAAAAATATGAATATCATGTACCATTCTATCGTCAGGTGCGTGAGTTTCACCATTTAGGCCTGAAGATCTCGGAAAACACGCTTCAGGGGTGGTTCAAACCTGCCTGTGAATTACTTAAACCTCTCTATGAAGAGTTGAAGAAACAGGTATTGAAGGCCGACTATATCCAGGTGGACGAAACGACATTACCGGTTATCAACAAACAGAATCATAAAGCGGTTAAGGAATACTTGTGGATAGTCAGGGCGGTTATGGATGGATTGGTCTTCTTTCATTATGATGACGGTTCCCGCTCACAGGAAACAGCCTGGAAATTATTACAAACCTTCAAAGGATATCTTCAAAGTGACGGCTATGCGGCCTACAACATCTTTGAGGGTAAGAAAGAGGTGTGCCTTGTCGGATGCCTTGCCCACATAAGGCGACATTACGAGGTTGCCAAAGAAGAGAATGAATCCCTGGCCGGATATGTTCTGGCTCAAATACAGCAACTCTATCGGATCGAACAGATTGCCGACCAGGAGGAACTCACTTATGAGCAACGCATGCTTAGAAGACAGGAACAGGCACTTCCCATACTTGAGCAACTGGAAAAATGGATGGAAACAGCCTATCCGAAGTGCTTCCTAAAAGCCGGATGGGGCAAGCTATCGCTTACGCGTATCAACTTTGGCCACGTATGAGGAATTATCTGAAAGACGGCAGGCTTAAAATAGATAATAATCTGGCCGAAAATGCGATTCGTCCGATAGCCTTATCAAGAAAAAACTTCTTATTTTGTGGAAACCATGAAGCCGCGCAGAACACTGCCATAATCTGTTCGCTCTTGGCATCATGCAAAGCCTCCAACATTAACCCCCGGGAATGGCTCACGGAGGTGATTGCACTATTGCCGTATTATGCAGCCAACAAGGAGAAAGACCTAAAAGAGCTGCTACCCCATTGCTGGGAATCGGGAAACTCCAAAGAACTCTAATAATACTCTAACGAAAAACAAGAATATAAATACAGAATCACTATAGCTTTGTTCGATTTGCTATAGCGATTCTTTTTTATACGGGTACTTTATCGGGGGCTTACGTTTTTTCTTCTTTTTGTTTTTAAATATAACAAACTGTTCCTCAGAACAGGATAGTCTGTTATGTTGAGTGACGAAAAAGAAAAGATTAAGTTATTCTTCTTAGAAGTTGAATTGATAGATAATTTTTCTTCTTGTTGAATGGCAATATTGTTATCTGTATTGAAAACTTGTTTTTCTTTCACTATATTGAATCTCTTGCTTTTTTCGTTCAAGCTATTCAACTGTAAGCTCCCGATAAAGTCCTCGTATAAATTATAGAATCGCTATATAAATCTAATAAGTTTATAGCGATTCTCTGTTTATAATATGCTTTTCATTAGAGTATTGTTAGATTTCTTTGGATCTTCTCAGTTTCCAGTAATTGGGTAGCAACTCTTTTAGGTCTTTTCCCTTATCCCTTGTGTAATATGGCAACCAGGCAATTATTTCGGTAAGCCATTCTCTAGGGTTAACTTGAGATGCTTTACATGATGCCAATAATGAACAGATGACATCTGTGTTTTCCGCCGCTTCATGATTTCCACAAAACAAGAAGTTTTTTCTCGATAAAGCTATTGGGCGGATTGCATTTTCAGCCAGATTATTATCAATTTTGAGCTTGCCGTCTTTGAGGTAATTTCTCATGCGTGGCCAAAGGTATAGGCATAGGCAATGGCTTGTCCCATCTGGCTTTTAGGAAGCACTTTCGGATAGGTTGTTTCCATCCATTGTTCCAGCTCGTCAAGAATAGGAAGAGCCTGTTTCTGCCTTTTTGACATTCGCATTTCAGGGGATATTCCCTGTATGTCGGCCGCCTGCTCTATCCGGTAGAGTTCCTGTATTTTGGCCAGAACGTACTTAGCCTGAGACTTATTTTCCTCTTTGGCGGTCTCATAGTGACGCCTGATATGGACAAGGCAACCCACAAGGCACACCCTTTCCTTACCTTCAAAGACGTTGTAGGCCGCATAACCGTCACTTTGAAGATATCCTTTAAATGGTTCCAATAAGTTCCGTGCCGTTTCCTGTGAACGGGAACCGTCATCATAATGAAAGAATACTAATCCGCTGGTTACCGCCCTGACCATCACAGATATTCCTGACAGCTTTGTGGCTTTGCTTGTTGATGATAGCAATGTGGTTTCATCCACCTGGATGTAATCGACTGCCAATACCTGCTTCTTGAGTTCATCATACAAAGGCTTTAGCAGCTCACAGGCGGGTTTGAACCAGCGTGAAGCGTGTTTTCCGGGATTTTCAAACCTAAGTGATGGAACTCCCGTATCTGACGGTAGAATGGAACGTGATACTCATACTTTTGCAGGAGAATTTCTGCCAGCAGACTGGCACCCGGAAGTCCCTTATAAATAGGCAACAGTGAAGATCGGCTATTACGATACCATCCTGATATTCCTGGGGTAAAGCGGTATTGTCTTTCAGTCCATATTTGGGACGTATGATTTCCTTTACATATAATTTACCCGGTTCAAACTCAAGTGTACGTGTATGTTCCTCGCCAATCCGTTTATACTTTGTAAGATCCAGGTCTTGCGGTTCTATGACAACTTCCACAACCGGAAGTCCTTCCAACAGTTTACGGTTCTGCCGTTCTTTCTTTTTAGTAACCATAGGTGTTGTAGTTTGTTCAACTACAGTTTCTTCCAAAGGTTCCGGTTCTAAGGATTGGACCGGCTGTTCAAACAGGGATAGCTGATTTGGGTCTAGACGGGATAACTTTTCACTCTTACGACCAAAAAGTTGTCGGTTCAGCCATGCTACCTGAGCCAGCAGTTCATCCAGTTTGTTTTGTAACTGTTCATTCTGCCGGGTCAGCTGTCTGATGGACTCAGACTGACTGGCGTTAGTCTGTTGGAGTGTGGCTACCAAAAGTTCTAATGTTTCTGTCCGAGTCATTATTTATGAGGATTTTGAACAATACAAAAATAAGAAAAAACTCTTACTTAAACAAGGTCTGGTCCATTGAGTTTCACTGTTATATATCACTTTTTCGTAACGCCTTCAATCGCTTGAGCCTCTTAGCGGATCCGTTATTGATTCCTTTCACCATCATGACCAGATCACGCCACTCCATGGGGTATGATCTGCTTTGCTGATCATATTCGGGCAAGCGGAAGGTTCCTTCCTCCAGCCTTTTTATATACAAGACAAGATCGCCATCTTCCGCATGCAGAAGTTTCATCGTGGTCCGCTGCCGGTTTATGAAAATGAATACGTCACCTAAACGGACGTCGTAGCCCATCTTGTTATGAATGACTCCACATAATGAATTCATGCCTTTGCGCATATCTGTCTTACCCGGGCAAAGGAAATATCGCATCGTATCATTCAGGCAAAACATGATGACCGTAAATTTGAGTGAGTAATTGCATGGCGGCATGGGATTCAGCCATACCACTGAAGCGGGCTATTATGCCACCAGGAAACTCTATTTGAATCTCCCCGGATCCCATAGCTACTCTATCATAAGACGGGTTGGATGTGGACGGGGAGGTCAAATTGATAGGAGCGAACTCTCCGGAAGAGGATCTTTCCCCATGATAAGGTCGTGAGAGACCAAACTTTCCTTTCCAATAATAAAAACTAGATTCGGTATAGGCTTCATTGACACAGAAGTCTTTTATCGTCAAACCGCTTCGTTGCTGACGGGATAGAATTTCTAAGAATTCTTCTTTGCTCATTTTTCGCATAATCTTTTTTACGCAAAGATCGAGCGAAAAAGATACTAGACAACGGGTACTTTATCGGGGGCTTACCATTTTATAATAGATTCAGGAATTTGTCATCTTTTGCGAATCCGTTGTTAATCCAGTAGGTGGACGATTCCGGCATAATCGGCGGGAATATCATCGATGCTGTAATTGGGCAATACCATGAACCCACCGCATGACACAACGGGAGCTTTTGTCACCGACACTGTTTTAACCACGTACTTACTCTCGATATCAGGTCCACAACCGTAATTCAGGTAGGGAGCAATGTACGCTCCTTCCCAATCGGCAAAGTCTTTGAGTAGTACAAATAGAATCTCTTGTTTCATTATTCGTTGTATTTTAGATAATTTATTTTAATCATTTATACCATGTTTATACGGGCAGACATTTCGGCATTGCCAGCAACGAAGTTCCAATACACCTTTTACGGTAATATAGCAAACTTTCCGGCATCCTTTTTGACTAAAATTGTTTTCGTCTGTGAGTGCTCCCGAAGGACAAAGATCGACGCATAGGTTGCAGTTGTTGCAAACCTGGTATGTCGCCAATGGATCGGGCTCTAATTCCAACGAGGTTACTACTGCCGTAAACCAAAGCAGATTCCCGTACTTATCATTGGTAAGCAGTAGTTGCGAGCTATAACTCCAAGCCCGGCAAGTTCGGCAGCATGTTTAAGTGACACACGCGAGCGGAAATGTCCATCTACGAATTTACCGCTAAGCGAGACTATCGACACGGCTTTGTATTTGAGTCCTTTGAGTTCGGCTGCTACATCCGCAGCAACCTTATCCATCTTTTTAACTGCCTCATTGCGTATATCCGTATATGTTCGTATATCCTGTTCGAGAATATCTTTGGGCAAAACCATTCCAAGAGAGATGACCGACTTAGCCGTTGGCATAACATCGGTTGGGTGATATCCTTTCGGAGCATTTACAAACCGCTCGACCGAGGCAACTCCCACCAGATCAGCTCCAAACGAGCGACATAACTTTTTAATCTCTTTATTTGTCATTTTTTGCAGTTGTATTATATCAAATAATCCCCAGTGCTATTGCGATAAAACTAGGACCATTGATTACCCCATGTAGAAATACTCCTGTCCATGTGTTCTGTGTCTTTTGTACCACATAAGGCTCTATATACAATAGCGGTAATAACATAACAAGTAGTTGCCAACCAAACGCTATATGAAAAATAGCCCAACCAGTGCCATGTAATATCCACGTTTTGTCTTCGAAAGTCTTTTCTTGCCGAGGTAACAACACACCTCTCCAAAAGAACTCTTCGCCTCCGATATTGAGCAACCAATATGGGAACCATGCAAGCAATAGCCAATATCTTCCCGGTGAAAGCGGATCCAAAGTCATAAACGACGGAGTATGGTTGAAATCCGAAAAAAGGACTTGCATCGCAATCATAATTCCACTTGTCAAGAGTCCGATTACCACCAACGCCAGAAGTGAATAACGCCAATCTCTACGACTCATAGGTCTGAATCGTAGTCGCTCCACAAAGGTCTCTTTTGTGAATTTGCCCCCTTCTTTGCGAAGCGTCATCACGCCGGCAATAATAAGTGGAGTGAAAACTCCAAGCCCTCCGCAAATAAACCAGAAGATAATGGACTCCAATCCGGCAACTTCCGAAAGAAACGGAATGCATAAGTGGGTCATCACCCCCCAAAAGCATGGCTGCCGATACGAATATCAGTGTCGATGGCATTAATCTCAATGGTTTCATTTGTATTCTATTGCTTATTATTTACAAAATTTCTTATATTCAATCGACAGAATGTTTGGCAAAGAATAATCCTTCCGATTCAAATCCAATTTCTTCATTTGGAGAATAATACAAGTCTCTTCGAAAGGAACGATAATCAAGAATGGTAATATAAACCATAGGAAAGAGAAGCTACCCATAAAAATATAAATAAAAGGAATACAGTATATTAATAAGCCTACAATTTTATTCCCGATAGTATGAATTGCACCAAGTTGATAAAAACTTGCTGTAAATACGCTATAATTTGTTGGGTGTATTGAGGTTGTTCTCTTACTGATATTGTATTCATAATGTTGTCTATTATATGTTCCTTTTTCTATTTGCAGCAATTATAACTAATGCTTGCGGCAAAAACAGCCAAAAACCGGAAATCGGCTCTATGATACATCCAACCACAGCGAACGCCAAAATACAATACCCCAAAATCAGAGGTGCGGGTTTCTGCTCTTTTTTGATATAGTATTGGAGTGTTAGCCCCCAAAGAATAAGTATAATCCCACATACTAAAAACCAAAGGGCGAAAGCACGGCTGTAACTATCATCTGTGGAGTTTATTAATCCATCTTTTATCATGTCCGTAAAGTCTTCTTTCCCAAGTAATAGTGCATATACTGTGTGGATTGCTCCTGTTATAACAAGAAATGTCCCACTGTATTTCCAAAGTTTCATATTTTCATTCATTGTCATAGATAATATTTTATAAATGTACTTTTATAGTCTTTATTACTTTCTCTTTTTGTTATAGTTCTGATGGAGTTGTGTTTGCCAAATTTTTAGCTTCTTTTACAAAATGGGAAAAGTCGGTATATCCCAATTCGTCGTATAAATCATAACTACCATTTGCACGATAGTTCTTCAATGCAGTTTTAAAGCGTAAAGCTTTAAAGCATTGTTTGGGTGATATACCTAATACTTCTTTGAAATATCTATTGAGTGTAGGATTTGACACCCCAACTTCCTTACTTACTGTGTTCAATTTGTAATTACGGTTATTATTGATATGGTAATTGCTTTTATTACAGTGTTGAGTTTGAAATCAGAACTAAAGATTTTCATATTACTTAAAAGCCAATTCTCTACAAACTGAACTCGCTCGGCAAAAGAGCTTTTTAATTTTAGTTCGTCTATTACTTTTTGATTTAGATACTTTTGCAGAGACAAATGATTATCCACCAAAGTTGAAATATCTTTAGACAAACAGGAGTACAAAACTCCCGGCTTGAATTTTATTGAAAATTCATGGGTTCCGGGAGCGTGTATTACAGTGATCGCTTCTGTTAAGCTACCAGATATCTTATCACCCGATGTATCAATTATACCATGTTCACGATGTACTTTGAATGTCTGACTACTATCGGAGATATAAATTGAAACTAAGATATTAGCATTGGGCAAAGCCACAAGTGAAAATGGAGTTATAGAATTGTTAGGAGTATATATTTCAAAATAATACTCAACAATATCCTTTAATTCAAAACAAGGATATTTAATCTCTACCTGTTCTTCATCTTCAAATATGACTTTACTCTTTACCATGTTTATTTAGTTAGGTGATATAATACCTGAATACCAAGCCCGAATGTCATCATTCGCTCTTTTTTGTTGGTTAATAGCTGTTGTGTCCAATCAAGCAATCCACCGTCAGCAATTTCAATAGTATTGCCGCCGATCACTATTTGCTGCTTTATTCTGAAACCATGGTAATAGTTATTATCATGTTCCGGTGCTATAACCAAGACCTCAAGATTACTATTCTTTTTCCGGACATACGATATTGATTCCATTATAAGCGGGCTTTGACTGTCATAACCTTTGCATGGAATAATCTCATAATATATTTTCTCCACACCGTAACTTTTACATATCTCATACGATGTAGTTAAATGTTTTAATAATTCTTCTTTCTCAAAATTAAAGCTACCAGTATCTCTACCACATGAAATAAGGGCGAGAACAGTAAAATGAGGAGTGAAATTAGGATTATTAAATACCTGTGTCCTTATTACCCGTGAAATGTTGCTGTAATTATAGGTTTTGTTATCTAATTCTCCTTTTTTCTTTAACGATGCGTAATGTAATGCTATTGTATTCGTCGGGTCTGCCTGTACTTCTGTGTTTCTTAAAGAAGTAAGGACTTTTTTCTGATCTACTGTTGCTATAACACTATTTGTCCCAAACTGAGCGACCGGGGAAAGTTCTATGGGTTCAAATCCTCTACCTGCTATTAATTTATAGCACCGTAATTCTTTTTCTTTATATTCTAAAACATCTTCTAATAAGGCGGGCTTAACAAGCTTGTTACCCTCATATTTACTTAGTAAAGACGAGGGAGTTTCCTGCTGAACACGCTTGTTAAAAATGTCCAGTAAAACAGTGTTCAGTTCCGACCCGCTTAATTCATCGGACAACACTTTAGCTATATCCTGCAAATCTAACTTACTAATAAGGTGATCGCCTATATCTTTTTTCATTTTTCCTAATACTATATAAATGTTCATCAACTATTTGTCCCTCTTTTATAACTGAGGACTTAATAATGGCTTCCTTTTCAAAACCTGTTTTTATTTTGTAATCGTATCATTTTAATGTACTTATTGTTTTTTGCAAAGGTAATCTCATATGTCATATTAATAAGTGTAAAAATGAATCAATCTGCTAATTTTTTTAATAGCCTAATCATTAATCAAATTTGTTCTAATAGTTAATCCTGAATTTTATCTTTTAGTTCTTTTTTTAATTCTGATGGAATATCATTCCAATGTAAGTTTAATAGAGCTCCTTCTAAAGAATAGAGATAATAGCACACAGGTATAGTCTTTTCAGGATGTTGTTCACGTATCTTTATAAAAGCTTTGACAGATGTTGTTTCTGCAAGATCGGCTAAAGTGAATATACCAATTTCATTAAGGTATTTCTCGATTGTTGCACCTATATTCTTCGCATTTCTTAAATTGTTGTCTATTTTTGATTTCATTTTTACTATGGATTACGTAATATATATCTTCTTTCTACAAATTCGGTAATATTTTATCATTTCGGCAATACTTATTCTACAATGATTCAATAGATCGCTTTAAACATCTAATCGGTACCCAACCTTCCTTGGTTGAATTTTCTTTTCGACACCATAACCAACCATTTAGGTATCTTGAGCCGATTACTATCTCGTCTTGATTTACTGGTAACTCATAAGCAGAATAGTCTTCTAATGCAATAGCTATTTGCCATTCATTCGGTAAGGTCTCACATACGTTCAAAATTTGTATAGGTACCCAACCTGTCATTCCATTGCCCGCTATGCACCAAACCCAATTTACCCATTCTGGATCAGTTTCTTTTATAGCTAAATTGACTACAACTTTTTCATCTTTCTTTAATATAATAGGATTTTTATAGCTTTCAACCCATTTGCACACAACAATATATTTATATAAATATTTCATTATCTTGTTATTAAGTTGTTTTCAATAGTTGCTTTTATATTTTTAGCGATTTATTAAATCGCTGGTTATATTTAACTTCATCTTTACTGGTTATTACATAAAGTATTGACAGTTGCTTTATGCTATGTAATTCCATGCCGCGAAGTTAAAACATAGAGTTTTTCAAAAATAGGAAAAATCGGACATTTTATTCAGCAGCGATCTTTAAGGGCGTTTTACCGTAAAATAATTTAAACTCTTTTATGAAATGAGTTTGGTCATAGTAACCAAAATCATAATATGATTTTTCGGATTTTATTAATTTAACTGAAGGGTCAATCTTTAAAAGATTTTGAAAACGAACAATTCGGCAAAAAGACTTGGCTGTATCTCCTATGTAAAAATTAAAAAGTCGTTGTAAATGACGACTACTTATTCCATCATTCAAATCTTTCTCAATAATAATCGATCCTTTGCTTTTTAAAATAGTTTCTAATGCACAGAAAAATCTATTATCAAAAGGTTTATCTATTTTATTTATGTGCTTAATAAAATAGATATTGAGTTCATCGCACAAATCCTGAAGGCATAAGCATCTATCTTTCGATTGTTGAATTACATTGTATATACAAGGTTGCACGGTATTTAAACGTTCGTAATGGTTGCTTAATTCTGACGCATCTATATTAAATAGTGACGGAAATATACCCGGAAGAAACCGTATTCCGAAATAATTGAATTCTTTATCAATGCCAATCTTCACAAAAGAATTGCAGTACCCCATTATATATGTTTCATCATAATTTGTACAATTAAAAACGATAATCAATACACCCATCAGCAACTACACGATAATTGTATATATCATCTAGTGGCTTAATAGTCTTTAGATTCCAATAACAATAAATAAAGTCTTGTAGTTGTGCGTCAGGTGGCAACTCAATATATGAGACCTCGCCATTAGTTCCTATTACTGCTGGCTGTACTGGAGTGTACAGGCTTCTTATGTTGTATTCCAATTTCAAATTACGAGTGCTAACTTAGATTATTACTTTATCAACTTTATATATCGGCTATCTCTCACTATAAATCAAAAGCTGACATAGCTTTAAAATATTCGGTGTAGAAATCTATGCATTCCTTTACTTTATTTGTATGGATCGTAATTGAAAGGTCTTTGAACTTCATGCTGACTACATTTATAAATTGTTGCAATATAGTAAAATTTGGA
>ENA-OQJH01001164-OQJH01001164.1-human-gut-metagenome-genome-assembly--contig:-NODE-1164-length-11713-cov-1.701709_pt1 | contig 11713 bp, 17 predicted proteins | sample MGYA00242597_ERZ504763 | MGnify/ENA primary metagenome ERZ504763 (study PRJEB26092, sample SAMD00036359) | human gut metagenome | host: Homo sapiens | study: EMG produced TPA metagenomics assembly of... | reverse complement strand
CCTATCCGGCTACGGCACTGCCGTGGGGAATGAACTTCTGGACACCGCAAACCGGTAAAATGGGCGACGGTTGGCATATACCTACGATGCCGACAAAATCCGGGGCTTCAAACAAACACATCAACCCAGCCCGTGGATGAACGACTACGGTCAGTTTCCATCATGCCGATCACAGGCGGACTGGTATTCGACCAGGACCAACGCGCCAGCTGGTTCTCGCACAAAGCGGAGATTGCCAAGCCTTATTATTATAAGGTGTATCTCGCAGACCACGACGTTACTACGGAACTCGTTCCGACGGAACGTGCCGTTATGTTCCGTTTCACGTATCCGGAAACCAAGAACGCTTATGTCGTTATCGATGCATTCGACAAAGGCTCTTATGTGAAGGTGATTCCGGAAGAAAACAAGATCATCGGTTATTCTACCAAGAACAGCGGCGGAGTGCCGGAGAACTTCAAGAATTACTTTGTCATCCAGTTCGACAAACCGTTTACCTTTACTTCCGGCGTGAAAGAGAACAACATTCTCCCGAACGAAACAGAAGTTCAGGGCAACCATACCGGAGCGATCATCGGATTCGCTACCAGAAAGGGGAGATCGTTCACGCACGTGTCGCTTCTTCTTTTATCAGTTATGAGCAGGCGGAACTGAATCTCAAAGAACTGGGCAAGGATAGTTTCGACCAGCTGGTCACTAAAGGAAAAGACATCTGGAACCGTGAAATGAGCAAAGTAGATGTGGAAGACGATAATATCGACAATCTGCGCACTTTCTATTCCTGCCTCTATCGTTCGATGCTGTTCCCACGCAGTTTTTATGAAATAGACGCCAAAGGACAGGTCGTACACTACAGCCCTTACAACGGAAAAGTGCTGCCGGGGTATATGTTTACGGATACCGGCTTCTGGGATACGTTCCGCTGTCTGTTCCCATTCCTGAACCTGATGTATCCGTCCATGAATCAGAAGATGCAGGAAGGACTGGTCAATGCGTACCTTGAAAGCGGATTCCTTCCGGAATGGGCAAGTCCCGGACACCGTGACTGTATGGTCGGCAACAACTCTGCTTCCGTAGTAGCCGACGCTTATATCAAAGGACTGCGCGGATATGACATCGAAACACTTTGGGAAGCATTGAAACATGACGCAAACGCCCATCTCCGCGGCACAGCTTCGGGCCGCCTTGCATACGACGCCTACAACAAACTGGGTTATGTCCCCAACAATATCGGTATAGGACAGAATGTTGCACGCACGCTGGAATATGCGTACAACGACTGGACCATCTACACGCTAGGCAAGAAACTGGGCAAACCGGCAAGCGAAATCGACATCTTCAAACAACGTGCACTGAACTACAAGAACGTCTACCACCCGAAACCCAAACTGATGGTGGGCAAAGACGACAAAGGTGTGTTCAACCCCAAATTTGATGCAGTAGACTGGAGCGGCGAGCTGCGAAGGCAACAGCTGGCACTGGAGTTTCTGCGTATTCCATGATCCGCAAGGGCTGATAGACCTAATGGGAGGCAAGAAAGAGTTCAACAACATGATGGATTCCGTCTTTGTCATTCCGGGCAAACAGGGTATGGAAAGCCGTGGCATGATCCACGAAATGCGTGAAATGCAGGTAATGAACATGGGACAGTACGCTCACGGCAACCAGCCTATCCAGCACATGGTTTATTCTTTACAACTATTCGGGAGAACCTTGGAAGGCCCAGCACTGTTCGTGAAATCATGGACAAGCTCTACACGGCAGGCCCCGACGGATATTGCGGTGACGAAGACAACGGTCAGACTTCTGCCTGGTATGTCTTCTCGGCTTTAGGATTCTACCCCGTTTGTCCGGGAACAGATCAGTACATTCTGGGAACTCCCCTTTTCAAATCAGCCAAGCTGCATCTGGAAAATGGAAAACCGTCACAATAAAAGCGAACAACAATAACACCGACAACCGTTATGTGAAGGATATGAAGGTAAATGGCAAGGTATTCACCCGCAATTATCTGACGCACGACCAATTACTGAAAGGAGCGAATATCCAGTATCAGATGAGTCCTACGCCGAACAAACAGCGGGGAACGACTGAAAAAGATATTCCGTATTCCCTTTCATTTGAATAAAATGTCGTACTTTTGAATGCTTTAATGAATGATCTAATCCAAACAAACTAAAGAAAACATGAAACTAAGAAACCTTTTATTTATCGTTCTTGCAGCGATAGTCTTCTGCAACTGCCAGAGCTATCAGCCTACTTCGCTCACCGTTGCCTCCTACAACCTGAGAAATGCCAACGGTTCCGACTCCGCCCGTGGAGACGGATGGGGACAGCGTTATCCGGTGATTGCCCAGATCGTGCAATATCACGATTTCGATATTTTCGGCACACAGGAATGCTTCCTTCACCAACTGAAAGACATGAAAGAAGCCCTTCCCGGCTATGACTATATCGGTGTAGGGCGCGACGACGGTAAAGACAAAGGCGAACACTCCGCTATCTTCTACCGCACCGACAAATTCGACATCGTAGAGAAAGGAGATTTCTGGCTGTCGGAAACTCCGGACATGCCGAGCAAAGGCTGGGATGCCGTATTGCCTCGTATTTGCAGCTGGGGTCACTTCAAATGCAAAGATACCGGTTTCGAGTTTCTGTTCTTCAATCTCCACATGGACCACATCGGCAAGAAAGCCCGTGTGGAGAGCGCTTTCCTCGTACAGGAAAAGATGAAAGAACTGGGAAGAGGCAAGAATCTGCCGGCTATCCTGACGGGAGACTTCAACGTCGACCAGACCCACCAGTCCTACGACGCATTTGTCAGCAAAGGCGTCCTCTGCGATTCTTACGAGAAGTGCGACTACCGATATGCGCTCAACGGAACTTCAACAACTTCGATCCGAACAGTTTTACCGAAAGCCGCATCGACCATATCTTCGTTTCACCTTCTTTCCACGTCAAGAGATACGGTGTGCTGACAGATACCTATCGGAGTGTACGGGAAAACAGTAAAAAGGAGGACGTGAGAGATTGTCCGGAAGAGATCACCATTAAGGCTTATGAAGCACGTACGCCATCCGACCATTTCCCTGTAAAAGTGGAATTGGTGTTTGACCAACGTCAGCAAAAATAACCCCGAATACTTCATTAAATAATCTGATACCCATATGAGAAATATATGTTTTGTAGCCTGTATGTTGTTTTGCCTCGCTTCCGCTTCCGGAAAAACGGTGGAAAATCATCCTTCGTGTCCATTGCCGACTCTATCCTCGACAATGTTCTGAATTTATATCAGACGGAAGACGGGCTGCTTACCGAAACATATCCCGTGAATCCCGACCAGAAAATCACTTATCTGGCGGGCGGAGCACAGCAGAACGGAACCTGAAGGCCTCCTTTCTGTGGCCCTACTCAGGATGATGTCCGGTTGCGTAGCCATGTACAGGCTACCGGAGACAAGAAGTACAAGACGATACTGGAAAAGCGCATCCTGCCGGGACTGGAACAGTACTGGGACGGAGAACGACTTCCGGCATGTTATCAGTCGTACCCAGTCAAATACGGTCAGCATGGACGCTACTACGATGACAACATCTGGATCGCACTGGATTATTGCGACTACTACCGCCTCACAAAGAAGGCCGACTATCTGAAAAAGGCCATTGCCCTGTACGAATACATCTACAGCGGCTGGAGTAACGAACTGGGCGGAGGAATCTTCTGGTGCGAACAGCAGAAAGAAGCGAAGCACACCTGCTCCAATGCCCCGTCAACAGTACTCGGCGTCAAGCTATACCGTCTGACGAAGGACAAAAAGTATCTGGACAAGGCCAAGGAAACTTACGCATGGACCAGAAAACACTTGTGTGATCCCGACGACTTCCTTTACTGGGACAATATCAACCTGAAAGGGAAAGTCTCGAAAGACAAGTACGCCTACAACAGTGGACAAATGATTCAGGCAGGCGTATTGCTGTACGAAGAGACAGGAGACAAGGATTACTTGCGCGATGCCCAGAAGACAGCCGCGGGAACCGATGCCTTTTTCCGTTCGAAAGCAGATAAGAAAGACCCGTCAGTCAAGGTACACAAGGATATGTCGTGGTTTAACGTGATTCTGTTCAGAGGCTTCAAGGCGCTGGAGAAGATTGACCACAACCCGACTTATGTCCGTGCGATGGCAGAGAACGCGCTCCACGCATGGAGAAACTATCGGGATGCCAACGGATTATTGGGAAGAGACTGGTCGGGACATAACGAGGAACCTTATAAATGGCTGCTCGATAATGCCTGCCTGATCGAGCTGTTCGCTGAAATCGAGAAATAAAACATTGATTATTAACCCTTACATGAATTAAAAAAACAATTACCATGAATATAACCAAAACACTTTGCCTCTGCGCAGCACTTTCGGGCGCTGCCGGCGTGCAAGCATGGAAAACCGCGAATTTGTGACCCAGCAAGACAATACCCGGGTCAATAATTACCAGACCAACCGCCCCGAAGCCTCCAAGCGCTTATTCGTATCGCAGGAAGTGGAACGGCAGATTGACCACATCAAGCAACTACTGACCAATGCGAAACTGGCATGGATGTTCGAGAACTGCTTCCCGAACACACTGGACACCACCGTTCACTTCGACGGAAAAGAGGACACTTTTGTATACACCGGAGACATCCACGCCATGTGGCTCCGCGATTCCGGTGCGCAGGTATGGCCGTATGTGCAGCTTGCCAATAAAGACCCCGAACTGAAAAAGATGCTGGCAGGAGTCATCAACCGCCAGTTTAAATGTATCAATATCGACCCGTACGCCAACGCCTTCAACATGAACTCCGAAGGAGGCGAATGGATGAGCGACCTGACGGACATGAAACCGGAACTTCACGAACGCAAATGGGAAATCGACTCTCTCTGCTACCCGATCCGCCTGGCATACCATTACTGGAAACAACGGGCGATGCCAGCGTATTCTCCGACGAATGGTTGCAGGCCATTGCAAATGTGCTGAAGACTTTCAAGGAACAGCAGCGTAAGGACGACGCGAAAGGTCCGTACAGATTCCAGCGTAAGACCGAACGCGCACTCGACACCATGACCAATGATGGCTGGGGCAATCCGGTGAAACCTGTCGGACTGATTGCTTCCGCTTTCCGCCCTTCGGATGACGCTACGACTTTCCAGTTCCTCGTTCCTTCCAACTTCTTCGCCGTCACTTCCTTGCGCAAAGCTGCCGAAATTCTGAACACCGTGAACAAGAAACCGGCGCTGGCCAAAGAATGTACCGCACTGGCGGATGAAGTAGAAAAAGCATTAAAGAAATATGCTGTCTACAACCATCCGAAATACGGTAAGATTTATGCTTTCGAGGTAGATGCTTCGGCAATCAGCTACTGATGGACGATGCCAACGTGCCGATCTCATCGCTCTGCCTTATCTGGCGACGTCAAAGTGACTGATCCGATTTATCAGAATACCCGCAAGTTTGTATGGAGCGAAGACAATCCTTACTTCTTCAAAGGCAGTGCCGGGGAAGGTATCGGAGGTCCGCATATCGGATATGACATGATATGGCCCATGAGTATCATGATGAAAGCCTTCACCAGCCAGAATGACGCAGAAATCAAAACTTGCATCAAAATGCTGATGGATACGGATGCAGGTACCGGCTTCATGCACGAATCATTCAACAAAAACGACCCGAAAAACTTTACCCGTGCATGGTTTGCATGGCAGAATACGTTGTTCGGAGAGCTGATCCTCAAACTGGTCAATGAAGGCAAAGTGGACTTATTGAACAGCATTCAGTAGTCTCTACTCCATCTTTACTTATAAGATAACTGCTTCATACGGTGAAACCGATAGTTCCATGCTTTGGAACCAATCGTTTCACTGTATGAAACAAGAGTTCCATGCTTTTGAAACTAAAGTTTCAAGCTTCCGAAACTAAAGTTTCAAGCCGCTGGAACTAAAGTTTCTCACTGATGAAACCATAGTTTCTCACCGCTGAAACTTTAGTTTCTCGCCGACGAAACTTTGGTATCAAGCACAGAAACCGACCTTCTTCGCCGTAAGCGTCTCCGCGATGCCACCAGTGACAGCAAAACTAACTGTCACTCTGCTATCACACCTTGCCGTCACCTCATAACAATCACATAATCATTCATTTGCCACCATTTATGTGACAGATGACAGCAAATCTTTATTTTTTAATTTATATGTAGAGAGTATATATTACTCCCCAAAATAATAATTATATAATATGAAATCAACCTTTTTATTTCTGGTTACTACAACCATGATGACTTGTACCGCCTTGGGACAACCTTCCAACGACAAAAAGAACGTATTACCCGATTGGGCATTCGGAGGCTTCGAACGACCACAGGGAGCTAATCCGGTGATATCTCCTATAGAGAACACGAAATTCTATTGTCCGATGACACAGGATTACGTTGCATGGGAATCCAATGACACTTTCAATCCGGCAGCTACCCTGCATGACGGCAAGATTGTCGTGCTGTATCGGGCAGAAGATAAATCCGGTGTCGGTATCGGTCACCGTACCTCACGTCTCGGATACGCCACTTCGAGTGACGGCATTCACTTCAAGCGGGAAAAGACTCCGGTATTTATCCGGATAACGATACTCAAAAGAAACTGGAATGGCCGGGCGGATGCGAAGACCCGCGTATCGCCGTCACAGCAGAAGGACTGTATGTGATGACTTATACGCAATGGAACCGCCACATTCCGCGTCTGGCAATAGCCACTTCCCGCAATCTGAAAGACTGGACAAAGCACGGTCCCGCTTTTGCCAAAGCATATGACGGCAAGTTCTTCAATTTAGGATGCAAGTCCGGCTCCATTCTGACCGAAGTTGTCAATGGGAAACAGGTGATCAAGAAAATCGACGGAAAATACTTCATGTATTGGGGAGAGGAACATGTGTTTGCCGCCACTTCCGAAGATTTAGTCAACTGGACTCCATACGTAAATACGGACGGCTCGCTGAGAAAACTGTTTTCACCCCGTGACGGACACTTCGACAGCCAGCTGACGGAATGCGGTCCTCCAGCTATTTATACTCCAAAGGGAATCGTACTTCTGTATAATGGTAAAAACAGTGCAAGCAGAGGCGACAAACGCTATACCGCCAATGTTTACGCTGCCGGACAAGCCCTCTTCGACGCCAATGACCCGACCCGTTTCATCACCCGTCTCGACGAACCGTTCTTCCGCCCGATGGATAGTTTCGAAAAGAGCGGGCAGTATGTAGACGGAACGGTGTTCATCGAAGGGATGGTTTATTATAAGGATAAATGGTATCTGTATTATGGTTGCGCAGATTCCAAGGTGGGTATGGCTATCTACAATCCGAAGAAACCTGCTGCCGCAGATCCGCTGCCCTAAACAAACTGTTTCTTTCTACCCGACATAAATAAAACTGCAAGGATTACACAATTCTGAATGAACAGAGGTTGTGCTGATCCTTGCAGTTCTTATATTTATCAAGATTGATGCACAAAAAACATATTTCACTGCCAAAAAAAGTAAACATTTGCGCCAACCATGCGAATTAGCCCTATCTGAAGGACCTTTTCCTCCACATTATTACTAATTTTATCACTATAGAAATAACACACAACAAATCAATAGTTATGAAAATAGTACAAACCTTTTGGCATGGAAATAATTCATTGTTAGACAATAGTTTTGGATGGATGAATCCACAATACCATTTAATGTCATGGGCATTAAGTTGTCTTTCTTTAAAAGACAACTATCAAAATATCGTTTTATATACCGATTCCCATGGATATGAAATCTTTGCCGAACAATTGAAACTACCGTATACAGATATCATCATTCAATACGACAATCTAACTTGCCCTGAACCTCATTGGCATATCCCAAGTTATTAACCTATTCACTCCAAAAAGAACCCTTCATACATGTAGACGGAGATGTATATTTGCCTAATAAACTAGACAACACCATAGAGATGAGTGAATTGATTGCTCAGAACAAAGAAATAGGAAGCAGTTATTATAAAAGTATGATGAATCATATTCTACAAAAAGATTTATTAATGCCATCCTTCCTAAAAAAAAGAATTAGAAAAAGACTCTATCATGTCATATAATGCAGGAATTATCGGAGGAAATGACTTGGAGTTTATAGCTGAATACTGCCGGACTGCATTTAACTTTATCGAATCAAACCATTTAAATGATATAAACAGCAAAGATATTCACATAAATAACAATATCCTCTTTGAACAAATATTGTTTTATGCCCAGTCAAACAGTTATAACAAACCTGTGGCAACAGTCCTTGATCACAGCGTTCGTGACAATGGATACATTTATGATGATTTCTGTAATTTTTATCTATACGACAAAGCCAAACTATTACATATCATCGGCGGACATAAAAAGAACCAACGGATTTGTGATTTACTTAGCAAAACTCTATTAAATAAATATCCTGACTATTACAATAGAGTAGTAGAATTGTTCGCGAATAATCATAAGCGAATGCAAAACAAGGCTAAAAATACTACCTTCCCCGATTTGAGTGTACAAATGTGTATTGCATCCTATCAAGATTATCTTCATTCTTTGTCCAAAAATGGGAAAAGCTATCTTATACCGATCTGTATGATTGGGAGAAATGCTCATCTTCCTATTTCATGTTTCTAAATGCCGGAAAAGAGGAACAAGCCATATTTACTATTAATAGAAATCCCTACCTATCCATTTACGAAATTCCGGAACCCTGGCCGACAGAAGCAAAAAAACTGCTTAAAGAACGTATAAACAAAGAGTGCCATTCAGACCACTTTGATATAGTATGCATTCCATGTCTGCTATATGAGGGTTTTAAAGAAGTGCTTATTAACGATTTATGTTATAATATTCTGATTCTCATAGAAGAAGAGAAGACATTTGAATGTCTGTTCAACGAATTGCTACCTTGTTTTTCATCTGAAATCAGCAAAGATAAAGAACAAACTTACAAATTAATTCTGACGGAAGTAGAATATCTTCTTTATCATGGGGTGATATGTATCAATTGATTTCAACTTAAACAAGTGTATAAACTTATCTATGCATCCAAAAGAAACGACTTTATTTATAAACACTAAAATTATCATGTATTATGGAAAAGAAAAGTAAAGCGGAGAAATTAAAATTAAGAGGGATCAACCAAACCATATTGATCTCCAGTTACAATTCAGGGGCAGGTACAGGTCCCAATGATTGCAATGACAGAAGAAGTTTATCAACGGCTTAATGCCCAAGGAGCCTTAGATACCACCGTCTATGTATGTGGCATTGGATGGATGACACCGGACGTAACTATCTACGGTAGCGGATCAGGTTTCGGTTCCGGTAGTGGTTCCGGCAGCGGTAGTGGTTCTGGCGAGTATTGGGGAAGCGGACACTGGGGAAGTGGAGATTGGGGAAGTGGTAGCGGGTGGACTGGTGGTGGAACTAGCGGTGGAGGAACTAGCGGTGGAGGAACTAGCGGTGATGGTCCGAAACCTGGAGGTGGAGACAAACCCGTTCCCAAAGATCCAATAGAATTAATGGACAAAAGTAGGTTTGTTGGTTGGAGAGAAGGAGCTAATTGCTTAAGTCTTTGCAAAGAAACACTAAAAAAATATGGATTATCCAATTACGGAAGTAGCTTAAATGTTTTTAAGCTAGTTGATTCTGCAATGGATTATTAACAAACTGGGGAAATGATCCAGCTCAAAACTACAAAAATGCAATTGAATGTATCGATAAACATCTCAATGCAAAACGAGTTATCATAGTAGGAGTTGATTATGATCTCGATTTAAATCCAAACATCGACGGTACAGACCATTTTATTGTAGTTACAGGAAGAGGATATGATACTTCACGACAACAGTATTACTATACATTTATGGATAATGCAACTTCCAACTCTGATGATGGATGTAGCAACATTAATCGCCTTTACTACAAAACTGAAAATTTAAAGCTAGAGGGAAGCACAAAGGTTGCTAACAGATATTATACTGTAACTCAAGTAAGACCCAACGACGGTGGGAAATATGATACAACATCTTTATAATATAAAAATGTATAACCTAGAACGAAACGATAGAGTCCACTTTTACCGTGGACTCTATCATCATCTATAAATAATAATCAACCATGAAAAAGTAGACAATTTTAATTATATTAATAATGGCAAGCGGACTATCTATGTATGGCCAAAACAGCTACAAAGTCACTTCTTTAGTGAAGCTATCGGATATAAAAGAAAAGAACTTGCAACGTGTATTCTATTGTTTTTTCAAAAAATGAGTTCCTAAAGCTACCCATCAATTATGATATTTCATTCTTTGTTTACCAAGACAACAACAGTATCTCTCGTGATGATTTTGAACATACGAGAGCAGTAACTCAAGGTACATCTTATAGAATAAGCAATTCTCCATTCTATGCTAATCTTGACAAAAGAGACAAGAGACCTCCCATTGAAACAGTTCTTTCTCTCATTGAAGATACTAATGGAAAATATATCATGGGAATAGTCAGAACTTGGTCAGCTCTTCACGATATGGATAAACATTGGTTAGTTACATTCAATTTTGCAGGAGCAATCATTGACTACATTCCCATTTGTGAATGGCCTGGAACATGCAGCAAAGCTAGAACCATGGAAGCACAAATCAATAAAGATTTTACGGTGAATGTTCAACAGTTGAACTTCCTGAAAATAATTACATCATTCAGTTCGATAGTATAAAAAGAAATTTTATACACCTAGATAACCTGAAAGGGCAACGTATAGATACTAAATATCAGATAATGCCGGATGGAAAGTTTAAAAAACTGGAAGAGGCATATTATCAACCGCAAATCTACACTCCGGACATGTTGAAGAGCAATGAAACCCTCATTCGATATAGAAGAGAAAATATTAAAGAAAAGAAAATATTTCAACAATAAAGACTATGAAAAACAGTTTAAGAATCCCACGAATTATCCACCAAACATGGAAAACAAAAGATGTACCTTCTCCTCTTGACCAACTGCCACAAACATGGAAAGAATATCTCCCGAATTGGGAATATATCCTATGGACAGATGAAATGAACAGGGAATTTGTCTGCAAACATTTCCCTGATTTCCTGGAGAAGTATGATACATATCCTTGTAACATACAAAGAGCAGACGCTATACGCTATCTTCTCTTGAAAGTTTATGGAGGATTGTACGTAGACATGGATTTCGAGTGCCTCGAAATATTGAGTTCTTACTAGAAGGATCGGATTTTATCGTAGGTAAGGAACCCGACTGGCATGCTAAACGCTTTGGTTTTGAATATATCATTTGCAACGCTTCATGGCGTCAACACCCGATAATGATTTTATCAACTTTGTATGCCAAAGGTTAATCAATCATTCCGGTGGGAAAGTTGTTAATAACGGATTTGATATACTGGATTCCACAGGCCCTTTCTTGCTAACGCATGCATTCAACGCATTTCCACATAAAGAAGACATACGTATCCTCGAATCAAAGACAATATATCCTATCGGACAATGGGAGGTAGAGAAAATAAAAAACAACCAGATTCCTAAAGAATGGAAGAGCGTATCAATCAGGCTCATGCCATACACTATTTCTTTGTACCTGGTTTGGTAAGTAACCTTTAAAAATAAAA
>ENA-OQJH01001163-OQJH01001163.1-human-gut-metagenome-genome-assembly--contig:-NODE-1163-length-11724-cov-1.561783_pt1 | contig 11724 bp, 13 predicted proteins | sample MGYA00242597_ERZ504763 | MGnify/ENA primary metagenome ERZ504763 (study PRJEB26092, sample SAMD00036359) | human gut metagenome | host: Homo sapiens | study: EMG produced TPA metagenomics assembly of... | reverse complement strand
ACGCATCTGCCTGCCTTTGGTTTGCCATAATACGAACACGAAAATCTGCGATAAACTGATTTATTAATTCTGCGATCATCGATGTGTATAACACAATCATGCGGTTATGGGAAGCTCTATGAGCTTGTTATGAAATTGCATATCAAGCTTACCGCTTTCTTTTGGATTCTCAATTTCATCCATCTTGATTAAAATCTGATGCATTTCTTCGATTTCTTCTTCTGTCGCATTTTTAATCGCAAGACGTAATGCTACTGTCTCATATCCCATACGAATATCATATACTTCTGTATATTTGATTTGCTGAAGCGACATAACCATGTTCATGAACTTTACCATATAGTCCTGTGGCTCACAGCGGAGATAGTTTCCACTTCCCTGCCTACATTCAAGAAGTCCGTTAATCTCTAACATGTGCATTACTTCACGGATGGAATTACGACTTACATCTAATTTCTCTGCGATTTCTCTTTCTGGCAGAATCTTGTCATTTATTTTTAATTCACCGGATAAAATCTGCTCAGAAAAATAGTCGAATACATACTGATATGTCTTTTGATTTTTCATTTTGTAAGTTTTAAAATCTGTGAATTCATTCATTCTCTCGCCACCTCCTTGTCATATTTTTATCATTCTATATATCTAAATGTCTATTTTATAGGATTCTTGCTCTTTTTGCAAGTGAAAAACTTAACACGACACGATAAAAAATGGCGGGCCTGCTGCTCATTTGCAGGCCGCTACAAAATGCGAAAAATGAATTTCACATTAAGCAAACATGTTTTGGCTCGAGATTTATTTGAATCTTTTCAAATAACTTTATTATTCCGGTTTTTTACCATAACGGAAACGCCATCCGGAATAATTGAAATATGGGCATCTTTTCCCTTTTCTTTTATGGCCATTTCCAAAGCTTCGTTTACATCATTTGCAACGGTAAAGCCCATCTCCTGTGCCATTTTGCGATGCTCTTCGCACATGACATAGATAACTTTATGCTGCATTAAGATACGACACTGTATCTGATATTCCCACTGGTCTGGTTTTGTCTGATCCTGTGGAACTTTTAAGATTTCTGCCATGAGGTCTGCCGGACTGGAGCAGTTTTTCAGTGCTTCATAGAAGCCTTCTCCTCCATGTCCGTCCCCACAATTGGAAACCATAATAAGAATACCATCATCTTTTGCTGCTGCTTCTGCCGCAGTCATTCCTTTTACAGATTGATACATATTCTGGTCAAGTGGATATCCGCCGTTGGTAGAAATAGCGATGTCTGCGGCTTTTTTAGGAACTACCTGGCAATAATCCTGCAAGAACTTACATCCTGCGGCATGGGCTTCAATTGCATCGCCTGCAACGGCGTGTACCACTTTCTTGTCTGCATCAATAATGACGTTAACAATATATTTCTGATGCGCCATTTTACTGGCAGCGATCATATCTTTATGAATCGGATTTCCCTCTAAGATTCCTGTTCTGCTGTATGGAGAATCAATGAACTTGGAGCAGTGATTTCCGAGTACCGTTACTTTGCTAGATACTCCTGGAAGGATGCTCTTTCTTCCTCCTGAGAAGCCTGCAAAGAAATGGGTTTCTATAAATCCTTCGCTTACGAGAAGGTCTGCATTTGCAGCGATTTTGTTAATTAAAAGAGGAGCTCCTGATGGAAGTGTACCGATGTTTGCCATTGCATCCATGTCCTGACTGTCATGAATCGCAATACACTCATTATCTACGATTTCCTCGCCAAACTTACCAACTAACTCTTCTCTTGTTGTTGCTCTGTGGAATCCCGTTGCAATCAAAAGGGTGATCTTTGCATCTGGATTGCCTTCTCTTATTTCTTTCAGCATAAATGGAATAATATGCTTACTTGGAACAGGTCTTGTGTGGTCAGAACAAATAATTACTACATTTTCTTTTCCTTTTGCAAGCTCTGAAAGCTTTGGAGAACCAATTGGATGCGCCATTGCCTCGAGAACGATTTCGTCTTCTGTCTTATCGCTCTTTGGCATGGACTCGATGGACGAGGATAAAACCTCGTAGTCCATCGAATCATCTATGTGCAGCATCATACCTGTGGTTGAAAAAGGTAATTTCATATCCATGCTGCTCAACTCCTTAACTATTTAACACCCATCCATCCAGAGATAACCATCATCTGTACTTCAGAAGTTCCTTCATAGATTTCTGTAATCTTAGCGTCACGCATCATTCTCTCGATTGGATAATCTTTTGTATATCCATATCCACCATATAACTGTAAGCAGCGTGTTGTTACATCCATAGCGTTTCTAGCTGCTACTAATTTAGCCATAGCTGCTTTGTGTGAGAATGGTTCGTGATCATCTTTTGCACATGCTGCCTGATAAACAAGAAGCTTAGCTGCTTCTGTCTGTGCACGCATCTGAGCCATTTCAAACTGTGTATTCTGGAACTGAGAAATTCTTCTTCCAAACTGTTTTCTCTCAGTGATATATTTTGTTGTTTCTTCTAATGCACCTTCTGCAATACCAAGTGCCTGTGCTGCGATACCAACACGACCGCCATCTAATGTCATCATTGCATATTTGAAACCTTTGCCAAGTTCACCAACAAGGTTTTCTTTAGGAACGATACAGTCTTCAAAAATAAGTTCGCATGTAGAGGATGCGCGGATACCTAATTTATCTTCATGTTTTCCGATAGAGAATCCTTTGTATCCTTTTTCTACGATAAATGCGGAGATACCTTTTGTTTCCCTGAGATTTATCTGTCATAGCAAGTACGAAAAATACATCTGCTACACCTGCGTTTGTGATAAAGATCTTAGATCCATTTAATACCCAGTGGTCACCAGCATCTACTGCAACTGTCTGCTGTCCGGATGCATCTGTACCAGCGTTAGGTTCTGTTAATGCGAAAGCACCAATCCATTCACCAGAACATAACTTAGGAAGATATTTCTGTTTCTGTTCTTCGGAACCAAACTGATAAATAGGTGTTGCACATAAGGAAGTATGTGCAGAAAGGATAACACCTGTAGATGCACAGTATTTACTTAATTCTTCTACTGTCTGGATATATGCTAATGTATCCATTCCAGCTCCGCCGTACTCTTCTGGGAAAGGAATTCCCATCAGTCCCATTTCTGCCATCATTTTGACATTTTTCATTGGGAATTCTTCTGTTCTGTCGATTTCAGCAGCTAAAGGTTTTACTTCGTTTACTGCAAAATCATGCACCATTTCCAATATATCCTGATGTTCCTCGTCCTGTCTAAAATTCATAACTATTTCCTCCTGTCACGGTCGTTATTATTTCGTTGCTTTGAATTTAAAATAATGAATTTAAAATAATGAATTTAAAATGTTGAATTTAAAATAAACCCACAACAATATATAATATTGTTCACTTGTTTTACCTGTCATCATTTTTCAAGCATTTTCCGCTCTGAAAAATCGACTGCAATTACTTTTTCTTTGTTATCATGTTACGTTTTTGTTGATATTTTTTAACAAATTTACCTGTGACTCAATTCACAACAATCTTACCTGACGGCTATTTCATTTTATATCGTACTGGAAATCTCTGCAGGATTGATATATTGCTTTTTATGTGTTTAGTATCCGACCCTCCAGCTTGAGAGGGCCAGATAATTACAAACTTGGTAATACTATTTTTATACTTTGTCTTTCTTTATTCTATACTTTACGTTTCTCTCAACCATTTTCTAAAGATTGGTTCATTATGCTCTTAAACTTAATTTATATTTTTAAGCTTTTCTCTGCTTTAAATGCTTCTGTTAATGCTGGAACTACTTCATTTAAGTTTCCAACGATTCCGTAGTCTGCTACATCAAAGATTGGAGCATCTGGATCTTTATTAATTGCTACGATTGTATCGGAACCAGAGATACCTGCTACGTGCTGGATAGCACCGGAAATACCGATTGCAAAATATAACTTCGGAGCAACTGTCTTACCTGACTGTCCTACCTGATGTGCATGTGGCATCCAGCCTGCATCTACTACTGCACGGCTGCATCCAACAGTTGCGCCAAGTACGTCGGCAAGATCCTGTAATAACTGGAAGTTTCCTGAGAACCAACTCCACGTCCACCGGAAACAATGATCTCTGCTTCTTCAAGGTTGATAGATTCAGCAACTTCTTTTACTCTCTCTATGAGGGTTGTACGAATTTCATCTGCAGCTACCGTAATCTCTTCTTTTACGATCTCACCTGTTTTTGCTTCATCATAAGCACCTTTTTTAAATACTGCCGGACGAACAGTACCCATCTGAGGTCGGTTTTCTGGACACATGATTGTTGCCATCAGGTTTCCACCAATGTAGGACGTGTCCATGCAACATTTCCTGTCTCTTCATCAATTGCGATTGCTGTACAGTCTGCCGTAAGACCTGTTTTTAATCTACAAGAAACTCTAGGTCCTAAATCACGACCATTGTTTGTAGCACCAATCATCAATGTTTCTGGTTTATATTTTTCTACTAATGCAACAAGTGCTTTTGCAAAAGCATCTGTTGTATAGTATTCATATTCTGGTCCATCAACGATAATTGCGGAATCTGCACCATAACAGATGGCATCTTTTGCAACACCCTCAATGTCTTTACCAATAACAACTGCGATCAATTCACAGCCTTTTTCCTGTGCAAGTGGTTTTGCTGCGTTGATTAATTCAAAACCAACATTTTTTGGCTTACCACATTCTGTTTCAATAAAAACCCAAATATTTTTATAATCTGCAAGATTCATTATTCAGTCCTCCTTACAAAATTTTTGCGTCGTAAATTAATTTAACAACCTCTTTTGCTGCATCTTCTGCTTCCATACCTTCAAGTTTTACACCATTCTTTTCTGTTACTGGTGTATATGTTTTCTTTACTTTTGTTGGAGAACCACTTAAACCGCAACGCTCCAGGCTGATTGCAGGAATATCTTCTTCTGTAAGAACAGGAATCTCTTTTTTCTTTGCAGCCATTTTACTCTTGATGGTTGGATATCTAGGTTCGTAAGGAAGTCTGACTACTGTAACTACTGCTGGAAGCTGTGTAGAAATCATATCGTAACCTTCGTCACATTCACGTTTTACCTGAATATCTCCGTCTTTTTCAATGATGTCTAATGCGTATGTAATCTGTGGAAGTCCAAGATGTTCTGCGATTTCCGGTCCAACCTGTGCGGTATCACCATCAACTGCCTGTTTACCACAGAGAATTAAATCAAATTTTAATCCTTCTTTTTCCTCTACTGCCTTGATTGCTTCAGAGAGGATATAGCTTGTTGCTAATGTATCCGATCCGCCGAACTTTCTGCTGGAAATAAGATATCCTGCGTCAGCTCCTACAGAAAGACAGGTTTTAATTGCTTCTTTAGCCTGTTCTGGTCCCATGGAAATAACAACTACTTTGCCGCCTAATTTTTCTTTTAAGCGGACACCTACTTCCTGTGCATAGGTATCAAAAGGATTTACAATACTTGGAACTCCCTTTCTTACCAGTGTATGTGTAACTGGATCTACCTTAATCTCATTAGTATCAGGTACTTGTTTGATACAAACACAAATATTCATTCTTCTTCCTCCTTAATATTACAGACGGTAGCAAACTTTGCCTGGATTTAAAATCATCTTAGGGTCAAATACTCTCTTGATGCCTTCCATAATCGCCATGTTTGTTTCTCCAACAGAATCAACAAGATATTTTACTTTACCTGAGCCGATTCCATGTTCACCGGAAACAAGACCGCCGCAATTTGTTGCTTCTTTATAAATAATGTCAAAGAATTTATCTACTCTCTTCTTGAACTCTTCTTCTTCCAGATCATTGGAACACTGGTAAATATGAAGGTTTCCATCTCCGGCATGTCCGAAGGATTTGATAACAAGACCACATTCTTCTCCGGTCTTATTTACAAATGTAAGGTATTCTGCAATCTTATTAACAGGTACAACTACGTCACACTCGTCAAGAAGCTTTGTTTCTTCCATGATAGCCTCTAAGAAAGAAGAACGTGCTGCCCATGCATCTTTCATCTTAGCAGATGTATCAGCTACTAATACATCAATTGCTCCTGCTTCTAATACAAGCTCTGCAGCCTGCTCGATCAATGCGTCTACTTCATCTTCACTGTTACCATCTAATGTGACAAGAAGATATGCACCAATCTGAACTCCTTCTAATTCCTGTGGGAATACGGACTTTCCAATGTAACGCTCGGAAGCAAGTACGATTTCTCTTTCCATGAACTCGATTGCCTGTGGTTCATGTGAGCCATCTTAAATTTAGGTACAGTTGCAAGTGCTGTCTCTAAGTCTTCGTAAGGAATAATTAAAGATGCAACAGCCTTTGGTGCTGGGATAATCTTTAATGTTAATTCTGTGATGATACCGAGTGTTCCTTCAGAACCAATCATAAGGTTTAATAAGGAATATCCTGAAGATGTTTTGGAAACAGTTGCTCCAAGATGTGTAATCTCACCAGTTGGTAATACAACAGTCATTGCTCTTACGTAATCACGTGTTGCTCCATATTTAACAGCTCTCATACCACCTGCGTTTGTTGCTACGTTACCACCAACACATTGCGAACTTTTCACCTGGATCTGGTGGATATAGCATTCCTTTGGACTGGCAATCCTCTGCTAAATCATTTAACAAAACACCTGCTTCAATCTCAACAACGAAGTTTCCATATCGTAGGATTTAATCTTGTTCATTTTAGAGATATCAATTAAAACGCCGCCATATAATGGAACTGCTCCACCTGCAAGACCAGTACCAGCTCCTCTAGGTGTTACAGGAATATTATTCTCATAACAAATCTTCATTACTGCTGCAACTTCCTCTGTAGAACGTGGCTGTACTGCTAAATCTGGCATATGCGTACCATAAATCGGCATCTCGTCTTTCGCATAGTCCGGATTAATCTCTTCTCCTAAGAAGACATTATTGGAAACTTTTTTAATTTCTTCGATAATTTCCGGTGTCAACTGATTGTACATATTTCTACCTCCTAATCATTTCCTTCTTTATATTTGAAATAATAAAGTTCTTAAATTAAATCATTTTTACTTTTCAGCCCATATCAATATCTTTAAACCATCTGGTTTCATCTGATTCATCCATGTTCATTTTACAAATGTTCATCAAAATGCCACTACATATGAACTATCTTTCACAAATTTATCTGTTAGAATCCTGCCATAGAACCTGCATAGCAGATAATTCCGGCAATGACTACATATATTACAAAATACTTAAATACTTTCTTAAAATCTCACTCTCAGAACCAACGGCTCCGATAGCACCTGCTCCAATCGCGATACCCTGTGGACAAATCATCTTTCCGATGCCGGCTCCCATAACATTTGCCGCTGCCATCCAGGAAGGATTCAGTCCAAGAGAAATCGCTGTCTGACTCTGTAATCCACCAAATAATACACAGGTAGATGTTCCTGAACCGGTAACAAATGCTCCTAACGCTCCAACTAATGGAGAAATGAGCGGGTAGAACGGTCCTGCTACAACAACTAATGCTGCTGCGATATCAGAAATCATTCCGCTGTAACCCATAATCTTAGCTGTTGCCATAACACAACAGATAGTAAGAATTGTCTTCCAGTATTTCTTTAACGTTTCTATGAGAACCTTTCCCATTGTTCCAAAGGACGCTCCCTGAATCAGTCCACCGATAATCGCTGCGATAAAAATCATAATGCCCGGTGTATTAATCCAGCTAAAGGAAAGAGATCCTGGGTTGTCGCCTGCATATACGGTGACAGTTGTCTTTATGTCTGCAATCAGATTATGGATTGGCGGACATAATGTTGATGTAAACATTAACAGTAAGAAGATTAAGATGAATGGACTCCAAGCTTTCACTCCTTCTGAAGCGGTAAATCCACTGCTTTGTTCTTCTCCTGATAACTGTACTCTGTACTCTGGTTCTGGATTCTTATTTAAGAATCTTGCTGCTGCAACCATGCATATCATGGAAATAATAGAACCGATAATGTTAGGAAGTTCACATCCGATTACCTGTGCTGCAATGAACCACGGTACGGTAAATGATAACGAAGCAATTAAAACCATTGGCAATACACTCTTTAACGCCTTAAATCCTTTTCCTACGATAAATACCATGAAGAATGGAGATAAGAATGTTAAGATTACCTGAATCAATGCAACGCTTCCTGATAACTGTAAAGCATCAAGGTTTGTTACTGATGCAAGTGTTACTGTCGGAACTCCAACGGAACCAAATGCAGTTGGTGTGGAGTTAACAACTAAACAGGCAATAACCGAAAGAATCGGATTAATACCAATCGCTGCCAACATCGATGCCGGAATCGCTACCGCTGTTCCGAATCCAGCCATTCCCTCCATGAAATTACCGAACCCCCATCCGATAATCAGAAGTAATACTCTCTGGTCAACGGAAACACTGGCAAGCATCTTCTTAATTAATTCCATCGCTCCAGTTTCCAATGTCAGGTTATATGTAAACAAAGCTGCTACAATAACCAGGCAGATTGGCCATAGTGCATTAAGTATTCCCTCAAGTCCTGCGGTTGCAGTACATATGAGACTTAACTTCCAGTAACCTGCTGCTAATACTGCTGTGATTGCCAATGCAATCAGACAAGCTTTATGGCCTGCAATTTTTAGTACACTCAGTGCGATAATCAGCCATAAAATGGGCAGTATTGCTAAAAAAACTTCAAAAACAACGATACAGCACCTCCTCTGCATACCCCTTAATGGGTCACCCAATGTTTATATTTGTATTATATCATTTATCTAAATAATGCAATAGTTTTTGTTTTTTTCGGCATTATAGTGTATTTTGACAATATTTTTTGGTATAAATTTTTAAATTGGACTCCCCAATTTGTGCACCCTTCACAATGGGTCACCCACTTTTTAAAGCAGGTTGCACAATAGATTACTCTTTTGTTGCGTTTTTTACTTGTTTCATGGTCGATTTTCGGATTTTTGTTTCTTTTGTTCTATATTTGAGAAATGAATGCTATTTTTTTGTTATTTTGACACCTCTAAGACTCCAGTTTTCAGGCGAATGGATGCTCCAAAAAGCGTCTCCCCACTTTGCAGGTTAAACAAAGTTTTGTGAATGTGGGTATGATTCGCAGCCAATATAATAGCAAATACTTTAGCATTGATTTTTTTGAGATATCGGACTATCTTCAACTTTAAATTGATAATCCAATATGGATACGATATAATTTTCTTAACACTATAAATTATATTGCCAAGTCACCTAACACGACATTCTTGGGAGGTTTGTTTATGAATTTTCGTGCAAAAACTGTAAAAGAATCTATTGTTGAAACTGTTCACATTATCCGTCCATCGGTCTTAACGATGCTGGTCGCCTTTTTGGAGGTGTTTTGATGCAATGGATTGACGAAGTTGCTGCTCTTGTGGCAAAGCGTCATTCCCAGATGAATGTTACAACTGCTTCTGTTGATAATCTTCAGTTCTTACATGGGGCATTTCAAAGAGATGTTATCGTTATTATTGGAAGAGTTACGCATGTCGGACATACTTCTATGGAGGTAAAAGTAGAAACTTATGTAGAGAATACGGACGGGGAAAGAGCATTAATTAATCGTGCTTTTCTCACCTTGATTGGTCTAGGCCCAGATAACCGTCCTACTACGCTTCCACGTCTTATTTTAGAATCGGAAGAGGATAGAAAAGAGTGGGAACGGGCAGAAATTCGACGATCTCTTCGGAGAAAACAGAGGGAGGAAGGCTTCCACTTCTATGGAGAGTAAATATGAATTTTGCCGCAGGCAAAGAGACGCCCCCGAAGAGAGTCTAGGCCACAAATGATGGGGGCCTAGACTCTCTTCGGGGGCTGTGCTTTGGCTGGGAGGAAAATTCTATTTATTGCTGGAGGGATTTGAATAGGCTCCAGAAGGATGTGGCTTTCTGTGGAGTTGTTTTTTGAAGGACTGATACTTGAATTATTGTTGTAGTATGCTGAAAACACTTCAAAAAAAAGACATCATCCATAGGACATAATGTCTGAATCTGGCGTGGTATTGTCATAAACTTTGCCACAGCACAGAAATCCGGGAATTAAATCATCTTCTCCCCGTGGAATGTCTCACTATTAACTGGGGTTCATATTCCAACCGCATTATCGGACGTTTCTTTTCTCTTTTACCATCTTTTTGTTCCATGCGGTTTTTCTGATTCATAAGCATTGATACGGCGTAAGCTCCTTTTTCCCCGATACAGTGGTCGATCGTGGTGAGGGAGATTCCTGAAAAAGAGGCTACAAGGGTATTATCAAATCCGCAGACGGAGAAATCTTCCGGGATTCGGTAGCCGAGGCTTGTAATTGCATCCATAATTCCGATTGCCACAAAGTCATTGGTTCCGACAAAGGCAGTAATATTTTCCAGACCTGTCTCTTTAACGTCTTCTTTATTTTCTATAGCGTGTTTTGATGAAATATCTTCTTGCTTTTATTTTTCAATCTTCTCCTACTTTCTTTTTTCTTTCAAAATTTGTACTGCTTCACTATCTTCTTTCTTTTTATATAAAAGTTCTTCTCGTTTTTTGAAATATTTTCTTGTAAGTCCATATCCGGTGTCATAATGCTTATTTCCTGTGATAGTTTCCTGGTCTTCTCTTTTTCCTGAAACGACATGAATCATAGCCGGATCAAAGCCCTGTCTTTCATATTCTTCCTGCATTCCTTCCAAACGTCTGCGTCTTGGCACTTCTATAGAGGATAAAGGGGTAGTCATATAACCAATATCCCGATGTCCTAATTCTAAAAGATGTGCAGCAATAAGCCGGCCGGACTTTTTACTGTCTAATTCTAATAATTCTATTTTTAAGTCTGAATTATGGTCGTTAATGAGGACTAACGGAACCTTTCCATGCAAATGATTCAGGGAAGTTACTGCTCTTGGGGCATAGGTATAGATCACACCATAAAATCCCGTGTCTGCCGCCATATTCAGATAATATTCTTCCCGTTCTTTGGAGCGGTTTGTGTATGCAGTAAGAGTACACAATCCATGTTCCTGTGCTTCCTGTGTGATAAATTGAATTAATGTTGTGTAATACTGTGTTGCAAGGGACGGACACATAATCATAATTGTATCATTCGTTCCTGTCTTTTTTCGTTTCGCTCTTGCCTTGTACTCGTATCCCATTTCTTTGGCAGTACGCTTTACTCGCTCAATTGTTTCTGGAGCAAAATGGATATCTTTTCTGCCGCTTAATATCATCGAAACTGCGACTGGGATACAAAACATGCTTTTGCGATGTCTCTTGTTGTAGTTCGTTTTTTTTCGTTCATTCTATACTTCCTCTACATTATATTCTCTGTAAATTTATTTTACTTTAAGCAAAAACATTTTCCATATCTTCATGACATACTCTCCACCTGCAGGACACCTCTGAAAAGGATAAATCAAAACTGTATTTCTATCTTTATTTCTCTTTGTACCGCATATCGCTAATCATTTTTTAAAATTAATCAGAATCACACCGCTCTCCCATTTTCCTTTTGATTAGTAATCAAACCAACTGGTTTTCTCCTGTTTTTCCATGCATTTTTACTAATCATTTTCTTGATTAATTGTACTATGATTTTGATTAGTAATCAACGGTTTCCGCCCATATTGACGGATGATTTTTTGTGAGTATACTGAGAAATATCAAAACAACAACACAGT
>ENA-OQJH01001162-OQJH01001162.1-human-gut-metagenome-genome-assembly--contig:-NODE-1162-length-11732-cov-1.760707_pt1 | contig 11732 bp, 18 predicted proteins | sample MGYA00242597_ERZ504763 | MGnify/ENA primary metagenome ERZ504763 (study PRJEB26092, sample SAMD00036359) | human gut metagenome | host: Homo sapiens | study: EMG produced TPA metagenomics assembly of... | reverse complement strand
CCCCCCCAAAGCGTCCTTCCTTATGGAGCTCTATCTCGAAAAGTTTGAGATCCGGTTGTGCGGGTATTGTTGGTAGCCGCCGTATTTCACTGATCATTCCATCATCGAAAATGAATATGCCGAAACTATCGGAATCATAGCGGCCATCTTATTGGCACAGGCATCGGCTTCTTTTCGAATATGATGCCAATAAAAAAATTCGACTTACTGAACGCCGTCAATGAAGAAACACTCGTAAAAGTGATTCGCAACGGACACGTACAGGAAATCCCACGTAAAGACGTCGTTGTAGACGATATTATCATACTGGAAACAGGCGAAGAGATTCCTGCCGACGGCCAGCTGCTGGAAGCGATCTCCCTGCAAGTGAACGAATCCAACCTGACCGGAGAACCGGTAATCAACAAGACTGTGATCGAAGCGGACTTGACGAAGAAGCAACCTATGCCTCCAACTTAGTGATGCGCGGAACAACAGTGGTGGACGGACACGGCACCATGCGCGTACTGCACGTGGGAGATGCCACAGAAATCGGCAAGGTAGCACGCCAAAGCACCGAAGAAAATCTGGAACCGACCCCTCTGAATATACAGTTGACCAAGCTCGCGAACCTGATCGGTAAAATCGGTTTTACCGTTGCCGGACTTGCCTTCCTTATCTTCTTTGTAAAAGATGTACTGTTGTACTTTGATTTCAGTTCGCTGAACGGCTGGCACGAGTGGCTTCCGGTTTTCGAACGGACCCTCAAATATTTCATGATGCTGTTACTTTGATTGTAGTAGCCGTCCCCGAAGGGTTGCCCATGAGCGTAACGCTCAGCCTGGCCCTGAATATGCGCCGTATGCTCTCGACCAACAATCTGGTACGAAAGATGCACGCCTGCGAGACGATGGGAGCTATCACCGTGATCTGTACGGACAAAACGGGTACACTGACTCAAAACCTGATGCAGGTACACGAACCCAATTTCTACGGAATCAAGAATGGCGGCAACCTGGGCGATGATGACATCAGCGCTCTTGTCGCAGAAGGGATCAGCGCCAACTCAACCGCTTTCCTCGAAGAAGCGGCAACGGGCGAAAAGCCGAAAGGTGTCGGTAACCCTACGGAAGTCGCCCTGTTATTATGGCTCAACAGTCAGGGAAGAAATTATCTCGAACTCCGTGAACACGCCCGCATCCTCGACCAGCTCACCTTCTCGACCGAACGTAAATTTATGGCGACTCTCGTCGAGTCTCCGATCATCGGGAAGAAAGTACTTTATATAAAAGGAGCACCCGAAATCGTGCTTGGCAAATGTAAGGAAGTCGTGCTGGACGGCCGACGGGTAGATGCCGTCGAATATCGTTCGACAGTAGAAGCCCAGTTGCTGAATTATCAGAATATGGCAATGCGCACACTCGCTTTGCCTTCAAAATAGTAGGAGAAAACGAACCGAATGACTGCACGGAACTGGTATCTGCCAACGACCTTAATTTCTTAGGAGTCGTAGCCATCTCAGACCCGATTCGTCCGGATGTACCGCGCTGTGGCCAAATGCCAGTCGCTGGTATCGGTATCAAGATCGTTACCGGTGACACACCGGGAACTGCCACAGAAATTGCCCGTCAGATCGGACTGTGGCAACCGGAAACAGATACCGACCGGAATCGTATCACCGGTGTTGCCTTTGCCGAACTGAGTGACGAAGAAGCGCTGGACCGTGTGATGGACCTCAAAATCATGTCCCGCGCCCGCCCGACGGACAAACAACGTCTTGTGCAGTTGCTTCAACAAAAAGGAGCCGTAGTCGCCGTAACCGGAGACGGTACGAACGATGCGCCTGCCCTGAATCATGCCCAAGTCGGTCTGTCAATGGGTACAGGTACGTCCGTAGCCAAAGAAGCCAGTGACATCACACTGCTCGACGACTCGTTCAACAGCATCGGTACCGCTGTCATGTGGGGACGTTCTCTTTATAAAAATATTCAGCGTTTCATCGTATTCCAGCTGACGATCAACTTTGTAGCCTTGCTAATCGTGTTATTGGGATCGATGATCGGAACAGAACTTCCGCTGACAGTGACACAAATGCTGTGGGTGAACCTGATTATGGATACTTTTGCCGCTCTGGCCCTCGCTTCCATCCCTCCCAGCCGAAACCGTCATGCAGGAAAACCGCGCCGCAGCACTGACTTTATCATCAGCAAAGCGATGCGTAACAATATATTAGGTGTAGGTACGATCTTCTCGCCGTATTGCTCGGAATGATTTATTATTTCGACCACAGCGCGCAAGGTATGGATGTACATAACCTCACCATTTTCTTCACTTTCTTTGTCATGCTGCAATTCTGGAACCTGTTCAATGCCCGCGTATTCGGCACTACCGACTCGGCATTCAAGGGACTTTCCAAATCGTATGGCATGGAGTTGATTGTTCTGGCCATTCTGGTCGGACAATTTCTGATCGTACAGTTCGGTGGAGCTGTATTCCGCACAGAGCCGCTCGACTGGCAGACGTGGCTTCTGATTATAGGCGTTTCGTCCACGGTGTTATGGGTTGGAGAACTTATTCGCCTTGTTCAACGTAGTATTCACAAATGAGAAAATAATGAAAAGTAAAGGAATTAAAAACTTACTTATTGATTTAGGCGGTGTACTGATAAATCTCGACCGCGAACGTTGTATTGAGAACTTTAAAAAGATCGGGTTCCAGAACATAGAAGAAAAGTTCTGCACCCACCAGCTGGACGGAATATTTTTGCAGCAGGAGAAAGGACTGATCACTCCTGCCGAATTCCGTGACGGCATTCGGGAGATGATGGGAAAGATGGTAAGCGACAAACAGATCGACGCCGCCTGGAACAGCTTTTTGGTAGACATCCCGACCTATAAACTCGACTTGCTGCTCAAACTACGCGAGAAATACGTAGTCTATCTGCTCAGCAACACCAATGACATCCACTGGAAATGGGTATGCAAGAATGCCTTCCCCTACCGTACGTTCAAAGTAGAGGACTATTTTGAGAAGACGTATCTCTCTTATGAAATGAAAATGGCCAAGCCCGAACCGGAAATATTCAAGGCGGTGACCGAAGATGCGGGTATTGACCCGAAAGAGACTTTTTTTATTGACGATTCCGAAATTAACTGTAAAGTAGCTCAGGAACTGGGTATCTCGACCTACACACCGAAAGCCGGTGAAGACTGGAGCCATCTTTTCAGAAAAAAATGAGAATGTAAGTATGCAGATTATAAATGACACATCGGCTATGATTCCCGAACCATGCGTAGCTACCATCGGTTTCTTTGACGGAGTACACATGGGACATCGCTATCTGATTCAACAGGTGAAGGAGATAGCGGCAGCCAAAGGTCTGCGTTCTGCATTGGTCACATTCCCCGTTCATCCGCGCAAAGTGATGAACGCCGCTTACCATCCGGAACTTTTAACTACTCCCGAAGAAAAAACAAACCTGCTCGCAGCACGGGAGTAGATTATTGCCTGATGCTTGATTTTACGCCCGACATCTCCCGTCTGACCGCCAAAGAATTCATGACTCAAATACTGAAAGAACGTTTTCAGGTAAAGTATCTGGTGATAGGATACGATCACCGTTTCGGTCACCAACCGCAGCGAAGGGTTTGACGATTATGTACGCTACGGGCAGGCAATCGGCATTGAGGTCATCCGTGCACAGGCTTACACAGATGATATACAGATAGATACCATCCAAAGTGCTCCGGTCAGTTCTTCTTTAATCCGCAAGTTGCTGCATCAGGGAGATGTAGACGTAGCTGCCCGCTGTCTGGGCTATGAATACTTTCTGGACGGAACGGTAGTAGGCGGCTATCAGGTAGGCCGGAAGATCGGTTTTCCGACTGCCAATTTAAGCGTGGATGATCCCGACAAACTGATTCCCGCAGACGGAGTCTATGCCGTATGGGTCACATTCGACGGAAAGACCTATATGGGAATGCTGAATATAGGCGTCCGCCCTACCATCGGAAATGGTCCCAACCGCACAATCGAAGTGAATATCCTTCACTTCCACTCCGACATTTACGACAAATTTATCCGGCTTACTTTCGTGAAGCGGACACGCCCCGAACTAAAATACGATAGTATCGACGAACTAATCGCACAGCTTCACAAGGATGCGGAAGAAACTGAAGCCATTCTCCTCGCCGCCAAACAGGAGAAATGATCCCCCTTTTTCTCTAAATTGACCACATTAATAAGCCTCTTTTCGGCTGAAACGAGTCCGATAATATCGAAAAACATATCTTTTTTATGTTTTTGATAAATAAAATCTCTTTTTCCTTTGCCAACTCAAAACTTACCTCTACATTTGCATATCGATAAACGATAAATAATCATCGATAAACAAACATTTCCTATTTAATCATCTATTAAAAAATTAACACTTTATGAAAAAGTCATTAATGAGTATATCGATGCTGGTAGTATCCATCTCAATGATAGCCATGTTTCTGTGCAGCTTCATTGCCAGTAAATAACAAACGATTATCTTTGTATCCCATCCAAGAATACTAAGAATAAAACGAATATGAAAACTGCTATTAAACTGATATTACTGAATCTGCTCATCGCACAGATCATTGCTCCCATTTTAGTCATGATCCCCTGTGTGATTTATCTGGTAGCCACTACCGGAAACTTAGACAAAGACACGCTCATCACCATGCTTATGATTCCGGCGCAACTGGCCGGTCAGCTGATGATGGGTATCTATTTATGGAAAGCCGGATACATCAGCACAAAGAAAATAACCTGGTCGCCCGTTTCATCCTCGTATCTGTTCTTCAGTGCATTGGCTGTCCTCACCTGTGGCTTCGTCGTATCCGCATTGGCGGAACTGATGAAGTGGATTCCCAACATTATGGAACAATCCTTCGATATTCTCCAGTCCGGCTGGGGAGCATTCTTGCCATAGCCGTCATAGGTCCCGTACTCGAAGAACTGCTATTTCGCGGAGCCATCACCAAAGCATTGCTACAGCAGTACAGCCCGACAAAGGCGATTCTGCTTTCAGCCCTTTTATTCGGTGTTTTCCATATCAATCCTGCCCAGATACTTCCGGCATTCCTGATCGGTATCCTGTTTGCATGGACGTATTACAAGACTGCCAGCCTCATCCCTTGCATACTGATGCATATACTGAATAATTCGTTATCCGTATTTCTCAGCACGAAATATCCGGAAGCTGAAAATATGAGCGATCTGATGGACACTAGCTCCTATCTAATTGCTATTTTTGTAGCAGTTTTGATACTGGCAGGAGTTATCTGGGCGATGCGTCGTACGACCGTCCATTATCCCTGGAAAGAAGAAACAAATATCACGGACTAAAAAATAACAGCGATGAAAAGACGTTTGAATATTCTTAGCATATTGGTATTCATTGTTCTGGGACTTTCTCTGTATACCACAGGATACCAGTTCGGAACAGGCATGAAAGCCGGAATGAGTCTGGCCAAAGAACAGCACAAGGAATCGAAAGCATGTGACAGACCTATGCTTGCAGGCGATTTCCGCTTTGTGGATGTCGTACCTACGATCGCCATGATCCAACCGGATACGATCATCAATGCCCAAAACAATGAGAAAGTGCCTGTCATGTATACGCAAATGGCGGTACGCACCGGGAAAGAAGTGAATTACAGTTACTGATTATCAGCAGTTCCTGTTCGCTCATGAATGCACTGCTCACCATTCTCCGCACTTATTATCTTTGTCATGCTGATTCTGAGCATCAACAAATCGCAGATATTCGAATGGAAGAATGTCCGCCGCCTGCGCTGGCTGGGTAGTCTGCTGATTATGTCCTTCGTGTTTTACCTGATTCCGCAGGTCGTCAACTACTGGGGACTGAAAGAAGTATTCGCGCTTGAACATTATATCATCGCTCCCCTGGCATTACAGACGACTGATTTATTATTGGGACTCGGCTGCCTGATTGTAGCCGAAACATTCGCTATCGGACTGAAAATGAAAGAAGAACAGGAGCTCACCATTTAACTCAAACCGAGAAATAAAATTATGGCAATTATAGTAAACCTTGACATCATGATGGCGCGCAGAAAAATATCTCTGGGCGAACTGGCGGAGAAAATAGATATCACCCCCGCCAACCTTTCTATATTAAAAACCGGAAAAGCTAAGGCAATCCGTTTCTCTACGTTGGAGGCTATCTGCAAAGTGCTGGACTGCAGCCGGCAGATATACTGGAATATCAGGAGGAAATTTGCGATTAAACAAGGGAAAGCTTATATTTTTCTAGGCACGGATTACGCGGATTACACGGTTTCCGCGTAATCGTGCCTAAATTTATTATCTTTTATTTCCCTTCTTTTGCCTTAAATGCCAGCGCATACATACGTATCTGCTTTACCATCGACAGCAACCCATTGCTACGGGTAGGAGACAAATGATCTCTCAAACCTATCTTATCGATAAAATAAAGATCAGCATTCAGTATTTCATCGGGCGTATGTCCCGAAAGGACTTTGATCAATAAAGCAATGATTCCTTTCACAATCAAAGCGTCACTTTCCGCATTAAAGACGATTTTTCCATCCACATCATCCGCCTGAAGCCATACACGGCTCTGACAGCCTTCGATCAGATTCTGTTCGGTCTTATACTTTTCGTCGAGCGGTTCCTGTTCATTACCTAAGTCAATGAGCAGCTGGTAACGGTCCATCCAGTCATCGAAGTCGCTGAATTCAGCAATCACTTCGTCTTGTAATTCATTAATTGACATGAAGATATTTACGGTTTACTAATTAACTATTTACTTTTCATTATAAATCACTTCCAGCACTGTCTGTCCGACGGCTTTCAGCGTATTCTTGTCGATATGATCCATATTATCATGAATGGTATGCCAAGTCGGGGGGAAGCCTGTTTCCGGATCATTGGGAATGATATCGATTGTCTTGATACGGGCCAGACGGTTAATAAACAGATGGTCGTCGGTGATGGTATCGCCTCTCTCATCAATGAAGGTTTTCCCATAACCTGCTTTTTTAGCCGCTTTCCATACTTTCTTGTTGATATCCGGAGCAAACTCTTCGGAATATCCTTCTTTCAGAAATACGCTGTTCTCACCACCCACCATATCGAGCAAGATACCAAAACGGGCATTATACCCTTGCACGTGAGGATTGCGTGACCAATACTGCGAGCCGAGACACCAAGCCTCTTCCTTGTGCTTTCCCTCGTAGATTGAGGAGTTCCGTAGTCTTCCGCATCCAGAAAGATGATATCAATGCCCAGTTCCGGCTGTTGCTGGTTGACCAACCGCGCGATTTCCAGCAAAGCTCCCACTCCGCTTGCTCCGTCGTTGGCTCCCAGAATAGGGGTATGGTGATTCTTTTCGTCAGCATCATTATCCGCCCACGGACGGGTATCCCAATGTGCAAACAACGCTATTCTCTTCTTACTTCCGCTTGTAAGAGCCGATGATGTTCCGTGCCTTCAGCAGTGTGCCGTCATAGGCAATCAGATCGGCATACTGATTCGTTACCTTCGCACCGAAAGCCTCCAGCTTCCGGCCAGATAATTGCCACAAGCTACGTGCTCCTTCGTATTGGGGACACGGGGACCAAAATCTACCTGATTCTTTACATACAAATAGGCACTGTCCGCATCAAACTGAGGTACATTTACCACCACTTTTTCACTTTGTTCATTCGTACCAGTTGCCTTGCCGCCTCCTCCACAAGAAAAAGCAGATAATAATACAAAGGCACTCGTCAACACTATCATAGATTTCTTTTTCATCGTCCTTTTATCTATATGAAGCCTCAAAATTAGTCATTTTCACCACAGTATCGTTCAGATAGAATGGATTATTAACAAATAAACTTTAACTCCACATTTTTCTTTCCAACGGTCAATTCCACTTTCGCGCCATTGATAAGCGGCAAATTATGCGTCACATGACCTACCGGAAAATTAAAACAAACCGGATAGTCATATTCTTTCACCAAATCGGCCAGAGCGGGATACAGCTCCTTACCCAACGAACAGTCTTCTTCGTATTCGGTAAATTGACCGATAATGAGCCCGGACAGTTTTTCAAGCACACCGCCCAGTTTCAGATTGTACATCATGCGCTCAATCGCATGGGGACGTTCACTGACATCTTCGAGAAACAGGATGGTTCCTTCGGCAGGAATATCATAAGGAGTGCCGCGCAGCCCGTAAGCTACCGCCATATTTCCGCCACGCAGGATACCTTCGGCCGTACCTTGCCTGTTCAGCTTATGCTTTTCGCAAGTATAAACGGGCAGATTGCCGAAGAGAATATCTTTCAGATAGGCCACGCAAGGATCTTCCTCCGGTTCCACGGTCAGATGACGCGCCATCAGCGAATGCAGGGAGGCATATCCATTCTTCTGAAATAAATTATGCAAGGCAGTGATGTCGCTGAATCCCAGCAACCACTTCGGATGTTCACGAAAGGCGGTAAAGTCAATCTTGTCCACCAGATGCACGGCCCCGTATCCTCCTCTGCTGCAAAGAATAGCTTTCACTTTCGGATCATCCATCGCACCCTGCAAGTCTTGCAGACGTTGCCGGACCGTTCCGGCATAACGTCCGGAAGAACCTCCGGCATATTTCCCCACAGAGACTTTCAATCCCCATGATTCAAGCCGTTTCTTCGCACGTTTCAGAAACTCTTTGTCTATCTTGCTGGAAGGTGACACAATCACTACTTTGTCACCTTTCTGTAAAAAAGAAGGAAGTTGAATATTCATATTTAATGTTTTATTTGAGTGACTTTCGCTGATAAAAACGCACCCAGTCCACTTCCATTTCTACCGGAAGGTCTTTGGGATCGACTGCTCCGACCCACGAACCGCCCAACTGCATATCGATCAGCAGATAAAACGGCTGGTCGAACGGGAATTGTCCTTCCTTCTGCGTCTGTATGCGGGGATAAGTAAACGTATGTATGTCGTTGACATAGAACGAAAGACTGTCCGGATACATTTCTACAGCGAAAACGTTATAGCGATCGGGATGGATGACTCCTGTGGAGTGTGACTTGGGATGATCCTTGATGCCCAAAGTGTACGTATAATGAGAATGAACTGTCTGATAAGCGATAGAGTCATCATTCAGACGCTCCATCACATCTATTTCGCCTCCCGACGGCCATTTGGCATTTTCGGGCAGCAGCCAGATAGCCGGCCATGCTCCTTTTGCGGCATTCAGCTTGGCGCATATCTCGATGCGTCCGTCAAGGAATGCCTTTTTACCTTTGGTATAAACGCCTCCTGTCAGATAAGGTGCCGTATCATTGGGCAGCGTCTGATTGGCAATGCCTCTTAACACCAGCTTGCCTTTGCGCATGGCAAAGCAGGAATCAAAGTCTGTCATATAATTATTCCAGTCGGCCTTCCCTCGCGGAATCTTGCTCCAGACCTGCGGGTCAAAGCCTTTCTTCTGATTAAAATTCTCTTCCCATACCAGCGACCAGCCGGAGGAAGAAACTCTTGTCGTTTTTGCAGGAAACGAGTACCCAACAAAGGAGTAATGTGCTAATAAATAATAGATTTCTGAACTGTTTCATTTTGTTTTAAAGTTTAAGGGGGATTCATTTGCAAAAATACAGGAAAAAACGGTTCGGTGTATACCTACACATTAAAACAACTGAAATATAACAAAATGTTACATAACAGGCGCAAGTTTTCGGGTTTCAAGTATTAATTTCTCAATGATTTTTCTGATATTTGCTAAAAATCTAACGTTATGGAACCTATTCAAAACTTTGCCCAGCTAACAGCCCATCTTAAACAACAGAATCGTAGGAAACGAATTGCCGTAGTCTGCGCCAACGACCCTAATACGGAATATGCCATTACCCGTGCTTTGGAAGAAGGAATTGCAGAGTTTCTCATGATCGGGGATTCGGCTATTCTGGAAAAATATCCTGCTTGAAGCAATATCCCGACTATGTGAAGACCATTCACATCGAAGATTCGGACGAAGCGGCACGCGAAGCTGTCCGCATCGTGCGTGAAGGGGGAGCGGATATTTTAATGAAAGGTATCATCAACACGGACAATCTGCTGCACGCCATCCTCGACAAAGAGAAAGGACTGCTCCCCAAAGGAAAAATTCTCACGCACTTGGCAGTGATGGAGATTCCGACTTACCATAAACTGCTGTTTTTCTCCGATGCCGCAGTGATTCCACGCCCCACGCTGCAACAACGCATTGAAATGATCTGGTATGCCATCTGCACTTGCCGCCATTTCGGTATCGAGCAGCCTCGCGTCGCACTGATACACTGCACCGAGAAAGTAAGCGCCAAATTCCCGCATTCGCTGGATTATGTAAACATCGTGGAGCTTGCCGAAGCGGGAGAGTTCGGAAATGTAATCATCGACGGTCCGCTGGATGTACGCACTGCCTGTGAGCAGGCAAGCGGGGACATCAAAGGAATTGTTTCGCCTATCAACGGACAGGCGGATGTGCTGATTTTCCCCAACATAGAATCGGGGAATGCGTTCTACAAGTCCGTCTCCCTGTTTGCCAATGCGGATATGGCCGGATTGTTGCAAGGACCTATCTGCCCGGTAGTGCTCCCTTCCCGCAGTGATTCCGGCTTATCGAAATATTACAGCATCGCAATGGCCTGCCTGCAAGTGGCCGGCTGCGAATGCAGAGAGAAGCTCAACCTGAACCGTTAATCATAATTCAAACCTTATAACTCCAAAGATATGAAGATTCTGGTCATCAACCCCGGCTCCACTTCTACGAAGATAGCAGTCTACGAGAACGAAACTCCGTTGCTCGTCCGTAACATCAAGCATACGGTCGAAGAATTATCCGTTTATCCACAGGTGATAGACCAGTTTGAATTTCGTAAGAATCTGGTTCTTCAGGAATTAGAGGCAAATGGAATACCCTTTGCATTCGATGCTGTCATCGGACGCGGCGGCCTCGTCAAACCATTCCGGGAGGAGTCTACGCAGTCAACGAAGCCATGAAGCAAGATACTTGCACGCCATGCGTACCCATGCCTGCAATTTAGGCGGACTGATTGCAGCCGAACTGGCCGCTTCCCTTCCTGATTGCCCGGCTTTCATCGCAGACCCGGGAGTGGTGGATGAACTGGAAGATGTAGCGCGTATTTCGGGTTCTCCGCTGATGCCTAAGATCACCATCTGGCACGCCTTGAATCAGAAAGCAATCGCCCGCCGCTTCGCAAAGGAGCAGGGAACGAAATATGAAGAACTGGACTTGATAATCTGTCACTTAGGTGGCGGTATCTCTATAGCCGTTCATCAGCATGGCAAAGCTATTGACGCCAATAATGCTTTAGACGGCGAAGGGCCTTTCTCGCCGGAAAGGGCTGGCACCCTTCCTGCCGGTCAGTTGATCGATATTTGTTATAGCGGACAGTTCACGAAAGATGAATTAAAGAAGCGTATCTCCGGACGTGCCGGACTGACGGCCCATCTGGCACTACCGATGTTCCCGCCATTATCAAAGCCATAGAAGAAGGTGACAAAAAAGCTGAACTGATACTGGATGCCATGATATATAATGTTGCGAAAGCCATTGGCGGAGCCGCCACCGTACTCTACGGGAAAGTAGATGCCATTCTGCTGACAGGAGGTATTGCTTATTCGGACTATATCATTTCAAGATTGAAGAAAAGAATCTCTTTCTTAGCCCCTATACATGTCTATCCCGGTGAAGGGGAA
>ENA-OQJH01001161-OQJH01001161.1-human-gut-metagenome-genome-assembly--contig:-NODE-1161-length-11743-cov-4.725981_pt1 | contig 11743 bp, 11 predicted proteins | sample MGYA00242597_ERZ504763 | MGnify/ENA primary metagenome ERZ504763 (study PRJEB26092, sample SAMD00036359) | human gut metagenome | host: Homo sapiens | study: EMG produced TPA metagenomics assembly of... | reverse complement strand
TCTACCTATTCGGAGGTGCATTAGCGTCATAATTCCGATTGCGGAAGAGACTGGAAAATGTTATTCTTATCATAGGCAGTGGAGCTTTCTTAGTTCAGTTGTTTCGTGTGGTAACTTAACAATAACGAATTATGGAAAGTAATTCCACTGCTTTTTAATAAAAATAAAACTGCGCCACAGCCTTGGCAGGCCATCGCGCAGCGATTTTGTTCAATCGGAATTTGGAGGGATGATAATCAATCCTATTCTACTGAAAATATTATTCTTTCTCATAAAAGAGGTGTATATAAATATGGATATTAGAATACTTCGATATTTTTTGACCGTGGCAAAAGAACAGAACTTTACGAAAGCCGCAGAACAATTGAATATTACACAGCCAACACTATCAAGACAGCTTGCTGCATTTGAGGAGGAACTTGGCACAGCTCTTTTTATAAGGGAGAGTCGCAGTATTACACTTACAGAGGCGGGGATATTATTAAAACGAAGAGCCTTGGAAATCATTGATCTGGAAGGAAAAATCCTGGATGAATTAAAGGTGAAAGAAGAACTAATAGAAGGTACTATTACAATTGGGTGTGGTGAGTTTGCTGCTGTTGAAACTTTAGCGGAAATTTGTAAGGTATATAAGAAAAAATACCCAATGGCGCAGATTGTGTTACACACGGCAACGGCAGATTCAGTATATGAAATGATGAATCAGGGTTTGGTGGACATTGGATTATTTCTGGAACCGATCAATACAGAAGGACTCGATTATATCAGAATCATGGAAAGTGACCATTGGGTTGTTGGTATGAAGCCAGATGATGCATTGGCGGACAAAGAATATATTACAAAAGAGGATCTTCTGGATAAACCACTCATTCTTCCACGGAGACAGAATGTGCAGAGCGAGTTCGCAAATTGGTTTGGTAAGGATTTCAATAAACTCCATGTATCTTTTATCAGTAATCTTGGAACAAATGCGGGGGTTATGGCGATTCATGGACTGGGATATCCAGTTTCGATTGAAGGTGCTACAAAATATTGGAGAGAGGATTTGCTTATTCAGAGAAGGTTGTATCCTGAAATAACAGCAAGTACGGTAATCGCATGGAGAAGGAATATTCCATATTCATTGGCAATGAATAAATTTATAGAAGAAATCAATGCTTTTAAAGCATAAAAATCATTTTAATATAGGCATTGGACATAATTGAATCATGAGAATATAATAAATGTGTAAGGTATGAATGTAACATACTTTACACATTTTTATTGGAACGAGGTTAGGAGGAATACCTATGGGTAAAAAATTAGTGGCATATTTTAGTGCCAGTGGAACAACTAGGAAAATAGCAGAAATAATTGCGCAAGTAGCAGAAGCTGATTTATATGAAATCATGCCAAAACAACCATATTCAAAGGCAGATTTAAATTGGATGGATAAAAAATCCAGAAGCAGTGTGGAGATGAGTGACAAAAAGTTCAGACCGGAAATATCTAATCCAGATGCTCAGGTTGAAAAGTACGATGAGATTATATTAGGCTTTCCAATCTGGTGGTATATAGCACCAACAATTATTAATACATTTTTGGAGAAATATGATTTCTCCGGCAAAAAGATTGTATTGTTTGCAACCTCCGGTGGAAGTGGATTTGGAAATACGGTAAGTGAGCTTAAGCCATCTGCACCTGATGCAGAGATAGTAGAAGGTAAAGTACTTAATAAGGCTACAAAGCAGGAAATTGCAGAGTGGATAAAAAGTATTTCGTAAGGAAGGTGGATGAAATGAAAAGAATTACACAAACAGCAGGAAGGAATGCTTTGAAAGAGTTTTCGCTGGAATTTGCGCATTTTAATGATGATATTCTTTTTGGTGAGAACTGGAATAACCAGGATATCGATCTTAAGACCAGAAGCATTATAACAGTGGTGGCGTTGATGTCTTCCGGGATAACGGATTCATCTTTAATATATCATTTACAGAATGCAAAAGAACATGGTGTAACACAAAAGGAAATCGCAGCGATTATTACTCATGTGGCATTCTATACGGGCTGGCCAAAGGGCTGGGCAGTTTTTAATCTGGCAAAGGAAGTATGGCAGCCGAAGGAAGGAGATCTTCCATATGAAGATGAAGGTATGAGAGCACATGCGAAATCGATGGTATTTCCGATTGGAGAGCCAAATGATGCATTTGCAAAATATTTTGTTGGACAAAGCTACCTTGCACCGATAACCACAGAACAGGTTGGCATTTTCAACGTGACATTTGAACCCGGATGCAGGAATAATTGGCATATTCATCATGCAAAAAGCGGTGGCGGGCAGATCTTAGTATGTGTAGCCGGCCGAGGGTTTTATCAGGAAGAAGGCAGGGATGCGGTAGAAATGAAACCGGGTGACTGTATTAACATTCCGGTAGATGTAAAGCATTGGCATGGGGCCGCTCCGGATGAATGGTTTTCCCATCTGGCAATTGAGGTGCCGGGAGTGGATTGTTCCAATGAGTGGTGTGAGGCGGTATCGGAGAAAGAGTACGCTGGATTAAGATAAGGAGAGCACTATGGAATACGGTAAACTCGGAAATACAGATATAGAAGTGTCAAAATTATGTGTGGGCTGCATGAGTTTTGGGAAAGCTGGAACCATGCATGACTGGACGTTGGATGAAGCTGAAAGTGAGAATGTTATCAAGCATGCACTAGATTTGGGATATAACTTTTTTGATACAGCAAATGGATATTCAGCAGGAACAAGTGAGGAATATTTAGGTAAAGCATTGAAGAAAAATGTAGCGAGAAATCAGGTTGTGATTGCATCCAAGGTATATTTTAATGAAGGTCGTTTATCAAGACAGGCAATCATGAGGGAAATAGATGGAACTCTGTCACGTCTTGGAACCGACTATCTTGATTTATATATCATCCATAGATTTGACTATGATACACCAATTGAAGAAACTATGGAGGCACTGCACGATCTGGTAAAAGCAGGAAAGGTCAGGGCACTTGGTGCATCTGCCATGTATGGATATCAGTTTTATAATATGCAGTTAGCCGCAAGAGACAATGGATGGACACCATTTTCTGCGATGGAGAATCATTATAATTTGCTTTACAGAGAGGATGAGAGAGAATTGCTACCAATTTGTAAGCAAATGAAAGTTTCGTTAATGCCGTATAGTCCTCTTGCAGCCGGACATCTGGCAAGACCACAGTGGAAATCAGAGTCTCTTCGTGGAACCACGGATAGGGTTGCCATGGGAAAATATGATAAGACTGAAGCGGAAGACATGCAGATAGTTAAACGTGTAGCGGAGCTTGCCGAAAAGTATAACTGCAAAATGTCCCAGATAGCCATTGCATGGCAGTGGGCAAAGGGAATTCTATCGCCTATTATTGGGGCAACCAAAACGCAGTATCTGGATGATTCAGCCGGAGCATTTGACATTAAATTAACTGCCGAAGACCTTGCATATCTTGAAGAGCCATATGTTCCACATGAGATAGTTGGTGCAATTGATAAAAATCCGGCGCAAGGTGTTATTTTGCTTGATGAAAAGAAATAACAAAGAACGAGGTGTAGCCATATGAAGAAATGTTTATCAGTTGATAGTCAAATCCCAGTTGATATTTCACATATTTTAGGAAATTTAATAATTGTTATATTTGATTATCAAATTCTTCGCAAACCCTTGAAAATACTAAGTTTGTAGCAAGTGAACTTTCCCTTACTCTTTCCCTTGTGTTACATTTTCCCATTGCTTTTCATGAACCTTAATATGGGAAATTAAGGGAAAGAAAATTTCATAACACAATATAACATATAACAATAACGACATGGTGAACTGATTGAAATGTTTTCGATATTTAACTCTGTAACTGATTATCAAAAGAAAATGGAGATAAGATACGATGAGAACAATTTATGCAGAATATAATATAAACCACGATAGTATTGATGTTTACACAAGTGCTGGATATAGCTTCGCATTGATTGCTGGGAAGCTGAAAAAAATTTAAAAACCACATATGGATCAGAATGTGCGCTTACTTCATTGGCTGTGGATGAGCCTTTGGAATATGCAAGATTATATCTTGATGGCAATTTACAGATGTGGGTGGATACAGAAGATTCATTAGAACTTTATTAAGCAAGAAGTGAGATAGTGTTGTAGGGAGTTTCCTGTAGTTAAAGATACCACACCCGATATGATGAACCCACGCTTATACACTACCAGCTATGATAAAAGAAAGGACAGCAATTTGACACTGCTGTCCTTTCTTTTATAAAATTGCAGTACACAGAAAAAAGCTGTAAAATGAAAAATATATTTGTCCTTGTAACAATTCTCGGACATTTGCCTGTTATACTATCTGCAAAAAGAAAAGGAAGTGATAATATGAAGCATATTTTAATTGTCGAAGATGATAATCTTTTGAATAAAACGCTTACTTATAATTTGGAATTGGACGGTTACACAATAACTTCTGTTCTGAATGCAAGGACAGCCGCTGAATCATTAAAAACAAACATTTTTGATTTGGTATTGCTGGATATAAATTTACCAGACGGAAATGGTTATGACCTATGCCGTCTTATCAAGCCAGAGCATCCTGATACAGTAGTTATATTTCTAACTGCCAACGATCAGGAAAGCAATCAGATACGGGGATATGAAGCTGGTGCAGTGGATTATATCACGAAACCTTTTTCGATTAGTGCTTTGCAGCGAAAAATCAAAGCCATGTTTGCTATGTTGGAGCATCACAAACCAGCTAAGGATATTTACGAGGATGGTAGCTTGTTTCTGGATTTTTCGGAACAATCTGCAAGTTTAAACGGGAAACCATTAGCACTTTCTGCGATGGAATATAAAATGTTGAACCTATTTCTTAAAAATCCGAAGCAGGTACTTACTCGCCAACAATTTTTAGAAAAACTGTGGGATGTTGATGAAAAATATGTAGATGAACATACCCTTACTACTTCTATCAGTCGTATTCGCAGTAAGATTGAAGCGGATGGCGACACATATATCAAAACGGTTTATGGTATGGGGTATCAATGGACAGGAGGCGAAAAGAAATGAATCTGAATAACCTTTCTGCTAAGAAAATTTGTAGACTGGTTAGTGCTGGCATGGTTTTCTCTATGCTGGTAATTACCGGTATTTTCGGCGGTATAATGCAGGATATACGAATTTTTATAGTGGGTGGAACATTGACACTCTGTGCGTTTTTCTGGATTTGGCTATTGGTGCTGATTTTTGGAAAACGCCTTTCTCATTTTACTTCTAATTTGTGCCGGACGCTGGACAACATGATTGATGGAAACGAGGAATTACAAAAGTCAAATGATAGTGAAACTCTTTTTGCCCGTATCAACCACCGCTTAATTCGGTTGTATGAGATTATGCAGAAAAACCGGCACAAGGTAGACATGGAACGACAGGAGCTTCAAATGCTGATTTCTGATATTTCACATCAAGTTAAAACGCCTGTCAGCAATTTGCAAATGGTAACGGACACACTTTTAACAAAGCCTGTTTCAGAAGAAGAACGGATGGACTTTTTACAAGGCATACGTAGTCAGACTGATAAACTGGATTTTCTGTTCCAAGCACTGGTTAAAACGTCCCGGTTGGAAACCGGAGCAATACGATTAGAAAAGAAAGACAGCAGCTTATTCCATACGCTTGCACAAGCCATGAGCAGTATTGTATATGCTGCAGAGAAAAAAGAAATTGCTGTATCCGTGGATTGCCCGGAAAATTTGATAATCTCCCATGACAGCAAGTGGACAAGCGAAGCCCTTTTCAATCTGCTGGACAATGCAGTAAAATACACTCCGTCAGGTGGAAAGATTTCTGTATCAGTGGTTCAGTGGGAAATGTACGTAGAGGTCAAAGTGACCGACACCGGCAAGGGCATTTCCGAAAGCAATCAGGCTGCCATCTTCCGGCGCTTCTATCGTGAGGAAGAAGTACACGATCAACAGGGTGTGGGAATAGGTTTGTATTTGGCTCGTGAGATTGTAACAAGGCAAGGGGGCTATATCAAGGTCGTTTCAGAGCTGGGGCAAGGCTCAGAATTTTCTATTATGCTTCCTGTAAGGTAAGATATAACCACTTTTTTTGAAATGTCCGAGCGTTGTAACATTTCACCCTGATTTTCGATAAAATTTTTTTCTATCTCGGACATTTGTGTAACATTTGTGGTTTACAATGGCTTTATCAACAGATAGAAAGCCTTGAAAGGAGCATTTGAATATGAGCATTTTACAAACAATCGACTTAAAGAAGTATTACGGCACAGAACCCAATATTACTCGTGCCCTTAATGGTGTAAATTTTACTGTGGAACAGGGAGAATTTGTTGCCGTAGTTGGAACTTCCGGCAGCGGCAAGTCTACATTGCTTCACATGATGGGAGGACTTGATACCCCCACTTCCGGCAGCGTGATTGTACGGGGAGAAGAACTTGCAAAAAAGAATGATGATGAATTGACAATTTTCCGCCGTCGTAACATCGGATTTATCTTCCAAAATTATAATCTGGTTCCGATTTTGAATGTATATGAAAATATCGTCCTGCCTGTGGAACTGGATGGCGATACAGTAGACCAGAAATTTATGGACGAAGTTGTGTATATGTTGGCTTTAGAAGATAAACTGGAAAATATGCCGAATAATCTTTCAGGGGGTCAACAGCAGCGTGTAGCGATTGCACGAGCTTTAATTACAAAGCCTGCGATTATCCTTGCTGATGAACCGACCGGAAATCTTGATAGCAAGACCAGTGCAGATGTGTTAGGGCTTTTGAAGCGTACCAGCGGAGAATTTAATCAGACCATTGTAATGATTACTCACAACAACGAGATCGCCCAACTCGCAGACCGCATTGTGCGGATTGAAGATGGTAAAATTGTAGGCTAAAGGAGGTGGGAATTATGAATTATCCTTTTGAAAATGATACCAGTGCAGTAATTAAAAAATTAGCACGAAAAAGTGTGCGTTTTGATAAGAAGAAAAACTTATTTTGCCTTTCGGCAATTATTGTAGCCGTTGCTATGATAATGATGTCGTTGCTCACGGTGCAAAATATCATTTATCAAAATCAGAAAGAAATCGAAGGATTACATCAAGGGATTTTCTTTGACATTACGCGGGACAGTAAAGAAAAGCTGTTAGCAAACGAAGAAGTAAAAAGTGTAGGACTTTCTTGTAATATCAAAACAGTGAAAGAAAATTCTAAAGAACTGTCTTTGATTTATTATGATGATGACATGCTTAATTTGATTCCTGCCTTTGACGGAAAATATCCAGAGAAAGCAAATGAAATTGCTGTTACAGATGCCTTTTTTGCCAGTGAAAATAAGTCTCCGGAAATCAACGCCATAGTTCAGTTGAATCTGGATGGCACTTTGAAGAATTATACTATTGTTGGCATTTACCATGATAAAACTTCTACCGCTTATCCTGTTTTTGTTTCGCTTGAAAAATGCCGGGAATTACGTGGAAATGACCTGCTTAATGGATATGTTTGGCTTGAAAATGCAGATACCCTTATAAAAGATGAAGCAACAGAAATATTATCTCAAATTTCAGAGGAGACTGGACTGAATAATTGGACAGTCAGCAGTTACTATGATTATGTAAATACAACTTTGTCCCTCAGTAATTATGCGGTATATGGTGCAGTTGCTGCCATTTTGTTTTTAGCTGCCGCTCTTGTGATTTACAGCATTTTCTATATTTCGGTTGGACAAAAAGTTGCTGAGTTCGGACAGCTTCGAACAATAGGGGCAAGTAAAAAGCAAATTTATAAAATAGTTCTTAAACAGGGATATATGCTTGCAGTTCCGGGGATTTTAATTGGTAGTATCATGGGAACGATCATCAGCTATTGTCTGCAATCAAAAGGTTGGTCAGTATTTGCATTTATTGTTTCTCTATGTGGCGCATGCCTTTTTGGAATACTGCTTGTTTATATTAGTGTTCGTAAACCAGCAAAAATTGCAGCGAATACTTCTCCAATTTCTGCCCTGAAAAATCAAGTGGGAATTGTAAATTACCGCACTCACAAAAGACATCGTATTACGCCCGTATATTTAGCGAAAATCAGCTTTTTCAGAAACAGAAAAAAATCTCTATTGACCATTTTATCATTGGGACTGTGCGGAGTTATATTTTTCCTTGCAGCAAGTTATCAGAGTTCTTTTAATGCCGAGAGTATGGCTCGTTATTGGGATATGAAGTACGGAGATTTCAAAATCAGCATTGATTTAGAAAATGAAAGTGAAAATCTGGATGCTCTCTTGCAGAAAGAATATTTTTCTGATTATGTAAAGCGTGTTGGAGATATGGAGGGAGTTAGCAATATATTTACTTATGCTACCTTACCAGTTGATTACTCAACAGACAATGATATTTCAGATAGCACCTTGCTGCTCGGCTATAATGAAAAGGATTTGGCATCGCTAAATGCAGCTATTTTGTCTGGAAATATTACTGATGATACAGAATTAGTTGTAAGTGACCCCGAACGTATTTATGATGTTTACCATTGGAAACCTCAAATTGGGGATACTGTGACCTTTAATTTCAAAAATCATAGTGGTAAAACAATAACAAAAGCATTCAAAATTGGTGCAATCACTTCCAGCAATGATGGAATGGGTGGCTATATTTTCAGAATGCCGGAAAATATGCTCAAAGAACTTGCAGGTTATGACTGTATATACGCAATCGAAATACAAGCAGAAGCTGAATATCAGGAGATAATCGAGCAAGAACTCAAATTACTCGTTTCTGACAATAGGGATGTTCGCTTACAAACCCTTCAAGATTTTATTGTAGAACACCAATCAGACAATCGTGCAGGTTTTACATTAGCTTATGCGATTGCAGCCATCTTGTGGATATTTGCGGTCATCAATCAAATCAATCTTACTGTGACAAATCTTTTATCACAGAAACAGGAAATGGGCACACTAAAATCTATTGGTATGACAAATAAGCAGTTGGAGCAAGCATTTATGATGGAAGGTCTTTTTACTACTTTGATTGCATTGCTTATAACTGCTGTTGTTGGAATCCCCGGCGGATATGCAATCGGTATATTTTTGAAAAATGCAGGCATGTCTACGGGATTTGTATTTCCGGTTGTTGCTTTTACTCTTTTTGCTGTTGCTATGTTTATGCTTGAAAGTTTGATGACAATATTGCTTATTCATTCATGGAAGAAGCAATCTGTTATTGCAATAATGCGAAATTGACGATAGAAAGTTTTTCATATCTCGGTCAGCTCAACAATTACATTACTCTGCTGATACAGCCAGTCCGTAAATTCTTTCGGGCTGGCTGTTCCTGTTTTTACAGCCTTTTTTCTCTGTAATACTTCTTTTCATACAGTAAATTTTCACTAGGCTAGTATGGAGTAATTTTACTGTCTATACAGTAAGTTGAAAATACTAATATGGTCTTTTTTCTAACCAAACTTTAAGATAACATCTAATTCCAACATATGCGCCCTGCGAAAGTACGAAAAGCAATAGAAGATTTACTGACAGTACTTTTTTGATTGATTCTCCAAAATAAATGACAATAGCAACACTTGTCAGTATCATTAGTAGAGTAATAACATCCCAACAGTTTTTCTTATATAATTCTATAACCTTTATTTCTATCAGTATCGCCAGCATCCCTGTTCCTGCCATACATATTCCTACAATCAATATTAGCAATAACCAATATACCATTCCGGCTATAAAAGCATTTGGAATTTTTGTACTAATCTGTGCCGCAGAATGCCCGGCATCAATCGTCCATCCGACAAAGGTTTGTATGAATGATGCTAAATCATTGAAGAATGATTTACAATCGGAAAGAAACACATCTGACTGTATTGCCTGAAAAAGAGTGGATATCAGCGAATACCATGCAAGAAGAAACAAGGTTGTTTGGAACATTACCGTTTTTGCTTTATACTGTCCGGCAAGTCGCTCTTTTTGTGTTTCGTATTTCGTTTTTGCATTCTGATAGGCTGCCCGGTCACGGGCTTCACATTTTTCATAGAGTACCGGCTTTTCTACCGGTATCTCTACGATTTTCTGATGTGTCCGGGCATAATCCCGTTCCTGTGTTAAGCAGCGTATTTTATCTTGACAATCCTCTATCGTGACGTTTGCGCTTCGCAGCTTTTCTTTCTCGATCCGCAATGCTTTGTCTGCCATCTTCAAGTCGTTCTTTAATGATTGAATATTCAATGCTCTGTTCTCTTTGTTTAATTTCTCGTTCAAGGTCAGAGATTCGTTGAGCTGCGTCTTCAGTTCCACGATAAGCTGGTCTTTCTGTTCCAGTTCTGCCTGTATCTCCTCGGTCAAGAGCAGAAGTTCTTCCAACTGTTCGGCGTTCTTTGATTCTCTGGATTCGTTCATCTATATCACGTCCTTTCTCTATCTGCTGTTCCAGTTCAGCAATTCGGTGTTCTGTTTCAGTAATAAACTGTTTTCGGTGTTCAGCTTCTGTGCCAATTTCTGCCATTGCTGATTTTCGTTTTCCAAAAGCTCTATCTTCGTTTTCTGTTCTTCCATCTTGGAAAGCAGTTCCTCGGTATTTGGCAAAATGTTGAGCAGCTCGGATAACTCGTTGTTTAATTTTTGTAATTTCTGATTCTGTTTTTGCATAAGAGAGAGTTGAGTGTCCCGGTTCTGCATTTCCAGAATCATTTCTGCCATTAGGTTCTGCTGTTCTTCGATTTGACCAATCATGGATTCCATTAAGGGTATAATTTCCCGGCTTTCTTCTAATGTCATTTAATCGCTCCTTCCATAATGATAATGCACCCGATACTTTCCCAAAGGTGTTTAGTATCTTTTGCAATAACGTGTTTTGTTGTTTTATGATTTGATTTTCCGCTACTTTCCACGAGCCTTTTATTTCCTGCCCGGCAAAAAACTTTTGTTCAATCTTTCTTGCGTCAGCTCCTTCATGGATGGTAGGAATCTGGAGTTTTCCCTGCTTTTCATAAGAACGATGATCAACTTGATTATGCAAAGGCAGATGTTCATTACATACCTTTGCCCATTCACTCCGCCACAGTTCACAATTTTTTTGATTGTTCCATCCAGTAGCATCGGTCAGCACCCGTTTCCATTGCAGGCGGTTTCTTACTCCAATCTTCTGAATTCCGTTTTCGTCTAATACAGGGATACGGATTCCATGACGGTCAGGGTTTTTCTTATCCTGCCACCAGTTCGGATGGGATTCATCAATCACGATATTTCCGTTTTTATCTCTGACAAAATCCCAATCCTTGACTTCTTTCTTTCCCCAAGAATGATCCGGGTTAAAAGGACGCATAGTTAGAAGCAGATGGACATGGGGGTTGCCATCCCCTTTGTCGTGGATACTCCAATCAGCGCACATTCCTCTATCTACAAAAGTTTTTTGGATATAGTCGGTTGTATATTGAATTTGTTCCTGTCTGCTCCATTCTTTGGGGAGGGCAAATTCAAATGACCTGCCAAGTTGGGCATCTGCATTTTTTTCAATCTTCAATACCTCATTCCATAACCTCTGTTTCTGAAATGTGATTTTGAATTTTTTTAAAGCAGCTTCTTTATCTTCTGACCTTTTGTATCGGACAGATTTTTGAAAGCGTTTTTATATTTTCTTCTGGTACTATCTGCCATTCAGGAGGTGCGTTTTCGCACATCATCAGCCGGGTGTAGACCACTTCTTTTTTA
>ENA-OQJH01001160-OQJH01001160.1-human-gut-metagenome-genome-assembly--contig:-NODE-1160-length-11753-cov-1.783416_pt1 | contig 11753 bp, 16 predicted proteins | sample MGYA00242597_ERZ504763 | MGnify/ENA primary metagenome ERZ504763 (study PRJEB26092, sample SAMD00036359) | human gut metagenome | host: Homo sapiens | study: EMG produced TPA metagenomics assembly of... | reverse complement strand
GGTCGCCGAATAGGAGGAAGAAAGTTCTTTGTCCGTTGGTTCTATCTGCATGACTGCATAAGAAGATTTCACTCCTGCATCCGGTGCCTGCTTGCACGATGCCATCCACACTGTACAACCGACAATCCCTATCAGCCGTATCCATTTTTTTGTTCACTGTAATCATACTTACTCTTTTTGTCTTTTATTAAAATCAGAACAAAAGTAGGAGAAAAGAACAAGTCAATGGTGACCGATTTTTCTCTATGAATGTCCTGTTTTCGTTATTTGTGCTTTTTGTGGCTAACTATTTGCGTATAAACGATATATCAAACAATTATAAAGGAGTTTGGGACATTCTGTTTTCCCTATTATTTACCAACTTTGCAAAAAGTAAAAAAGGAGAGATTATGGAAAAAGAGAACATTATGACAGTAGATATAGAAGACTTTAAGAAGAGTCAGCATATCCTTGATTATATAGACGATGACTTTGCGATAGTCAACAGTCTGGACGGGATTCCGTATAGTAATGATACAGTCCGGCTGAACTGTTTCCTTATTGCTGTCTGTGCAGAAGGGTGTATCCAGCTGGATATCAACTACCGGACGTATCAGTTGCAGGCGGGCGACTTGCTGCTCGGTCTTCCCAATACACTGATCAGTCGTACGATGCTGAGTCCTAAATATAAGATAAGCTGGCGGGATTCTCTACCCGTTTTCTGCAACGCATTATTAAAATGGAGAAGAAACGTGGAATACCGCTGCTCATATCCACAACAATCCGGTGAAGTCTATCAGCGAAGGCGGGATGATCCTGTTTTCAGGTTTTATCGGGATTTGATTGTGGCGAAGATCAATGATGAACCTCATTATTATCACAGGGAAGTGATGCAGCATCTCTTCTCCGCCCTTTTTTGTGAGATGCTGGGACAGCTTCACAAGGAAATCGATGCTCCCGACAAGGGGGACAGTCCGAAAGAAGGCATCAAACAGGCGATTATACCCTGCGGAAATTCGTGGAGCTATTATCGAAAGACAAGGGTATGCACCGTTCTGTGAGTTATTATGCGGATGCGCTTTGCTACACTCCGAAGCATTTTTCGAAAGTCATCAAGCAAGCGTGTGGCAGGACTCCGTTAGACTTGATCAATGAAACGACGATAGAACATATCAAGTACCGGCTGAAACGTTCGGACAAGTCCGTTAAGGAAATAGCGGAAGAGTTCAATTTCCCCAACCAGTCCTTTTTCGGGAAGTACGTAAAGATGCATTTGGGGACTTCACCGGCTAATTATCGGAATCGCAAGAATGAGTGAGACGAAGAATCTCTTGGAAAGCCTTCAGGTAGCGTTCGCTGACTGTCTCCATATTGATATTTTCCCGGATCATCCGTTCCGACTCTTTTCCCATCTCCTTGCAACGTTCGGGAGATTCGAACATCTCTCTGATTCTATCTGCCAGCTATCGCGTCTCCGTCTTTGAAGAAATAGCCGTTCTTGCCTTCTTTGACCAGGTCGCGTTCCGTGCTGTCGCATACGGCACAGAGGACGGGCATACCATACGTCATGGCATCATTGATCGAAAGCCCTCCCATACCGGCAAGCACATAGATACTCGATTCGTTCATATAGGCGCCCAGCGTTTTCGGGTCATAGACGGCTCCGATAAAGCGGATGCTGTCTGCCAGTTGCAGGTCGTTTGCCTGTTGTCTGAGGTTGTCCAGTTCCGGTCCGTCTCCTACGATCACCAGTTCCGCTTCCGGATAGTCGGCGGCTACCTTCCAGAAAGCCTCTATCAATAAATCTACGTTTCCATTTTACGAGCCGTCCGATGTGCAGCAGTCGACGGTCGCACGGGGGAAGGATGGAGGGGGAAGCCAGTACGGATTCTTTTTCTTTGAGAAGTGCTTCCGTATCGGTCGAGTTGTAGGTGACGTGTATCTGCTCCTTCCTTACTCCGTAAGAGGGGAGGATGTCGTAGGCGGCTGTCGAGTAGTTCAGCGTTCCGGCGGCTTGGGCGTAGCAGTACTTCCGTATCCTTGCCGTTATCCATTGGCGCAGATAGAATCCGGTCCCCTTGCTGAGCAGGCGCATACCTTCGTCGTGCATCGGATTGGCTTTGAAATATTCCTTGATCTTTCCGTAGGAGGAGTCTGGAAGGGGATTTCGCGAATCACCAGCTTGGCGTTGCAGGACTTCATAGCCTTTCTCAGTGCGGGCTGGAAGAATACTTGCAGGAAGTAGGGCCATCCTACTACCACTATATCCGGTTTTTCTTCCGCAATGATTTCGGGAAGGGCGGGGAAAGCGCTTTTTCCGTAGAACATCTTCTTCTCCGGTGTAGTCAGATGCTTGTAGATTCCTCCTTCTACCATTTTCACCCCTTTGCCGATGGTCGTATTCCCTTTCTTTGGACTGACAACGGTTATTTCTACTCCTTTTGCCTGTAGCCTGTTGAGCATGGCATTCAGGTAGTGGGGGATTCCTCCGAATGTAAAAAGTACTTTCATTGTATATGCTTGCTGATTTGATTAAAACATGTGATTAGTTTCTCCACTTCATGTTCGTGGGCGTACCGGGCGAAAGCCTGAATGTCCATCCTTGTTTCGGTACACAGCGAGCGGATAGCTGCACTGCATTCTCCGGCGTTGTCTTCTCCGGTGGTTTGACCAGTTCCGTATTGTTCTACCCTCCGGCCCATGCAGAGGCCGCGGCTGACTATGACCGGTTTGCGGAAGGCGGCAGCTTTGGTCAGGAGGTTGCTGCTGCCGGTGAACTGCTTGTATGCGGCAAATATAAGGTCGCTCTCCGCTATCAGGGCATTGAAACAGCTTTCATCGGGAATCTTCTCCAATGAGAACAGACAGTTATTCCTTGACTCCCCAAACGCTCGCAGGTCGTTTTCCTGTTGTGCGGTGAGAGATGATTTCCCCGCAATGAGGAAGAAATATTCATCCTTTGGCAATAAAGGGATACTCTCTAACAGTAACTTTATCCCTTTGCGGAAATTGATGGAACCGAGCAGGGATATCACCTTCCTTCCTTTGGCTTTCTCCTTCAGTTTCTGCAGCAACGGGTAGTTTGTGGCGGGAGCCGAAAGATCGGCAAAGTCGGGAAACAGCAGAATATGGTACTGAAATGTTTTCAGGTCTTTCGCTGAATATTCGTTCAGTATGCCTACTCCTACGCAGTTTTTGCTTCGCAGGAAAGGGCGGGTGTCGGGCATCCCTCGGTGGTAAGGCGGCAGGGCGGACTGAACCAGCAGGCCGCTCCACTGATAGGGCAGCAGAAGATTGAACAGCCATAGGGGAGCCAATGTGGGCAGCATATCGTCAAGGCAGGCAAAGAAGACCAGATCGGGATTCAGCCGTTGAAGACTCCGGCGCAGCCTGTACAGATTTCGCAGCCGAATCACTGCATTGCGCAGTACAACCAGCTTTTTCTGCAACGGTTTTCCGGCAGGAAGCGGAAGCAGCGGAAGTGCTGAGACAGGCTGAAAGGCAACGGCCTCCTGTATGCCTTTCCCGTCGGGAGCAATGAGCGACGTTTCGTGCCCCATGCCCGCCCATGTCTGAGCAAACTGTTTATAATACGTTTCCCGATGGCTGATACTGAACAATCTATGACTGTAACTTTCATGATTCCGATGCTTTTGGGGGCTTGGACATTTCTAATGCTTCTGAATAAACTTGCCGTAACTTCTGCCCCGCCAACTGAAAGTCGAAGCGACTGACGATAGACTGGCGGATTTTCTCTTTGTCGAACGACTCGTAGGTATCGTACAATGTTTTCATCTTAGCGGCGAGCGCATCCACATCTCCCGGTCGGATGAGGAAGCCGCTTTCGGGAGTGATGATGTCCTCCGGTCCTCCGCATATGGTGCCGATGGCGGGCAAGCCTGTTGCCATTGCTTCGATGAATACGATGCCGAATGTCTCCGCAAAGGAGGCCAGTACAAAAGCATCGCAAGTACCCAGCAACCCGGACAATTCTTCCCGTGACAGGCGGCCGGTCAGTTTTACCTGCTCTTGCAGGTGGAGAGACTGAATCTGCTCTTTGAGTGACTGCATTTCTTCTCCGTCTCCGGCAATGATCAAAGAGACGTGCGGGATATCCTTGAATGCCCAGTGAAAAGCAGTCAGCAAATCCCAGAATCCTTTGCGCTTATTCAGGTTTCCGATGCTGATGAAAGTAAAATGTTTCTTTTTCTCTGTCCGGTGAGGACTGAATGCAAAGGTGTTCGTATCTACAAAGTTCGGTATGACGGTCACTTTATCCGGGTCACTGACGTATGCGCACAGGCTCCGTTTCAGTTTCGTGCCGACACAGATGATCTTGCGTGCCTCGCTGTATGCCTTCTTCAGTATCACTGCCTGTGACGGTGTCGTCTGATTGCCGTTGATGGAAGAGGCGTGCTCTGTGATGACATAGGGAACCTTATACCATTTATAAACCAGTCGGGCGGCATACCCTGCCCATGTGCCGAAGTGCGCATGAATCAGGTCGGGGCGACCGTAAGTGCGGATATACTTCCGTACTAACAAGACGGTCAGCAGAGACCAGATGATTCCTCCCGCGCGTGCTTAGTTTCGGGTTCCATGCGTGCAGGCGCATGGTGACGAAACTGCCGTTATCTTCTGCCGATATCTGAAAATGACTCTCTTTGCGGAACCGTTTCCATGTGAAGTTCTTCAGAGGTCTTTGCTCCGTGAAGGCAAGTCCTACCTTGCAGCCTGATTTAGCCAGTTGCATAGCCTGCTCGAAGAACATATATCCCCGGTGCGGGGAGGAGTCCTTCTCAGGATAGTACATTGGAAGTATCAGTATATGCATTTGTCTTTTATTTTTAGAGAAAGAATGGTGATGAAATCGCGGATGCGTTTGCCGAAAGTAACGGTCGGCACACCGGTGTAGGCGGAGGCTTTCTTGCGGAAGGCCTCTTCATCGTCGAAAGTGGGGTGGTTCACAAAGTGTTTGTACAGCAGATACAATCCTCTTTTCTTCTCGTAGGGAAGATGCCATACCGCCAGTTGCTCGTCTCCTTTTTCTACCGTATTGTATTTGGGGTAGGTCCAGAGGCGTTTGACGTATTGATTGGCGATATTGTTGTGGATGTTGAGCTCGTAGCCACTACGCTCAGGAAGTGGGCTTCTTCGTTCAGTTTGGGCTGATTGGCGGCAAAACGTTCCAGATTATAATTCCATAAAGCAGGATACGCTTCGTTGATTCGTGCCACTACATCACCACGCAGCGAGATAAATTCTCCCCCGTAATAATGGACAAGCTCTGTTCTTGTGACTCCGTTTTTCGTATCTTGCTGCTCTGCTTCTTCCTTTTCCGCTTCTGTTTTCTTCGTTGCCTCCTTCTCTTTTTCTCTCTTCTCTTTTTCTCCGTAACAGTCATTATAGATATCTGTCATCTCCTTTAGTGTGATTCCGTTCACTTTGAGGTCCGGTCGGTCGGATGCATCGTACAGGGCGGAACCGTATTTCCGTGTGTCGCTGAATAGTTGCCCCAACGGACGCATACAGAGACAGTCCGCATCGCAGATGAGCAACGTATCGTCCGCCTGCATCCTTTTCTCCATATAGCGCAGGATATCATACAGATAGAATTGATTTCTCCATGCCCCGTACCATCCTTTGGGAGGATGCAGAGATAAGGCAGGGTAACAGTCTCAATCCGTAACTCCTTGAATAACCGTTCCAGATAATCGGGAAACTGATCCAGATTGCTGAAGAAAAGCAACTTATCATTGGGATGATAATGCCTGAAAGTGGTAAAGAACGGCACTTGTATCTGCATATAAATGGAATGGACGAGGGCGGAATCTCCCGTTTGCCTGCCTGCGGATAGAAACTGGCATCTTCTTTGGATTCCTTGTAGAACCAGGTCGCTATGTAATTGGTAGGTGTCGTCATGATATCTTTTTCTTTTTAATGAACTGAATACACTCCTTGAAAATGACTGATTGCATTTTCCACAAAACAAGTGCATATAGAGAAGCCACGAAAACTACTTTGATGGCAAGTGACAGATACAGGTTAGTGATGCCCGACGTTATGTAATGGGCTGCGATTGTCAGCGAAGCTGCCAGTAGAAAATAAGGAGCGATATCTTTCAGTATGCTGAACAGCGTCAGCGGAATCTCCCTCCGGGCAAAGCAGTACCAGACAAACAGCCAAAGTATATTGATAGCGACAAACAGATAAATCATGGTGGTGATGCCGTATGGATAACTGATACAGGCAGTGATCAGCTGCAACACGCTCAGTGCGATACTGTTGAACATAAAGATGGAAGACCGTCCGCGGCTGACCAGCAATAAAGAGAACAGATTGTTGATCGGAATAAAGGCTCCCCATATACAAAGTAATTGCATGATCCGTGCGGAAGCGAGCCACTTGTCCGTGATGGCAATCAGAATAAACTCTCTGGAAATGAGGCTGAGCCCGAACATGGCAGGGAAAGAAATAAAAGCCGTGAAACGCAGCATTTTATGAAACACGGCCGCCTGACGCTGCGGGTCATTAGCTACACTTGCCAGTACGGGCTGGGTGACTCCGTTGATCATTCCGGTGATGAGGGCGTGTCCCTTATTGTTCCAGTTGTTGGCCTGGCTGAAGTCTCCGACTTCCTGTTTAGTGTAGAATTTACCCAGCAGGACGGAGAACAGGTTTTGGTTGATAATAATAAAGACTTGCGTAATCAGCATTTTACTGCTGAATCCGAACATCTCCCTGATGGGAGAGAAGTCAATGCGGAAACTGGGTTTCCAGTGGGCAAAGTACCAGTTGAGTGCCGTGCCTATGACGACAAAGGTCATTGTCTGTATAGCCAGCCCCCAATAGGCAAATCCGTTTTGCGGCAAGAATAATCCCCACAATACCGGATAGAAACAGGCTTGAAAGAGAAATGATGGTATTCTCCTTCACTTTGAGATTACGGAAGAGAAGAGCTCGCGGAGCTATCCCGAAACTGGCTATAAAGAAACTGAGGAAAGAGAAACGGGCGAGCGACGTTAACTCCGGAGTATCGTAAAATTTAGCAATCAGCGGAGCTGAAGAATAGAGCAAAATATAAAGAACAGCACTAAAAGAGATACTGAACCAGAATACAGCGTTATAGTCTTTATCGCTGACTTTCTCGCGATTGGCGAGTGCTGCGACAAATCCGCTTTCCTGCAGGGCGGAAGCAATGGCCGGAAAGATAGCCAGCATACCGATCATACCGTAATCGGCAGGGTCCAGTAATCTTCCTAACACTACTCCGAAAAGAAGTCCTAACAGCTGTTGTACACTGCTGCTGAGGCCTCCCCAAAATAGCCCTTTTGCTGTTTTTTGTTTCAGTGACTGTTCTTCACTCATATTATTATAATCGGTGAAGGAGAGTGTGTCAAAAGTCAGTAGTAACTAAATTCCCCTCCTTCAGGAAGGAGGGGTGGCTGGAAAGCCGGGGTGGTAGGTGTACTGCACAAGTGAATATCATCAGTTGATGTATTCACCTACACCTCCCCCTACGGGTACTCCTCCTTCCTGAAGGAGGAGAGTTTAGTTACTATTTTGACACCCCATCCTTCCATTCCTCATTTGTTGATGGCTTATTAGCTTATTGCTTATTTCACTTCGCTGCCCGGCTTCACCTCTTTCTGAGGCATGATAACTGCCAGGTACCGTCGTTGTTTTCGGCACTCAGAATCATGCCTTCGCTGACGATACCTTTCAGCTTGCGCGGTGCGAGATTGGCGATAAAGCAAACCTGCTTGCCTACCAGTTCTTCCGGCTGGTAGTGCTTTGCGATGCCCGATACGATGGTACGTGTTTCCAGTCCGTCGTCAATCTTGAATTGCAGCAGCTTGTCGGCTTTCGGCACTTTCTGACATTCAAGGATGGTACCTACGCGGATGTCGAGTTTCGTGAAATCATCAAATTCGATGTTCGGACGAATCGGGTTTGCCTTATAGTTGGCTTCTTCGTTGGCCTTCTTCGTGTCGAGCAACTTCTGTACCTGTGCCTCGATTACGCTGTCTTCTATTTTTTCGAACAGCAGTTCCGGCTTGTTCAGCTGATGTCCTACCGGGAGCAGATCGTTCCTTCCCAGTTCCGACCATTCGAAGCTTTCCATGTTCAGCATCTTGCGAAGTTTCTCCGAGCTGAAAGGCAGGAACGGTTCGAAAGCGATGGCAAGGTTGGCAACCAGTTGCAGAGAGATGTTCAGGATGGTGCCTACACGTTCCATGTCGGTCTTTGCCAGTTTCCAGGGTTCGGTGTCGGCAAGGTATTTGTTGCCGATGCGTGCCAGGTTCATCGCCTCTTTCTGCGCGTCGCGGAATTTGAATACGTCGAGCAGCTTTTCTACTTCTGCCTTTACGTCGGCAAATTCTTTCAGGGTTTCTTTGTCGTAATCCGTCAGTTCTGCGCAGGCGGGTACTTTGCTGTCGAAGTATTTCTGAGTCAGCACCATTGCACGGTTCACGAAGTTGCCGTATACGGCTACCAGCTCATTGTTGTTGCGTGCCTGGAAGTCTTTCCATGTAAAGTCGTTGTCCTTCGTTTCCGGAGCATTGGCGGTCAGTACGTAGCGGAGTACGTCCTGCTTACCAGGAAGTCTTCCAGATATTCGTGCAGCCATACCGCCCAGTTGCGGGAAGTCGAAATCTTGTCTCCTTCCAGATTCAGGAATTCGTTGCTCGGCACGTTGTCCGGCAGGATATAGCTTCCTTCCGCTTTCAGCATGGCGGGGAATACGATGCAGTGGAATACGATATTGTCCTTTCCGATGAAGTGGAGCAGGCGTGTTTCGGGGTCTTTCCACCATGTCTCCCAACTGTCGGGAAGCAGTTCCTTGGTATTGGAAATGTATCCGATAGGAGCATCGAACCACACGTACAGCACCTTTCCTTCCGCACCTTCTACGGGCACAGGGATACCCCAGTCGAGGTCACGACTGACGGCACGCGGCTGCAATCCCATGTCGAGCCAGCTCTTGCACTGTCCGTATACGTTGGGGCGCCATTCCTTGTGGTCTTCCAGAATCCATTGGCGCAACCATCCTTCGTGTTTGTCGAGGGGCAGATACCAGTGCTTGGTCTCCTTCATCACAGGTTTGCTGCCGCTGATGGCGCTCTTCGGGTTGATCAGATCGGTGGGCGACAGGGAGGTTCCGCATTTCTCGCATTGGTCGCCATAGGCACCTTCCGAATGGCAGTGAGGACACTCACCGGTGATGTAACGGTCGGCGAGGAATGTTTTCGCTTCTTCGTCGTAGTATTGTTCGGATGTTTTTTCGATAAACTCTCCTTTGTTGTATAGCGTCTTAAAGAAATCCGAAGCCAGCTCATGATGCGTCTTCGAAGTGGTGCGGCTGTATACATCGAACGAAACGCCGAATTCTTCGAACGATTTCTTGATCAGATAGTGGTAACGGTCTACTACATCCTGCGGAGTGACTCCTTCTTTCTTTGCACGAATCGTGATAGGACTCCGTGTTCGTCCGAACCTCCGATAAACAATACATCTTCTTTCTTCAGTCGCAGATAGCGCACATAGATATCTGCCGGTACATATACGCCGGCCAGGTGACCGATGTGTACAGGTCCGTTCGCATACGGCAGTGCCGATGTGACGGTGGTTCTCTTGAATTTCTTTTCCATTGATATAGAGTGATTTTATGATTTTACTGCTTGCAATGTGCAAAGATACGGTTTGCAACGTGCAAAGATAATGCTTTCCACAGATTTCAGGAAGAAATGTGACAGGAAATCTGTGGAAAAGGCTTGTTTAGCCTGTGCCGTTTTACATCATCATATTCTTTCTGATGGAGAACTTCACTATTGCCATATCCTGAATGGTGTCTACAGGCAAGTCCATCGGCTCGTGGTGCGGATTGTAGCTGACGAGTTTGACGTACCCTTCCTTCTCCGAGCGGTTGACGTATTTCACCGTCAGATACTGGTCTCCGTCGAGGTGGAACGCCACGATGTACATTTCTCCGTAAATGACGTTGCTGAAGTTGTTGATCCCCTTGAACCCTACGATATCTCCCGATTTGAGAATGGGATACATACTGTCTCCGTTGACAAAGATGGCTCCGTCACACGCGGGTATGCTCGGAATCAGTATTTTGCCCAGCGCATATTGGCGTTTGTCGGAAAGCAGGTCCTTAAATTGGCGGCGGCTGTGATGTCATAGAGCGTCACACTTCGGTCGTCTATGGCTTCTGTGGTTTTTGAATTGTGAATAGTCTCTACTTCTCCCCGTATCTTTCCGTTGTCAAAAGACTTCGGGTCGTGCAGCGGACTTCCCTTTCCGGTCAGCAGCCAGTTGTAGTCCACATGACGCAGCTTATTCAGCAGTAAAGGAAAGTCTATGCTGTTTCGCGCGCACCAGTTGGAAAGTGTCGCTCTGGCTACTCCTAAATAGGATGCAAGTTCACTATCCCGTTTCAGATTCAACGCTATTTTCGCCCGCTTTACGATTTCCGGTACATTCAGCAGTGTATCCGCTTGTTTCTCATTCATGTTTTTGCTTACTTTTTTATATGTTAATATTTATTCTTGCCTTATCGCCTCATATACAGTCTTTTGTAAAATAATTCAGCGTTAATATCTAAAATTATTTGTTTTATATATGCGACTTACTATACCTTTGTGGTATTCGAAATGAATATTTGATTTCAAAATTAGAAATAAAAATTAGATAAACCATGAGAAAACAAGAAAAAGATGCGAAATACTTCAAAAACCGCATTCTCCCCCTCCGAAAAGAGAGCTGTCAGCTGTTAATAGTTGATTTGTCAGGAGTTAACAGTTGTCATATTGGGTATTAACAGCTGACGTGATGGCTGTTAACATCTGACGGGCAAGTTGCCAATGATCATTGTGTAGGATGTGAACCTCCTGTGCGCAGGCTGCCTTACCTTTTATCTGAAAACATATCAAGTATATCAAAAAGAATAACCGGAATGGAAACATTACAAAAACAAACACTTACGTTTGCGGCTGTTGCAAACACACGCTTCCTTCAGAAGCCTTTTACGTAGATAAGAAAACCGGCCTTCCAAACAACTACTGCAAGGAATGCCGCAAATCCGCCAGCCGGAAATACAGGAAGACCGAGAAGCGCACGCTGGCACGTGACGACCGTGAACCTTATCCCGTTATCACCTCTACGAAAGACCCCGATCTTCGTCAGAAACTGATTCTGTCCGCCCTGCAGACTGTAAGGGCAAGTATCAAGCGGAAAAAGCAGAAACTTTGTGAAGTGGAAGCGGAACTGAATGATTAACAAAATGAAAAAACTGACTGATAAACTATTTATAAAAACAATACAACTATGGGAAGAATCAAACAGGGACTGGACTACTTTCCCCTGAGCACCGACTTCATGCACGACCGTATCGTTCGTCGTGTCATGAAGCGTGAGGGCGATTCCGCTTTCACCGTTTTAATCTATATTATGTCTTATCTCTATTCGGGCGAGGGCTACTATGTCCGTGCCGACACCGATTTCTGTGACGAACTTTCCGATCAGCTTTTCAGTACGGACAACGATACCGTCCGCCGTGTCATCCGTCTGTTTCTTGAATACGGGCTTTTTGACTCTGCGCTTTATGAGCGTTACAGCATTCTGACTTCTGAGGATGTCCAGCGGCAGTATCTCTTCATCACCAAACGTCGCAGTCGTCACCATATCTGTCCGGATTATTGTCTGCTGCCGGAAGAGAAAACAACGGATGAGCAGCCAGATACTGTTGCCGCAACAGGGGAAATGTT
>ENA-OQJH01001159-OQJH01001159.1-human-gut-metagenome-genome-assembly--contig:-NODE-1159-length-11764-cov-2.478989_pt1 | contig 11764 bp, 19 predicted proteins | sample MGYA00242597_ERZ504763 | MGnify/ENA primary metagenome ERZ504763 (study PRJEB26092, sample SAMD00036359) | human gut metagenome | host: Homo sapiens | study: EMG produced TPA metagenomics assembly of... | reverse complement strand
CAAAAAGCGAACGTTTTTGTGAAGAAGGAGTATCCGGGATTACCTGCTCAGGCTTTTGTACATTATGGAAATTTTATCGGGGAGACACTCAAGATAGCTGCCAAGCTTAAGGTTCCATTGGTTACTTTAGGCATTATGATAGGCAAAGCGGTGAAACTGGCCGAAGGAAATCTGGACACACATAGTAAGAAAGTAGTGATGAATAAAGAATTCCTAAAACAAGTGGCAATGGAAGCCGGATGCTCTCCGGATGTTGAAAGCATGATAGAAAGGTTGACATTAGCCCGTGAATTATGGACATTGCTGTCTGAAGAAGACTGCGGAAAGTTCTTTCCGTGTTTGTTGGAACATTGTTTTGCACATTGCGTCCCCTTGTTGCCCGAAGGAAAATTAACAATCCTCTTGATTGATGAAGAAGGGAATATTCCTTTCAGGATACAATAACTGATTATTTAAACGCTGCTAAACGGAAGCTAATATAGCAGTGACTTGTTCTAACAATTCCTCTATGGTATCTACCTTTATCGTCCTCCCGGCTACCGGGTGGATAATATATCCATTGGTAGTCATATCTCCCGTTTCAATATAAAAATCGGACTCAACACGCCGGCTTGCCAGAATACCATTCCGCTGCAAAGCTTTCCGTACCATCGCATACTTATTCCCATGTCCCACCAGACGGACTTCTTTTTCAAACTCATTGTCAATGCGGAACAGTCCGGTTTCCATATCAAAAACAATTCCCTTACGGGAGAAAAAAATTACTCAGGCATCCGTCTATGGAAAGATCTTCAGGAGTTCCTATAGTCACTCCATTGGCTTTATCCATCAGCCAAATCTTATCAGCAATCTGCAAAGCTAACTCTAAATCATGGGTGGAAAGAAAAATCGTCTTGTTGGTAGAACGTGACAAATGATGAAGCAATTGCATAATCTCCACTTTACTGGGGAAATCAAGAAAAGCAGTCGGCTCATCCAGAAAAATCACCGGGGTTTCCTGTGCCAACGCCTTTGCGATCATTACTTTCTGACGCTCACCGTCACTCAAAGTATGTACCATCCGGTATTTCAAATCCTCAATCCTTACCAACGCAATGGCATCGTTACTGTTTTCTTGTCCTCCTTGCTTAAATTTCCCCAGAAACCGGTATAAGGACTGCGCCCCATACCCACCAGTTCTTCTACGGTCATGTTCCGCAGGCTGCATTTTTCGGTCAATACCACTCCGATAACTGTCGCCAACTGTTTATCGGTGTAATCCGTCAGTTTCTTTCCCATTATTTCTATCTCTCCTCCTACAGCCGGCTGAAAGGCAGACAAAGTACGCAATAAAGTAGATTTCCCTACTCCATTCGCACCCAAAAGACAAGTCAGTTCCCCACTGCGGATAGTAGCATCAATGTCCTTCGCTACAATCTTGGTCCCCCCCTTACCGGGGTAACCGGTAGTCAGTTTCCGAATATGTATAGTTTCTTGATTCATCATTACTCATTCATTTCATTGCGACGTTTATTGAATAAAACCGACATCACTACCGGAGCGCCTACCAAAGCCGTCACCGAATTTACCGGCAATGCACCTTCGAAACCGGGCATACGGGCAATCAAATTACATACCAATGCCAATGACGCACCTGCCAGTAAAGAAGCAGGCATCAGAATACGATGATCGGATGTGCGGAACATTCCCCTGCAAAGATGCGGAACGGCCAGCCCCAGAAAAATAATCGGACCGCAATATGCGGTAACAATAGCTACCAATACTCCCGAACAAGTAATGACAAGCAGACGGGCACGTTTTATATTCAATCCGAGATTCCGTGCGTATGCATCTCCCAGCAACAAAAGATTCAATGTTTTGACAAGCAGGAAGGAAAGTGGCAACAATACCACCATGATACATATAAATAAAGTCATCTGATCTCCCGATACACGGGCAAAACTTCCCAGCCCCCAAATGACATATGCACGAATATCCTCCTCCACACTGAAAAATTTCAGCACACCGATCACCGCATTGGCTATATAACCAATCATCACACCGATAATCAGCAAAGTAACATTGCCCCTTACTTTTTGGGAAACGAAAACAATAAGTGCCATAATGGAAAGTGAACCTGCAATAGCTGCTATGGTAAGGGCTATTTCCCCCATAAAGCCTAGCTTGCTCAAAGCAACGCCACCCAAACTACCCGAAAGAAGCACCACAAAAGCAACTCCCATACTGGCTCCCGAACTGATGCCCAGTACCGACGGACCGGCCAAAGGATTGCGAAAAACAGTCTGCATCTGTAAACCGCTGACAGAGAGCCCCGCCCCCGCCACCAATGCGGTAAGCGCCTGTGGTACCCGTGATTTCCAAATAATATTTTGCCAGATAACAGACTCATTCCCTGTTCCCCAAAGGATATTCCACACAGCACGAAGCGGTATGGAAACAGAACCTAATACCAGATTCAGGAAGAAAAACAGAAAAATAGAAGCCATAATTAACAGCATATAAAATGCAACAGGTCGTTTCATATACTATTTTTCTATTTAAGCAATTCATAATATCCCGGTTGGTGGCCGGACAAAAGCTGCGGATGAAAGATTTGAATCAAATCTGCCAAAACAACTTCCGGTTCTGTAGGCATACTCTCATAAAAAGGTTTTTCACGTCATGTTACAATAAATCACCCTTTCTCTTTGTATGCTTTAAAATCAACATAACGGGCATCTTCTTCTTTCAACGTGTTATAAGAAAATTTTCCTTGATAGCTATTCACAATACGCCAATAATCGGCACCGGCCGCTTGGCTGTAGACTGTTTCAAAATCGAGGGTGACCCCTCCAGACCGTTCATCGTCTTTCAAAAAATAATCGGCACCGGCATCTTTAAACAATTGTGCGAGAAAACTCCTCCCTCCTACAGCATACCAATTGCCGCCCCGCAATTCCCCACTGAATACTACCGGGCGTTTTGTCACCCGGCCGGTCAGTTCCTTCAGCTCGTTATATCTTTTCTTAATAGCGGCAAACTGCTCATTAGCTTTATCTTCTTTTCCCAATAACAAGCCCACAAACTTTATCCATTCAGCCTGTCCCAAAGGAGTCATTTCCTTATATCCCAAATGCGGCATCAAAGGAATGCCTACCTCTTTCAAAGCATCGTATCCCCCTCGTTTAAAAGGAGAGATCAAAATCAAATCCGGGTTTACACTCATAATCACCTCATTATCGAAATTCCCTTCAATACCTATCTTATGAATGCTTCCTTCTTTCAAACGATCATTTATTTTCTTGTTAAACAAATGGCGTGTACTGGTGATACCCACCACTGCATCCAGCTCTTCCAACTTGATAAAATTGGAAAGTTGCAGGGAAGTCATGCAGATAACGCTTCGTATGGGAGTTTCAATAACTGTATAATCCGCAGGTATGTTTTCCGCTTCCACACCTCTTGGCACCAAAGCATAATGAAAAGACTGACTTCTTTATTCTGAGGGTCCTGAATGTCAAGCAGACAAGCCTGATCCGTATAAGTTATTTTAAACCCTTGGGCATATTCCGGAATAATCTTCACAATAGAAGAATCTGTCAATGTCTTATGTTCCAAATTCCCGGAACCCTGTTTGTGCTTACTTTGGCAGGCTGTAACAGTCAATAATAACAAGAGCCCCGAAGCCAATATTAGTTTTTTCATGTTCTTTTCTGTTTTTCAGCCAACAAAGGTAATCAATTCTCTTGCTTTATACAGAATTTTTCAGCACTTTTGCATGCTTAAAAAACTGTAAATACCCACAAAAGATGAGTCATCCGATCTATTTTGTTTCTTTAGGACCCGGTGATGCCGAACTGATTACATTAAAATCATTGCATGCTTTACAACAAGCAGACATAATATATTGTCCATCAACGGTTCGGGAACCAGATAAAATTTTGTCACGTGCCGCCACCCTGTTACATAAGCTAGACATCAAAGGAGATATACACCTATTCTCACTCCCGATGAGCAAAGACAGGACAAAAGCAATCAAAGTCTATCGGCAACTTTTCGAAAAAATGAGGCTGGAACAAAAAGCAGGAAAACGGTTGGCGGTAGCAGTAGAAGGCGATGCGGGAATTTACGCCTCCGTTCACTATGTACTGGATCTCCTCGAAGAAAATGGAATCCCCGTAGAGCAACTTCCCGGTATTCCTTCATTCATCGCTGCGGAAGCTGCCGCAAAACTACATCTCATCAGCCAAAAAGAAAGACTGGTCATTATTCCGGGCAATATTACTTCGGATGAACTGGACATGTATCTTAGCCATCATCATGTGCCGGTTATCATGAAATTATCTCAATGTGCGGATATAGTACAGGATTACATGGAGTCCCACCCCCAATACAGTTATCATTATTTTGAAAATATATCGACAGCCGAAGAATATCATTCTTCCCATCAGGCGGAACTGAAAAGAAGAGTATTTCCTTATTTTTCCCTAATGATCATCTTTAACGAACAGATACGGAAGGACAATAGTTCAAAATAGCGTTCAGAATACCTTCAATATTTACATCATCTTTCTTGATAACTAAAAAATTGTGGTACATTCCTTCTTTCCGGTAACGGATCACAATCGACTTGAGTTTACCAGACTTTGTGTACTCCTTTTCTATCTCTGTGATGTTTTGCAAAGGAAAAACATGCTGAGGCTTCATCCCTCTTATAGCTAAGGTAAAAGAATCAGGAGTAATAGTATAAACAGACAATAACCTTACCCCATTATCAGCAGAGAAGGAGTCAAGACCAGCAAAGATGCATATCTTCCATGCGCTATAAAAAGGCATGTACACGCCACCAACATAATAGCAATAACCGTCCAAACCCATAAAGGATAGCTGGGTCTGAATTCTTGTTTCTCCATAGGCCACATCTATTTTGTATAGTTACAAATAGGAGATTCAGTTTAATAACCCAAATCTCCCTCAAGGAATTTATAAACTATTTCTAACAATTAATCTAGAGAATACCTTTACTGTTTCCAGCATACCCTTTTCTTGAATAGAGTCAAGATCAGCTTTCACAGCTGCGGTCAAACCCGGAATGTTGTTCAAGTTCTCACCCCAAATAGATTCTGCAGCCAACACGCCTTCCGCCACTTTCTGAGTGCAGCCTGTAGCCCAAAGTTCTTTCAGCAGATTCATGATTTCAGGAGCATCGTTCGGAACAATCTCAGCACCGTCAGCACGAACACCACCTTTATAATAAGTGATGATAGCCGCCAGTCCCAATACCAACCTTTAGGCAACTCACCCTTACGTTCCAGATAAACTTTCAAACCCGGGAGGTCGCGAGTCTCATATTTAGGAAATGAATTCAGCATGATAGAAGTCACCTGGTGATCAACAAACGGATTGTTGAAACGCTCCAAAACATCTTCCGCAAACTTCTTCAATTCTTCTTTCGGCAGGTTCAGGGTTTCCATCAACTCATCGAACATAACTTTATGAATGTATTTACCTACCACTTCATGCTCGCAAGCCTCGCGCACAATGTTGATTCCAGACAGATAGGCTACCGGAGACAGCACTGTGTGAGGACCGTTCAACAAAGTAACTTTTCTTTCGTGATAAGGAGCTTCAGACGGAACAAACAATACATTCAAACCGGCCTTGTCGGCAGGGAATTCCTTGGCGACTCCTGCGGAGCTTCAATTACCCACAAATGGAAGATTTCTGCCTGTACCACCAGATTGTCATCATACTGCAATTTTTCTTTAATAGCAGCGATATCTTTGCGGGGGAATCCCGGTACAATACGGTCTACCAAAGTAGCGTAGACACCACAAGCTTCCTCAAACCATTGCTTGAAGTCTTCACCCAGGTTCCACAATTCAATATATTGATAGATGGTTTCTTTCAGTTTATGACCGTTCAGGAAAATCAATTCGCAAGGGAAGATTATTAAACCTTTACTCTTATCGCCATTGAACGTTTTATAACGGTGATACAACAACTGAGTCAGTTTGCCCGGATAAGATGAAGCAGGGGCATCATCCAGCTTGCAGGCAGGATCAAAAGCGATACCGGCCTCTGTCGTATTAGAGATAACAAAACGCATTTCCGGCTGTTCCGCCAATTTCATAAATTCATCATTCTGAGAATAAGGATTCAAAGCACGGCTGATCACATCAATTTTTGTCAGGCTGTTTACCACCTGTCCCTTATCCAAACCTTGCAAGTTACATGATACAGACAATCTTGTGCGTTCAACATGTCAACCATGCCTTTTTCAATAGGTTGAACCACCACCACACTGCTGTTGAAATCAGTTTTTTCGTTCATGTTGTAGATAATCCAATCCACAAACGCACGAAGAAAGTTACCCTCACCAAATTGAATGATTCTTTCAGGACGTTGAGTCTTTGCTGCTGTCTCCTTGTTTAATGCTTTCATATTTTTAATTATATTATGTGTTTATCCATACCTGTACTTATCGAAGACGAATCAGATTTTATTGTGTACTCATAGTATTCATGCTTTCTCTTAAACGGTAATATATATTTAAGTTTTATATATCATCATTGATCCAAGCATTTAAAATCTTTAAATCTTCGCCGCAAAGATACAAATAATTTTGTTATTCCAAATAAAATTTCTACTTTCGTGTTCGATAACGGTTAATAAATCTAAAGAGATGCTCTTTGACATCTTTTTAGAATGAGTTTTTACTGAAAGTCAAAATAAACAACAATTATATAGATATAAAAAGACTACTTATGAAAAACTTTATGGATGAAAACTTCCTGCTTCAGACAGAAACTGCGCAGAAGTTGTATCATGAACATGCGGCTAAAATGCCTATTATCGATTACCACTGCCACCTGATTCCCCAGATGGTTGCTGACGACTATCAGTTAAGTCACTGACAGAAATCTGGTTGGGTGGAGACCACTATAAATGGCGTGCCATGCGTACCAACGGTGTGGACGAGCGTTATTGTACCGGTAAAGACACCACAGACTGGGAAAAATTCGAAAAATGGGCGGAAACAGTTCCTTATACCTTCCGCAACCCATTATACCATTGGACTCATTTGGAATTGAAAACCGCATTTGGAATCAATAAAGTATTGAATCCGAAAACAGCCCGCGAGATTTTTGATGAATGTAATGAAAAGCTTGCCAAACCGGAATACTCCGCACGAGGCATGATGCGTCGTTATCATGTGGAAACCGTTTGTACAACCGATGATCCGGTAGATTCATTGGAATATCACATCAAAACCCGTGAAAGCGGATTCGAAATTAAAATGCTTCCCACTTGGCGTCCAGACAAGGCTATGGCAGTAGAAGTTCCTGCTGATTTCCGTGCTTATATGGAAAATTTGTCTGCTGTAAGCGGTGTCACGATCTCTTCTTTCGATGACATGGTGACTGCTTTGCGGAAACGTCATGACTTCTTTGCTGAACAAGGTTGTAAATTGTCTGACCACGGAATTGAAGAGTTTTATGCTGAAGACTATACTGATGCTGAAATCAATGCTATATTTAATAAAGTATATGGTGGTACAGAACTGACCAAGGAAGAAATTCTGAAATTCAAATCAGCCATGCTGATCGTATTTGGGGAAATGGATTGGGAAAAAGGCTGGACCCAGCAGTTCCACTATGGAGCAATCCGCAACAACAACACCAAGATGTTCAAACTTCTGGGACCTGATACTGGTTTCGATTCAATCGGTGAGTTTACCACCGCCAAAGCGATGGCAAAATTCCTTGACCGCCTGAATACAGAAGGAAAACTGGCCAAAACTATCCTTTACAACTTGAATCCTTGCGCCAATGAAGTAATTGCTACCATGTTAGGCAACTTCCAGGACGGTACAATTCCAGGCAAAATTCAATTCGGTTCTGGATGGTGGTTCCTCGATCAGAAAGACGGTATGGAAAAACAGATGAATGCACTGTCATTGTTAGGCTTGTTGAGCCGCTTCGTAGGTATGCTGACAGATTCTCGTTCATTCCTGTCTTATCGCGTCACGAATATTTCCGTCGTACTTTGTGCAACTTGCTGGGTAATGATGTGGAAAACGGCGAAATCCCTGCTTGCGAAATAGAACGCGTCAATCAGATGGTGGAAGATATCTGCTATAATAATGCCAAGAAGTTCTTCCAATTTTGACAACCGTCAGAGTGCTGAATATAAATAAATGAGGATGGAACAAATGTGTCTGCAAAAGTTTTCACTTTTTGTTCCATCCTCATTCCAGTTATAGCAATTCTTCTATAGCCTCCGTTATTTCCTTGTCGGTCTTTCCCATGCCATATCCTCGAATGACTTTCCGTATAATCCGTTCTTTATCCAAAATAAAAAAGTACGGAGCCGCCCCACCCATCCGGTAATCTTCTATCACTTTATCATCTCCATCCAAAAACATATAATTCAATTCCTTTCTCTTTGCATAATTCTGAAGTGAATGCATCCGGCTCCAACTTTCAATGGCTACCAATTCAAAATCTTCTTCTTGGTACTTTCTTTTCAGTCTTTCAGAAAAGGGATAGAAGCCTGGCAAGCTCCGCAACCTATTCCTGTTATATTTACCAAGATGACCTTACTTTTCAAATCACTCAATGACACGGGACTCTCCTTTATATCATTCAATGTCCATTCTGGTGCTTTCTTACCCGTCAGATTAGCGGCCATATTCCTGGAAGGAACGCCATAATCATATTTTTTTGTTTCATAACCTTGCGGAACATAATCGAAAACATCAAACCTGTCAATTGTTTCTTTGTTTATTTCCACATTACAGCAAGTTTCCACCGATATATCATGGGACATTGCTCTCCGTTTTTATAAGGCAAACCATTCGATTTGTGAATCCACAGTTCATAAATAGAAGTCGGCTCTACATAAAAAGGAGGTGGAGGCATGTGATAAGCTTTACCAAAGAACTCCACTTGTGTATTTTCGTTTATGACAAGTTTAAAATGAAAATAATCCCCACAGTCTTCCAATGTGGTGGCTATGCTGTCTTCTGTTTCCAAAGCATACCTGACAATATTTTTGCAATAATTAAAGAAAGGTGGGGACAACGGTCTGACAGGTAACGGCCTGGTGGTAAAATTATCGATTTTTATTTCCTTGACAGCATGATTCACCAACACACGTACTTCACCATTATAACCGAATTGGAACTCTTTACCATCATCTGTTCCCAAATTCACAAAACTTGCCCCTATCGTAGAATCCGCCGGATTATCGAACTCTTTCACCATATATTTTCTAATACTGGAAGGAATTGTATCACCAGGATTCCAGACTTCGCCCTCTACTTTATACGTTGCTGACTTAATCTGCTCTAAATTATCCCACACCTTTTTCAAATACTCTCTCTTGTCATCTTGGCATTCACCACATACACCGGCAATAACAAGAGAAAAAATAAAACAGCTTTTGTTCTCATACGTTTCTTGCTTTTATTGATTCGCAAAATATTTTGCTGACGCAAAGAAGAAGAAAAGCCTGTATCTCTGCAAAATATTTATCTGAACTCTTTCTGAATTTTCTCCTTTTTCAGAAAAAGATCAGATAAAACACCTGTTTTTTCCTTAACGTTATTTACTTTTGCATTCAAAATTCATACGATGAAAAGGGCAAAAACACACATTATCTTATTTATGGCAGTCACCACCACCGTTCTATATACTGTTTATATCGCTTTTCATAATAGTACCGAACGAGTAAACACCCAAATAGACCACGCTTTCAAATCCGCCATTACGGAAGATTACAATGAAAGACTTTCCTATATCAGCTATTATCATCCCGAACCTACAAACTGGGATATAAAGATGTATACTATCGCTCCCAGCCTACATCAAAAAGTAAAAAGCTACACCATAAGAACCAGACAAGGAAAAACAATCTATACCTTTAAAGACAGCCTGGACGAGCAGACCGCCAAACGTATGCTGAACCAATACATTCTATCCCAACTAAAACCCATAAAGCCCGATGAATTAAATGCAACCTTTAGAAAGATATTATCCGATCATGACATAACCGGCAGGACCGGAACTATTTATTATAACAAATCCATTTCCCAACACAGTGACCAAAGTTCTGCAATTCCCCGAACGGCATACAATACTCCCCGATACATAGTAGATATCACCCAAAACATCAAGGTACAAGCATGGGTAAACTATGACTTCAAAACCATTTTACGACACATAGACAACACTCTCTTTTGGCTCATCGGACAATTGATGATTCTTATTTTCATACTCATTTTTCTTAAAAAGGAAAAGGATACCCAAACACTCCTTACTCTTATGAACATAGACATGGAGAAACAAGAGTTGTATATAGGAAACAAAAAGTGCAACATTCAGAAATTAGACCTCACTTTACTAAATATGCTTTATGAAAAAGCAGGAACTTGCGTAAGTCGTGAAGAAATAAAAAAGAGTTTCTGGCCTACGGATGATAATGCCAATGAAAAAATAGATGCACACATCAAATCAATCCGGAAAGTTTTAAAAGAATTCCAAGAATATAAATTAATAACAGTCAGAGGAAAGGGTTATTATCTACGTATTCCATAATCCAGATTCCAGGCATTCTTTTAAAACAATATCCGCTAAATCATCTTTCTGAAAAAGCCTGTTTCTATTTTATTTCCTCCTTTTTTTATGTATATTTGCGGCTCTTTTAACACAAAAAACGTGGGGATTCACTAGAATTGGGAGAGCAACAAAATGAAAATCAAATTTATAAGTCTCGCAAGCGGAAGTAGCGGCAACTGCTATTTTCTCGGAACAGACAGATATGGCATATTGGTGGATGCAGGCATTGGCATCCGTACAATAAAAAAAACATTAAAAGAACTTGGAATCGGACTGGATATTATCCGGGCAGTATTCATAACACACGATCATGCCGACCACATCAAAGCAGTAGGCATTTAGGAGAGAAATTTGGAATTCCTGTTTACTCTACTCCGGAAGTACATGCAGGAATCAACAAAAGTTATTGCATGACCGAGAAATTATCGACCTGCGTACACTACCTGCACAAAGGTGAGACAATGGAATTGGAAGATTTCGCAATTACTGCCTTTGAAGTGCCTCACGACGGAACTGACAATGTTGGCTATTGCATAAATATAGACGGTAAAATATTTTCTTTCCTTACTGACTTGGGGCATATCACTCCCACTGCCGCCGAATATATATGTAAAGCAAACTATTTGGTATTGGAAGCGAATTACGATGAAGAGATGTTGAAAATGGGACTTATCCCCAATATTTAAAAGAACGTATTGCCGGGCCTAATGGACACATGAGTAACCGCGAAACCGCCGATTTTTTGGCAGAAAATATCAATGAAAGTCTTAAATATATTTGGCTTTGTCATCTTAGCAAAGACAATAATCACCCCGAACTGGCATATAAGACAGTAGAACTCTCACTACGAAACAAAGGGATTATCGTTGGCAAAGATGTGCAAGTCATTGCCTTAAAGCGGAATACGCCTTCAGATATTTATGAGTTTGAATAAATTTCGATGAAAAGGTGAAAAAATGATGCAAAATGTTGGATGTTTAAAAGAAAACACCTACCTTTGCAACCGCAAATCAGAAAAGAATGCACTCTTAGCTCAGTTGGTAGAGCAACTGACTCTTAATCAGTGGGTCCAGGGTTCGAATCCCTGAGGGTGTACAGTAAGTAAACAGTTTTGTAATTGCACTCTTAAGCTACCGCTGGTACGAGACAAGTTGACATCTTAA
>ENA-OQJH01001158-OQJH01001158.1-human-gut-metagenome-genome-assembly--contig:-NODE-1158-length-11778-cov-1.695391_pt1 | contig 11778 bp, 9 predicted proteins | sample MGYA00242597_ERZ504763 | MGnify/ENA primary metagenome ERZ504763 (study PRJEB26092, sample SAMD00036359) | human gut metagenome | host: Homo sapiens | study: EMG produced TPA metagenomics assembly of... | reverse complement strand
GCAAATTAGCTTTCTACCATCTTTGAGCCTAGTAAGAAACCATCCTTCCCTGCTTTTTGGCATAGTTCAAGCTCTTTCAGTACATACTTTAAACGTTTTTAATAACCTTTTATCATCGGTTGACTGATACATCATAGATACAGAAGAAAGATAGAATCCTAAGAAACCTCCGCGCAAAGGTCCGGCACCCCATACATCTTGTGATTCCCAACCTGCATAGGGTGCAGCTTTTGAAGGTAATCCTGCCTCTATTCGATAAAAATGCAATAATGAATCAGGATTCAACCATAGAAGATATTCCTTTCCTTTTCGTTGTAAATCAAGAAAAGGACTGTCCAGCAAACGTACTTCTCTTAATGGAAAATAAGATTCAAAAGTGACATCTGCAGGTTTACTCCCTCCATATGACGCAGATACAACAGGCTCAAATGATCCAATAAGCAATAATAAGCTCAAAAGAACTTTTATAGATGTCTTTGTCAATACACCTTTGCGCATAAATATATCAATTATTTTAATTCTATCTTCTTTGCAAAAACTAATCGGACAGGGCCTATCAAACCCGATTCCAGCAAAGGTGAATCTTTCCGATAAATGTTTCCAGGTAGTGAATGCTACTCTTCCCCCTTTCGGCTTATTCACACCATTCTTATACCAATCCGGTAATTTTTTGATAGCACCACGACTCAATGCGGCAATACCATTTATACCACCTCCAAGTACATATTCATTCTCTTCCGGTAGTTGTTCATCACCAATCAAACGATTAGTCCACTGATTGGTTACTTTTATTTCCAATGTATTTTTGCCCGGCTTTAATACATCAGTAACATCAATCGAATACGGACGAGCCCACAAAATCCCTTTATTCACTCCATTGACAATCACTTCTGCCATCACCTCTACCGCTCCCAAATCAAGAAAGACAACTTTTTCATCAGACAATATAGAAGCCTTTATAACAAAGTCCGTCATATAGGTAGCTGTACCTGAGAAATACTTAACTCCTTCGTCTTCGTGTTTATGCAGAGAAAATAGTTTAGGCAGAGTAATCTTCTCTGGTGCCCCACAACCATCAGGAAAAGTAATCTCCCATTTCTGATTGAGCATTACGGGAGTTCCAACTTTTTCAACCTTTATTTTCTTCTTTACACCATCCGATGTTAATAAAATCATAGTTTCCATCATGCCCAAGCCAGCAAGAAAACGATTATCTGCGTAAGGCACCCAATTCAAGGCTCGTTCATCTGCCTTTTTTACATATCCTTCAGCTGCCAAACGGGAAATTTCCTTGTTCGATAACACTCTCTGAAATAATACCGGAACAGACATATCTCCATTATAATAAGAGGCTCCTTCTTTCAAAGTAGTAGGATTCAACCCCGGATGAATTGTCTGCAGAGATCTCGTTTTATAAGTTACATACTCACCATTTATATAAATATGCGGAGCACCCTCTTTATATACCAAGCAAATATGGCTCCACCCGGAAATCGGCTTCTCTACTGCCATCTTAAACTCAGGGTATCCTTTTGCATTCTCCCACACAGCAACTCCGTTTCTACCTATAGCCATTCCACAAGTAGCATGTCCTGTGCCATATAGCAATTCCCCATGCGACGGATAGATAGCATAATATTCTGTCCAGGGATATGATATATATCCCATTGGATTATCCGTATTCAACATAGCATCCGATTCCGGTTTTACCCATAATGATATCGAGAAATCATCTTTTACACCAAAATATTTAGCCTGTTCCTGCTCTTCGACAGAAACAACTGAAGCATCCACCAGACACTCACTATCTTTATAAATAGAACGAATAGCTGTCTGTTCAGGAAGATCTGAACGAAATACAACAAAAACAGAACCGTATTCATCCAACTGGATAGGAACAGAGGTCATTCCTTCATTTTTCTGATATACCAAAGCACGTGACCTTTCGCCTGTTAGAGGATTCCAGAATTCCGGAACTTTTCCTTCTACACGAAAGTTACAAATTATGTCTTCCGGAGTCCGTCTCTGATTAGTTACAAAGTAGACATCCGTATCTCCTATTTGTCTATGAATATACCGTATCGGAGCACTATTCGGATTATCTCCAACTTCAAAGTCTGGTTTTAACTGAATCTGCCTGAATACCTGATTCAAATTCAAAGAGATTTCCCAAAATACTCTACCTTTTCCAATATTACGGTCTATCATTGTAGCCATATTCTTTCCCCATAATTCATCACAAAGCTGTTCGAATTCTTTTTCCTCTGTAATAGAATAAGACTGCAATCCCACAGTCTGATGAGGACGGGCACCAACAATAACCAAGCCCTGCTCTACCATCTCCCGAAGTTTCCTCAACAAACCCAATGTAATATACGACTGTTCTTGTAGAACAAGAATGCGGTAACTCATCCCATCCGGAAGTCTTAACCGTCCCTGTTCTATCCATGCTCTATTCAGCAGGGTTTCCGTATTCATCAGATCATAGTCATATCCTTCCGGTGGCACCGGGTTCAATTCATTACGGTGTACTTTAGTATAGCCCACAACATTATCCCCGTAAAGTATGCCAGATCAGCAACAAATAAGCCTTCTTGCAAGAGAGTTTGACAACGATTCAGATAATCCATCCAAGCGCGCGCCGTTCCCACCAAGTGTTCGTCCGGTCGAAGTGTATTCCCCAAGGTCCTAAAGTCATAGCAGGAACAGCATTTGAATGAGGCTGCATCGCGTAACGATGAACTACCATCCGGTTAATTCCCTCTGTAAACGCCTTATCACCAACAGCCTTCAATGCAAACGGATATTCCTGCCATCGCCCCGATTCCGGTTCAGAAGTATATGCCTCGGCACCTACTACTTTCTGTCCATTGATATGGGCAATAGAAGATGCCAATTTAGCGGTACGACGCATCATCAAATTGTTTTGGAAAATAGCGGATAGCCCATTCCAAACTCTCCCATCACTCCATCCACTCGCGAACCTATCTGTAATTCTTCCATCGGTCCGCGATCATAAGGCTCACAATACGATACCAAACCATATTGATTACATAAACTCCTGAACTCACCATAATAGTTATCAGCCAGTAAATCAGCCTGTATACGACGAATATCCCATAAAAAGCGTTCTGTTATCTCTTTACTTCCTACAATTTTACCAGTCATAGCCGGCAAATATCTAATCAAATCGTATCCGGTTCTCTCACAGAATTCATCCTCAAATCCCGATGTCCAGTTCTGCATACCGACCTCCCAACTATCTATTTCCAAACCGATCTGAATTTGATGAACATATGGTTTGATTAATGGATATAACAGGTCCATCATCTTATTAAAATGAAGTTGAATAGCCTGCTTACTAAATTTATCACATTCAAGTCCCACACCTGTATCCGGAGCCGCACAATTCTTTCTTCCCGTAGAAGTATGTCCCATACGAATGATCGTCCAATTTCCCGAAGGTGCTTCCCAACTCAAACATCCGTTTGAATCAACCTGTTTAGTTAAATCAATCACATCCTCCGGATGAATAACTTGTTCTTTATCATACTCCCGTATATCAATCAGACCTTTATGATTGAAAACACTATTATTTAGTAATTGCCAATCAGAAAAACCTATTGGCTTTCCATTCCTAAAAGAAGGAAAAGCAATATAGCAACATCTTTATAATATCCTAACTCCATAGCAGGCTGAGGCAACAAAGTATCTATCTGCTCTCCTCCCACCACTTCTATCTCACTCCAAGTTAATTTCTGCATTGAATATTCAGGAGTAATCCAAGGTCCTCCACTCGATGACCATCCCGGACAATTATGCATCACATAATCGATCCCCAAACGAGCAGCTTCTTTTACGGCATGTGCTTTTAACTCTGACCATTCCGAACTCAAATAAGTAACAGCCCCCTTCGGAATACCTGTGCCTCCTTCTAAATTAAAGACACCTCCTACTCCGATACGATGCATAGCCTCTAAGTCTTTGGTAATACCTTCCTTTGTTATATTTCCATTCATCCAGAACCAATATGTATAAGGACGGCAGTCGAAGAAAGCTCAGTAAAGTCTTTTTCAAGATCAACCATTGATTTAGCTTTCACTAAATGAGTAGTCCCCGAAGGTAAAGGTAGTTTCTCGCCTACCGAGACAGGTTTACCGAAACAAGGAACACCAGATGCATCAAAAGTGAACTTCTGTAGACGGATATCACGTTTCCAACCAGGTGTTTTCTCTCTTTTCGAATGATAACAGATATAATATTCCCTATCATCAGGTGAAGTTGTAAAGCTAGCATGTCCAACTCCAAGCACTTGATTAGTTCCCTCAAATGCCGGCTTCTCACTCTTAATCCAACTCTCTGGGTCTAAGAGGTCTGCATCCGAATCTTTCAGACGCAAATAAGATAGTTTATATGTATCCAGCCACGACTGACCACACGAATAAACAATAAATACATCTTTCTCATGCTTCAATATTTGCGGTCCCTCATTCAATGGCAGTTCTCCCTGTTCATAATAACGATCCGGTGAAGATATTTTCACTCTTCCGGAGGCCATAGTCCAGGGATTTAGCATTTTGGCTATGTAAAGGTGTTGCTGAGTTTTGTCAGTTAATTCATTACCTTCCCAACCAGACCAGACTGCATATAGTTGTCCTTTATGATCCAACAAAGTCATATCAATCGCCCATCGATTATTTTCCCAATCCCCTAGAGCATCACCTGTAAACAGCATTCCTTTATCAACATACTTCCCCATTGCATCTGATGTAACGGATTCCAACACACCTGCTTTCTGATGAATGAAAGGAGGACCACTATATCCTGCGGCATAATAGATATACCATTTACCTTTCCAAAAATGAAGTTCAGGCGCCCAAACACAAGTTGAGTTCCATTGTCCTTTCTCTGGTACCTTCCATACACGCACTGGAGGATTTATCTTATGAAGATCACGCGAACGAGATACTCCTATACCACCCGGGACCCCACTACAATAATAATACCATCCTTCATGCTTTATCACCCAGGGATCAGCACCCGAAGATAGGATCGGATTTGTATAATCACCATCATGTTCTTGTCCATAGACCATCGTCGAACAGATAATCATTATTATCCAAAAAGATAATCTTTGTATCATTAAAATAAGATTTTCAATTCAGCTTTTCTTTTAAAATATCTCTTTTATAGCGCACTAAAGCCTCAACATAATAATAATCGGCATAGGTTAATGGTACATCAACTTCTGCCTTACCTGGATTATTACCTACAGAATGCTTTAGGATAAAAATTGCAATTTGTGCCAGGCTCCGCCAAATATTCCGGCGAAGAAAGGGTTTTCAACTGTGTTTCTGCAACAGAGAGACATTGCTTCGAAAAATCCCCTTCTGTATACAGACTGAGTTCAATAAAAGCAGAAGCCATCAATGCACCAGCAGAGGCATCGCGAAGTTCATTAGGTATATTAGGAGCATCAAAATCCCAATATGGAATCTTATCTTCAGGCAAACGGGGATGATTTATTATGAATTTAGCAACATTGATGGCATGCCGCAAATACTTCTCCTGCCCTGTTTCACGATACATCATAGTATAGCCATACAATGCCCAACCTTGCCCACACGCCCAACATGACTCATGTGCATATCCCTGACAAGTATTCTTCTTTTCCGGTAAACCGGAAATAGTATCATAAGAAATTACATGATATGAGCTATAATCTGATCGGAAATGATATTTCATCGTCACATCCGCATGTGACTTAGCTATTTCCTCAAATTTAGGATCATCAGAGTTCTTGGAAGCCCACATTAACATCTCCAGATTCATCAAATTATCAATAATTACCGGATACTCCCACACCTTCTGATTCCAGTCCCAAGAACGAATGCAACCCACCTGTGGACGAAAACGGGTACTCAACGATTCAGACCCCTGCAATAATGTCTTTCTATAATCATCATTACCTGTCAAGCGTAATCCATTACCAAAGCTACAATACAACATAAATCCCACATCATGATTATCAGTAGTATATTTCTGGTTTTCTATCCGTTTTGTATAGTTCTCAGCATACATTTTCAAAGAATCATTGCCATTCACCTCGTACAGATACCATAATACACCGGGAAAAAAGCCACTTGTCCACCAATTGGATTTTGATGTCATCAACTTACCATCTTGCCGATTGTACGAGGTAGTTTTCCTTCTTCATTCAATAAATCCTCAGCCATAAGCTTTGACTGTACAGTTGCCGTTTGTAAACTGTTATTCACGAGAGTACTCATTTCGCTTTTCGGAGTTGAACAACTACAAACTGTCAAAAGCAAAAGAGATGCAATGATAGATGAACTTACTTCATTTATATATTCTTTTAAATTATTTCTATAATTGAGATTTCCGGATCTTAATCTGAGCCTCAAGTTTATCTCTTTCTCTACTCAAATATGGGCAATGCACCTTGTTTTCATTCTCCGATGCATCCAATTGGCGATCAAATATCATCCGGCTACAACCGAATCTCCTTGCAGCCATATAGTGCTACTATATTGCTCCGAAACAATATTATACCCACCTTTCCACTGAATAAAGGCGTATTGTTTTGTCTTTTTCCCACTGTCTTGCAAAATAGGCACAAAACTCTTTCCCTGTAATTGGTCCTTAGGCATTGGCACTCCACACAACTCGCACAAAGTTGGATAAATATCGACAAATTCTACAATTCCTTTTGCTTTGCCACCTCTACAATGAGGAACACGAACAATCAACGGAGCACGAGTTGCATGATTCATTAGATTATGTTTTCCCCAGAATCCATGTTCCCCTAAATGCCAACCATGGTCACCTAATATTACCACTATTGTGTTCTCAGACAGTCCCAAACGATCAAGTTCGTCAAGTATCAGACCAATCTGTGCATCAATATAACTCACACATGCATAATAGCCATGCTTAGCTTCTCGCTGGAAAGTCTCATCTTTAGTTGTAACAAATTTCCCATACCCACGAATTTCACCGGAAGAAGTAACCTGTTTAGGTAAAGCTTTCGGTCTATAAGGATTTTGGGCGAGGTGTATTTCTTCTCGCCGATATAAATCCCAGTATTTTTTGGGAGCATTGAAAGGCAAATGCGGTTTCCAAAACCGCATGCAAAGAAAAAACGGTTTTTCCTTTTTATGCAACGCCTTAAATCCGCAATTGTCTTTTGCGCCACTCTACCGTCTATGTAAGTTGTATCAGCAACATCAGCCGACTCACAGAAAGGACCTCGTAAGTTTAGGATGAACATAACGGGAAGACTCTTCATTCTGCCATAATTCCCACTTGTTATATTCAGCCCAATCCTTACCATATCCATCAGGATGCACTCTCCATGGAGCTTCCGACCAACTATCAGCATGATCCGTTATATTATGAAATACTTTCCATTAGAAACGACATAATATCCGTTCTTCTTAAAGCATTCCGGAAGTGAAAGAGCCTCCGGACAATCTTTCTCCGCACTGGCATCAAACGCAGTAAAACGATTCGGGTAACGAGGATACATTCCTGTAAACAGACTTGCCCTGGAAGCCCCGCTTACAGGAATGTTACAATATGCATTCTGAAAGACCGTAGCATACCTTGCCAAGCTATCCAGACGGGGAGTCACAATATCTTCTATTCCATAACATCCCAATTCAGGACGCATATCATCGGCAATAATAAGCAAAACATTCATCTTATTATTCTGTCCATGGAGATGAACAGAAGACGACAAAACAATCACACTTACAAAACAAAAAGATTGAGTGTATTTCATAGCCACATCCTCCAGAATACTAAAACTATATCATTTAAAGTTTACCCCTTCGAAAGAGAATTTATTTTTAACATCATTCTTATATTCCTTCAGATAGGGAGAATAAGTTTTTACTCTGACTTGCTGTTTCTTCACGTCTATATCCACAATACGCAAGAAACCGGTTTGCCCTCTGTTCGTCCCTTTCACTCCATCTTGAAAATTGGCTAACATCTGAAACACTTTATTACCATGATCACCTATACTGACTAAAGGTCCCAACACCGCTATTCAGTACATGCCCAACTGAATACAAAAAGAATATTAGGATATTTACTAACCAACTTATCCCACATTTGCTCACCGTTATTCACCGCATTTTCACCGGTATCTTTGCCTAAACCGTATTTCTGCGGCAGCCAACGATCGCCTTCTCCCATACGTGTATCATCCGAGTACATATATGCATGCGTATTGATAATCACCTTATGATGCGGATGTTTCTTCACAATCTCACCTGCCCAGTCAAGCACACTAGTACGAGGTCCAAATTCCAAACAAAGAATCAGCCATTTCAATCCGGCAGCCTTGAAAGTATACCACACATTATCCATTTTCCCTTCTTCAAATGCACCACCGAAATTTCTCGTCTTACTGTATTTATCATAAGGAAAATATCGATTGAAGAGTTCCGAATCTCTTTTATTCGAATTTTTACCTAAATCGTGATTTCCCATTACAAAAGCATAAGGAACTTGGTTGTCCATAGTATTCAAAGCGGCAGCTGCAACCTCCCACTCCTTATCGACATTGTGATCAGTCATGTCCCCCTGTTGCAAAACAAAGTCAATACTATCTGCATGATCTATTGCCCATTGAGTTTGCGATTTTAAAATATCGGGATAAAGCCGTGAATAAGTTTGTATATCCGGCAACAAAACCAGTCTGACCTGTTTTTGTGTTTTACAACCCGAGAAAATAAAAACTGCCGTAGTCAATAAAGCTATCCATTTCATTTGATTTTTCATCTGTTTCTACTCTTTATTCAACTTCTCAGAAGTTTATTTAGTTACATCTACTTTCTTTTCAATACTTCCCTAAGATTTAATCCTAGTTTTTAATAGAACCGTCCTTCTTTATATCTCGGCTCCCACTCCATATTTTGACTGAGGACCATTCTTCAGGTTTGGCCGTCCAAAACTCATCATCCGCTTGCAAACCTAAAGGTAGAAAAATAAACGTACACAGATAATTACTGCCTGTGGATACATATCTATCGGCTATCTCCGGTTGATGTCCACAGAATCCCAAGTTCAACCATCCGTCTTTATCAAATGTTCCCTTAATTAACTGTCTTTTCATCACCTTAGTCAATGCACAGCGTACCTGTGCTGGTTTGATATGTTCCGGTAATAATTTCATCCAGGAAACTTGAGCTAATACCTGAAAAGCCCCAAAACGATATCCCATCGACCTGCCCAACACAGGATAAGTACCTTCCGGAGAGATCATCTTTTCTTGTTGATCGGCATAACGGATCAATCGTTGTAACTGTACATCATAAAAATCGGCTCCTTCAACTTCATGCTTCTTCATAACTGACAATACATCTATCAACATAGGCTGGATCACATAACTATTATAATAATCCAGATGGAAGTTGCGTCCGTCACCATACCAGCCATCTCCTTTGTACCATTCTTTATGTCTTTTAATGCATAATGAATCGGGTTCAATTCACATTCACCTGTAAATTCCAATAGAGCAGCCTCAATTGTAGCAGAAAACATCAACCAGTTAGATTCTGAGGCTTTGATTCTACGGGAAGCTTTCAGTTCTTTGATAATTCTCTCCTGAGTCACTTTATCCAACTTCGGCCAGATCTGATCCTTCGAACGTAATAACCCCTGTGCAAAAAAAAGCCGCATCTACCAATGGTTGTCCACCAGGTCCATCAAAACGCATATAATCCGAAGAATCCGGATTCACAGCATTGGATATAGATTTCACCACCAGGTCAGTATATTTAGCACGGAGTTGTCCTTCTTTTGTGCCATCAGGAGGTAAGTTTAACCAAGCAGAAATGCCATTAAAGGAACGCCCTAAAGCTTCCAAATGTGTTACATTCTTTCTAGTATTGCCATTATTCAATCCATCAAAGGTTTCAACAGGCATGTTCTTTCTCAGAGTATTCTGACTCAAGTTTGTATAAAAAGGATCAATGATTTTAATCATTGTCTTCACCCAGTATTCACGGTCCTTGCCCGTTGCCTGAGCAAAACCGGTAAACAATAACTGGACCAAATATAATAATATTACTACTTACGCATTCTTTCTATCCTCTTTATTTAATTTCAAATTCATCCGATTCACTATAGAAATAATCGATAGCAGTTTCTTCCGGCAAATAAACAGAACGATAAATAATACGATCGCCTGCAAAATCATCTATCTTAATCTGCGTCTCGGGTGCTTTCAGAATCACCGTTTTATCCCCTCCATCAATGCTCGTATAAGTAATTTCGGAACCAAAGAAAGTCGGTTCAAGCGAAGCTGCAAAAGTAATGGTCAACACATCGTTTTTTAAAACTGCCGTCTTTACTTTTGTATTAAACAACAACTTCTCATAAACATCACCATATACAGTACAAGGAACTTCTGACATAATAGAAGAATTACCATGAGTATCATATGTGCAAACTTCAAATACATACGAACCTTCCGCCAAATCCTTCACTATAACCTGTGTTAGACCAGCCTTATCAGTTAATTGTAATTCAGTGGACCTCGTTCTGTTTTCCCAGAAGATTTTAGCTGTTTTAGCACGTGGATCAAGCAACTTCTGCCACTCAAGCATAGCTCGGTTACGTCCGGCATACGCTTTCAACGAATCCACTTTTCCTATATTAAACAATAGGTCCTTCTTCAATAAACTCTTTATATGTTGCATCCATGCCATCACAAGACGCAAAGTACCTATAAATAAAAATACAAGAGCAAAATTCTTAAATAGTCTCATAGCATTATTTCTTTTTACTTATTACTAATTATGCTTTGCACCGAAGAATGTTAGTTCGTGAAGATGCATGTAGCGTGTATTTCCCCAAGTGTTATTCGTCCTGAAACGAATGTAACGAACAGCAGGAGCATTATCCGGAATAATAAAATTCTCACCATTCTTTGCAGCTTCCTGATCTTCAGCTGTTAGAGCATCATTAACACCACCACCTGAAGGTTTCACTGATTCATATTCTGATAGCAATACCCACGAATCATCAAAGCTTCCATCCGGATTCGGATTAATACTTCCCCAAATTTCAAAATGTTTCGGATGACCAGCCTTGAACGTATTGCCATATTTACCCGGATAATAACGTGAAACCATCACAAAACGACTTAATTTATAATTCTCTCCCATATCAAAAGTAAACCATTGAGGCATTACCGTTGTCGTCTTAGTCTGAAAGCAGGGGTCTGCATCTGTTATTCCATCCCAAAGTCGTGTCATATCATTCCCTTTTGTGACCTCATTCCATGAATGGCATTCATAAGAGTCGGTCGGTAAAGCCATCTTTCTGAACAAAGACTTATCACATTGTTCTTCATAAAGAGGAGTTTCAGTTACATACAATGTATCCGAAAGGTGCCCCCATCTATCCCTGACAAATATACCAAAATCTGTAGTAACAGCATCAAGACCACGTACATAAAAATCTCCACCTTTAGCTTCAGTATAATGCATATATACCTGTGTCCAAATACCCTCTGCTTGTTTTTTATAACGCCCAGTCCAAGTTTCGCTTTTTCCGGATTATCAAAATTCACTCTGATACCGCCAAATGTTTCGGCAGAAACCAATGTTCCACGAACTTTCTGATAAGGAGGTGTATCAGGATTCACTTTCACGACTAACGGAGAAGACACAACCTCACCATAACTAACAGAATAAAGCTCAATATCATATTCCCCCTTAGTCGGGAAAACCTTCCACTACC
>ENA-OQJH01001156-OQJH01001156.1-human-gut-metagenome-genome-assembly--contig:-NODE-1156-length-11787-cov-1.461407_pt1 | contig 11787 bp, 19 predicted proteins | sample MGYA00242597_ERZ504763 | MGnify/ENA primary metagenome ERZ504763 (study PRJEB26092, sample SAMD00036359) | human gut metagenome | host: Homo sapiens | study: EMG produced TPA metagenomics assembly of... | reverse complement strand
ATGAAACATTCTTTAATCTGTGTCTGATAACCGATCTCTTTACTCAAACACTTCTTCAATTTTACCAGTTTTTTCGTTGTAACATAAACACTGTTGTGTTCCGTTACAAAAGGAGTAAGTGAGCCAAGCTTAATGTTTCGGATGTAAACTACATTCGTTGGTAAAACTCGCACTAAGCTTTCATTTTCATTAATATCAGCGATCCAACGGAACAATTTGTTCTCTTCTTGTCCCGTATAAATGAGATCCATACCGTTTTCCGTATTCTCCAGTTTGAAATATACCTTATGTTTTAAAGACATTTTCGGATAGACACCTTTTACAACGTAAATACCATAATGTTCATGTAAAAGCTTCTTATAGGTATCGGGAGTAAGATCAATATCCTTATATTTTACTTTTTGTCCAACATCAATTCTTTCTCGAATAATGGTTAAGGTATGGATAGCCCAATTGAGAGTTCCAATGCTGTTATACTTGATGCATTCTTCAATATTTGTGAAGAATGTTTCATCAAAATTTACTTCTTGTGTTGCCATTTTTGTCAGTTCGTTTAATGATAAATTCATAGTAACCTCCCCTTCATTAAGCAAGATATTGTATACGATTTAAAAACCATATGTGTATCATAGATACTTTCAGGTTTTGCAAACAAAGTGTTTTACAAGAAGTATATGTTTCAATTTATAACAAAAAAGCTGAGTATATATCGTTTGTTAATATCAATTATATTATATCCTTGTTTCATTTTACAAACAAGCTATTTGAGGGAAAATACAGACAAATCAGAGTTATTATCTAATAATAAGATAGAATGAAGTCAAATCAATAATCAGGAGAATCAGAGGTGATTTTGTAATGATTGATGTTGCAAGAAGGAAGACGAAGTATTATCTTTTTTTTTGTTGACAAAAAACAACTACAATATTATTATATAAAGTAATTATATCAAGTAATTACATAAAATAATAGAAAGGAGAAACTCATGACAAAAGACAAGATAAAGGAGGTTATGGATGCCTGTTATCAGGCAAAGAGGATAAGAGATATGCTTCCGGCATTGCCTGGGGGAGTGACACCATCCCATATCCACTATCTGGATACTCTTAGTAAGTTAGAAAAACGGAAGGTAAGGTAAAAGTCAGTGATATTAGTGAGAACCTTGGACTTCCGAGACCAAGCGTAACGAAAACCGTAAAAGATATGGAAAAGCTTGGATTTGTCGAGAAAGAAACAACAGAAACGGACGGAAGGTTTGTTTATATTAAGACGACCAGGACAGGAAGAGACCTGGTTGATAAATATGTTGATGAATATTTTGGTAATCTTTCGGAAAATCTTGGAGGGATTACGGATGAAGATGCAGACAAGATGATTGAAGTAGTAGAAAAGTTCTATATAGTTATGAGTAACAGGAAGTAATATATGAATGCAAAGAAAGATCAGATTTTACACAGGGAAGTATATTAAAGAAGATGATTCCATTCATGATGCCAATACTTGGAGCGCTTATACTCCAGGCAGCGTATGGTGCAGTGGATCTTCTGGTTGTGGGCAGATTTGGAACAACGGCCGGGCTATCAGCAGTTTCAACCGGCAGTCAGATTCTTAATCTTGTAACGTTTGTGATAACGCAGCTGGCAATGGGAATTACTGTTCTTATTGCAAGGTATATCGGTGAAAAACATACGAGTCAAATAGGGGAACTGCTTGGTGGAGCAACGACAGTGTTTACTACGATAGCTGTCGTACTCTTTGTGGTGATGGTGTTTTTTGCAAAGCCACTGGCTGTTCTTATGCAGGCACCCCAAGAAGCGCTTATGCTTACGTCAGTGTATGTAAGGATTTGCGGGGGAGGTATTTTCTTTATCGTTGCTTATAACGTTCTTTCTGCCATATTCAGAGGGCTGGGAGACAGTAGGTCTCCCCTTATATTTGTTATGGTTGCCTGCGTGGTAAATGTCGTAGGTGATATTGTACTTGTTGCAGGATTCCATCTTGATGCCGCAGGAGCCGCAATTGCTACAGTGCTTGCCCAGGCGGTCAGTGTGGTGCTGGCTCTTTTAATGCTTAAAAGAAGACAACTGCCATTTAAAATAACAAAAAAGATTTCAGAGTTAATAGTCAATGTAAAAGATTCCTGACAGTTGGAATTCCTCTTGCGCTTCAGGAATTTCTTACCCAGATGTCATTTCTTGCACTGTGTGCATTTATAATAAGTTAGGGCTGGAAGCTTCTTCAGGATATGGGTCGCCTGCAAGATAGTAAACTTTGCTATGCTGATACCAAGTGCACTTATGCAGTCGATGGCTTCCTTTGTATCGCAGAATGTTGGTGCTGGTAAGGAGGATAGAGCAAAGAAGGCTATGTTTACCGGAATGGGAATCGGATTAATCGTTGGAATTATCGTTTTCGCAAGTGTATGGTTCTTTGGTGATGTGCTTACATCGATATTCACAACGGATGAAGCGGTTGTACAAAAAGGGTTTGAATATCTTAAGGGGTTTGCTCCGGAAACGATTCTTACAGCAATTCTTTTTTCTATGATAGGTTACTTTAACGGACATGAAAAAGACGTTGTGGGTTATGATTCAGGGACTTATCCAGACACTTCTTGTAAGACTGCCACTTGCATATTTTATGAGTATACAGCCGGATGCCAGCCTTACTAATATAGGGATTGCAGCGCCTGTTGCCACATGCTTTGGAATTATATTAAATGTAATCTTTTTCCTTTACATGACAAGAAAATGAAAAAGATATAAGTAAATCAATGATTTATTTCTTGAAATTTTGTTTACAAGTAGATATAATGCTTTTTACATTTTATAATTTAGGAGAAGGTATTTATGAATAGTAAGTCTGATACACAGGCGATGAAAACGGAAAATTTTGGATAAACAGTAGGAGGTATATTCTATGCCATTGAAAATTGTTAGAAATGATATTACAAAAATGAATGTTGATGCAATTGTCAATGCAGCTAAATACATTTCTATTAGGAGGAGGCGGTAGATGGATGCATTCATCGTCGCTGCGGCCCAGACCTTCTTGAGGAATGTAGAATGCTCCATGGATGTGAGACAGGGAATGCTAAAATTACAAATGGATATCGTCTTCCCTGTAAATATAATATGTCATTCACACAGTTGGACCAATCTGGCTGGATGGAAAACATCAAGAACAAAAACTTTTAGAATCCTGCTATGATACATCACTGAATCTGGCGAAGGAATATGGCTGTGAATCGGTTGCTTTTCCTCTGATTTCTTCTGGAATTTATGGCTATCCAAAAGATCAGGCATTAAAAGTTGCTGTAGATATCATTGGAAATTTTCTACTGGAAAATGAGATGACAGTCTTCATTGTAATTTTTGACCGGAAGGCATATCAGATTAGCGGAAAGTTGTTTGCGGATATTACAGCTTATATAGATGACCGATATGTGAAAGAACACTCGGACAGTCGGGAAGAACAGAGATGGCGATCGGAGCCGCTTATTGGAGAAAGTTGTTTCGGGTCAGCAGTGGAGAGGATGGAAGCGAAGCCAAGCTATAATGCGATAAGCAGCAGGACTCTGGAGGATGCGTTGAATCAGATAGATGAAGTTTTTCGGAAATGCTGCTTCGTAAAATTGACGAATCCGACATGACAGATACACAGTGTTACAAGAAAGCAAATATTGACCGGAAACTTTTTTCTAAAATCCGCTCGAATAAATTTTATAAACCGTCTAAAACGACAGTGCTGGCATTTGCTCTGGCATTGGAACTGCCAATTACAGAAATGCAGGATATGCTTGGTAAGGCGGGATTTACTTTGTCTCGTTCAAGCAAGTTTGATATTATTGTAGAATATTTTGTTGAACAGGGTAATTATAATGTATATGAAATCAATGAAGCATTGTTTGCTTTTGATCAGAGTCTGATTGGATCATAAAACAATGAATGTTGTTTAATGTCGCTTTCTATGCGACCACTTTCTAAAAGAAAATCGTTATACTATGCTGCAAGGTACGAAACCGAGCAGCCATTTTTTTGACCAGGTAAATACCGAGATAGTAAACTTAATAGCGAGATTTTCAGGAGGTAAGGTATAATGAGAAAGAATTTAACAGAAATCGTTTTATCCTTGATCGTAGTGGATCTATGAGTGGACTGGAGCAAGATACAATCGGAGGATTTAATTCTATGATTAATCAGCAGAAAAATGCAGAGGGCGAAGCATTGGTTTCTACGATATTGTTTGACAATGTAAGTGAAGTTCTGCATGACCGCATAAATGTAAAGGACATCCATCCCCTGACCGATCACGATTACATGGTTCGGGGATGTACGGCATTATTAGATGCTATTGGCGGAGCGATACATCATATTGGAAATATTCATAAGTATGCAAGACGGGAGGACATTCCGGAACATACAATGTTTGTTATCACAACGGATGGAATGGAGAATGCCAGCCGCTATTATAGCAGCAATAGAGTGAAACAGATGATTGAGCGGCAGAAAATAAAATATGGCTGGGAGTTTCTATTCCTTGGACCAATATTGATGCTGTGGAGACAGCCAGTTTATTTGGCATTGATGAGGACAGAGCAGTTAACTATCAATGTGACAGCGAGGGAACTGCTCTAAATTATGAAGTGATCAGTGAGGCAATCAGTGCTGTCCGATGTAGTGTACCATTGGGTTCAAATTGGAAAAAGCGCATTGACGAGGATTTTAAAAAACGTGGCAATCGCGAGTAAGTAATTTTCTATGGGTCTTGTACCTGTAGATAAGTTCCGCGTTCTTGTTGTCTCTCTGTATGTGTGCTATAATTATTAAATTTAACTAATTCAAAATATTCAGAAATATCTTCTTAATCTTAAAAGAAATACAAGTTGCAAAGGTAAACGAAGAGGAAGAAGAAAGAATAAAGAATAAGAATAGCTTTATTGCCGGAAGTCATAGATAAAAGGAGGCTTCCGGCTTTTATGATGCTTCTCATAGATGCTTTTGTGACAAATTCATAATCCGTTCAGAAATCAAATGTTTTTCTTGTATACAGTAGAGTATTAGAGTATAATAAAATTAGTTTTTTCATACGTTTAAAAGCTATAATAAGAAAACCGGCAAAACAGATGAAGTCTGCGACGCAAAGCTATAGGGCCTGTAAATGGTAGCCAGTTGCCACGTTAAAGATGCATTGTCTGCAATGACAATGCTTTTTTATTTTTGGAGATTAGAGCGTGTTTTATAAAATTTCAAGAGTAAATAAAAGGAGAAGGGAGAACGAAGGTATTGAAAAAGGTAAAAAAGAGGTTGATTATAACAAGTCTGCTCATAACCATTCTTATTATTTCTTTTTCTGCTTAGTGGCTGTTCAAATGTGTCTAAATATGCAAAGTCAAAATCAGAAAAAGCATCGGGAGAATCGGCGGTAGTAGATTACACCTGTGTTTCAAAGCCGAAAAGTGAGAAGAAGATTTATGTTATTTTGAAAAATTATCACGGCGATTACTGGAAAACAGTGATTGAGGGGATAGAGAGAGCGGCGAAGGAGATTGATGCAGGGGTTTATCTTGGCGGGATTGATAATGAAACGGATATCGACGGACAGATCAGCTTAATGGAGAAAGCTGTGAAAGAAGGTGCAGATAGTATCCTGCTGGCCCCGGCAAATTCGAATTCACTGGCAGATAGCTGTGAGAAAGTTAGAAAGAAAAAGATTCCAGTTGTTTTAATTGATTCTTCGATTAACAGTACAGAATTTGATGTCTGCTACATGACTGACAACATAGATGCAGGGGAGATGGCAGCGAAAGAAATGCTTACGATGCTGCATGATGCAGGCAATTCTCCGCAGGAACCATTAGCGGTTGGAATCTTGTTGTCGTCAGATGCTTCACAGGCGATGGTAATCGGGTTTCGGGATTCTTAGATTACTGGGCAAATACGCACCAACAAATGGGAGATTACAAAAGATATTGCTTTAAATGGCGGGAATGTGAAAAAAGCAGAGTCGGATGCAGCGAAATTATTGAAGAAAAATGAGAATATAAAGGGAATTTATGGATGTAATAATACATCTACAGTGGGGATTGCAAAGACACTTACAAAACAAAAACGAACGGATATTGTTATGGTCGGATTTGATATGGCAGAGGAGACAAAACAGTTTATTAAAGACCCGGATTATCGAGGAGTTTCCTTAATGCAAAAACAAGACCAGATGGGATATCTGGGAATAGGGACTTTGAATTCCCTTATCAATGGAAAAAAATCCGAGCAAAAATATTTTGATACCGGGGTTATTATGATTGATTCTGATTATCTTATGGAGAAAGGTGTTTCGTGAAAAATCGAAGAAAAAATATGAAAAAAAGAGGGGTGCCGCTTGCTTTATATCTGACAGTTTGTCTGGCGATTATTGTGTCCGCATATTTTCACTTGAGCAGGATCGCACAGAATTTTAATACGCAGCATCTGGAATTAATTACCGGACTGTATGCAGAAAAAAATGAATGAATCAATGGAATATCTTCAAAACTATGTAAAAGAAGATGTGAAAATGATTCAGGCAATGGAGAATAAGGAGCCGGAAAAGATTCAGAAACGTTTAGAAAGAACCTGAATCAGAAAATGTTTTGTAATGTCGGAATTCATTTTAAAGAATGGAGAGGTGTATGGCAGTAAATGTGCCGTCGCGGATATCAAAAAGAAGAACTTTGATAAGCAGGCATTAAGTTCAGCAATTTCCTTTAACTCTGACCCTTACCAGTCAAGCGAAACCGGAAATATGATTATGACCGTATTTGTTCCGGTAGCATATGACTCGCAGATACGTATTCTCTATGTATCCATTATGATAGAGCAGCTCAGGAAGTTGGGGGTCTATGAATTATTGCAGGGAAAAATCAGTGTTCATCTGTTAAAAGTAGATTCAGAAAACTTTATTACCTGCATCAGTAGTAATGAGGATACGACAGCCAATGGCTGGAATAATCTTTTACTGCAGCAGAAATACTTTAAATACGATGAAAATTATTCTTATAAACAATGGATAAAAGACATGCGTTCTGCTAAGAAAGAAGGAAGATTTGCTGCACAGATCAAAGGAGAAGACTCTACTATATCCTATCGCAGTATTTCAGGTAGAATTAGAAGAACAGGTCCGTAAAAAAGAACCGGGATTTTTCATATTTATTGATGTAGATAACTTTAAATCTTATAACGACACCTACGGACATAATAACGGAGATTTATGCCTGAAACACTTCACCAAAGCAATGCAGGAATGTTTCCCGGAAGGAAGTATACTTAGCAGGTATGGTGGAGATGAATTCGTGGTCTATCTAAAAGATGTTACAAAAGAATCTGTATATATTTATATGGAAAAATTCCAGAAAATGATTGCAGATCTGACTCTTGCAACAGGTGAGCAGGTACATTTGTCAGCCAGTGCCGGAGGCGCGGCATTCCCAGAACAGGGGGAGGATTTTATCTCACTGTGCAGAAGTGCAGATGCAGCATTGTATAATGTAAAACAGAATGGTAAAGCGGCTTTTAAGATGAAATAGGAGGTCGCAGCAGGCAAGGGAGACTGGATTTGCTTAAGTATTATGCCCGTAGAGCGAGATGAGCAGGGAAGGAATATTTCTGTAGTCTGCGTTTGTCGTCCAATTACAGCAGAAAACTTGTCACTGGTTAACTTTGTCTGTTATTAGCTCTTGAATCAAATCTATCTTCAATGTTATGATAAGAAAAAACATTGGAGAAGTTTATGAATACAAGAGAAGAAGCAATAAAATATGGTTTATCCTTTGTGAATACCTATGTAGAAGCACCATTCGTGATCAGAACTGGCAGCTTGTGCGGGTGAAGGGAAGTAAGAAAGCATTTCTGTGGGTTTATGAAAAGGACGGATTCATTCATTTGAATGTGAAAGTAGAGCCGGAGTGGAGAGACTTCTGGAGAGAGGTATATTCATCAGTTATTCCGGGGTATCACCAGAATAAAAAGTATTGGAATACGCTTATCCTTGACGGAACGATACCGGAAAAAGAAGTGAAACGAATGATTACAGAAAGTTACGATATTGTAACAGACAGCCCGACAAAGAGAATCTATGAGGCAGTAAAAAAGATTCCAAAAGGACACGTTGCAACCTATGGACAGGTAGCGGCAATGGCTGGAAATCCGAAAATGTCACGAGCAGTCGGTAATGCCTCCACAAGAATCCTGATCCAGAAAATATCCCATGTTTTCGTGTTGTAAACTCTAAAGGAGAACTCGCAGGAGCATTTGCATTTGGCGGAGAAGGAGAGCAGGCGAAACGTTTAGAAGAAGACGGCGTAGAGGTAAAGAACGGGAAAGTAGACCTAAAAAATTGGGATAAATAGTAATTAGCACAGGCAAGGAAGCTGTCTTTGGCGGCATTTGCTCCAGTGACCAACGAATAGAAACCAGAAAATCAAATCACAGCCTGTTGGAAAAAATTCTCAACAGTATTTTTATGCCGGTTGGCAGAATGTTCTTGAAATTGAGGTTCTGTAAAAAGAACCGGAGAAGAAAAATCATAAAGACTAAAGAAATATAAGCGTATTAAATTGAGGTGCAGATGGAATCCTCAAAATGGAAGTATTGAAAATCTGAGTTACCTCAGGCAAAACAAACACGCTCTAGAAAGATAAATAACCTATATTTGTGCCATTCGTCGCTGCGGGTTGGTCTGTTTGTTCCTCCCCCCTACAAATCACTATTTATCTCTTGTTAACTTGTGAATCCATTTATAGCTTCGGAATCTCAAGAAAATCGGAAGTCCCTTAAATATCTGGTCAGACTGCAGGCAGATTACTACCGCAGGAATCGGCCATTTCCACCAAAAAGCAGCAGCGAGAGATAGTGGAAGTACGATTCCCCAGGTACTAATCATATTGACATAGAGTGAAAACTTTGCATCCCCTGCACCACGGATGATTCCAGAACCAACAGGCATCTGGTATGCCATACCAACCATAACTACTGCCATAATGATAATGAGCTGTTCTGCAAGCTGAGCTGCTGTCGGACTTAATGTATACTGTGCTAAAAGAAAATCTTTTGTAAAGTAAAGAATTGCACCAAGAATAATTCCAACGCCTACATCGAGTACAGAGAGCGTTCTTGCAGCAGCTTTTACCTCGTCTAAATTTCCTTTGCCTACTGCTTTTCCCATCATAACGGAAGAAGCGGAGGACATAGCAAGAACAACGACCTTCATATATTGATAAAATGTACTTGCTACCGAATTTGCAGCTATGGCATCCGAACTTAAATGTCCGAGAATTGCTGTCTGCATTGGTACAGAAATTGCCCACAGCATGCCTGATACAAAGACGGGAACGGCGACTTTTATGTAATCTGAACGTAGTAATTTATCAATATGAAATACTGCCTTATCAGAAAATAACTTCAACTTTTTATCTGTTTTATCACATAAATAAATACGATAAAGAATTCTAAGCATCTCGATATCATTGTACCGATAGCGGCTCCCTGAATCCCCAACTCAGGAAATCCAAAAACGTCCATAAATCAAAGTATAATTAATACTTACATTTACTACTAAAGACACACATGATATTAAAAATGCAATCCGCACTGTCTCTACACTTCGAAGTGCCGAGAGAAGCACCTGTGTTACAAGATATAAAAGAAAAGTATATTTTATAATCTGTAAATAACTTCCTGCTTCAGCCAAAATCGTTGTATCGGACGTAAAGAACCCTAAAATTGCTTCTGGAAACAGTGAACATAAAATAATCAAAAATATCCCAAGTCCTAACGCAATCTTCAAAACCATTCCTGTAATCTGCCGGATTGGTTCTATTCGATTCTGTCCCCAATACTGCGAGGCGATAACAACAAGTCCATCACCAATAACAACTGCCGCCTGCTGGATAAGGAAAAATACCTGATTCACCAACGCCGCACCAGAAAGAGCATTCTGACTGTATGCTCCAAGCATGATGTTATCGGCCATATTCACGCTATAAGAAATAAGGTTCTGCAATGAAATAATAATAAGCAGAGGAAATAATGCCGCGTAAAAATTTTTATCGTGGGAGAAAAATGTTTTCTTCATAAAAAATAGCCTTTCTGTAGATATAAATCAGTATCAGTGGGGCATTCTTGAACTCCTGTCTTCTTCCTCAAATCTCTCCAACTGATTTCCCGAGCTGCCAACGAGCAGAACTCAGGGAGATAAATAAAGCATATTTGTGGCCTCGGAGCAAGGTTTGGATGCGAGCGTTTAAAGCGAGCATTCAAACCGCAGCGACTAAAGTCACAAATATGCTTTATTTATCTCCCTGAGTTCGTCTGCTTCGCCAGCTCGGTAAATCAGGCTTTTTTGCTCTGAAATATTCTTTGGTGAGCTTTACCACTGTTCCCGATAAGAGGAATACAGCAATCAAGTTCGGTATAGACATAAGTCCGTTAAATGTTTCTGCGATACTCCATAATAATCCCAAGTCTACCGTTGCTCCGAGAATCGCAACAAGTGAGTAGACAATCATAAACGGACGAATTGTTTTTGTCCCAAAAAGAAATTCGATGCAGCGGGAGCCGTAAGTCCCCATCCGATTGTAGTGGAGAATGCAAAACAGCAAAGTGCAATGGCTGTAAGATGGATACCCATCCGCCATAAGTTGTAGTGAAGCCCTGAATGGTCAGTTCAGCACCAGCCGCTTGTCCGTAAGGAACATTAATGCCGCTGCATAAAATAATTAAGGCAGTCAGTGTACAGATAACGATTGTATCTGTAAATACTTCAAAGATACCGAATAATCCCTGTTTTACAGGCTGGGAGGTATCTGCTGTTGCGTGAGCGATGGAGCCGGTACCAAGACCCGCTTCGTTAGAGAAAATACCTCGTGATACACCCTTTTTCATACTGGTGAATAAAGTCCCTACCATTCCACCGGTAAATGCTGCCGGATGAAATGCTCCTTCAAAAATAGACTGGAATACAGCCGGTACCTGCTGTATGTTTAAAATAACAACACCAAGTCCGAGAAGGATGTAAAGCAGCGCCATAAATGGAACTAAAGTTTCTGTTACTTTTCCGATTCGGCGGATACCACCGATAAGAATTAAGGCAACAGCAATAGCAATAACAATACCGATTACAAGGTTGATGGTAGAAAGACTGCCTGATGAAGCAAGGTTAAGTTGAGCATCAGTGAATCAATCGCAGTTACGATTGTGTTGACCTGTGTTGCATTTCCTGTACCAAATACGGTCAGAACACCGAAAAGGGAAAAGAGAAAAGCAAGCCAGTGCCAGTGTTTGGAAAGTCCATTTTTGATATAGTACATTGGACCGCCAACCCAGTCACCCTGTGAGTTTTTTTCACGGAAGTGTACAGCGAGTGTTACTTCAGAATATTTGGTACACATTCCAAGAAGGGCGGATATCCACATCCAGAAAACGGCGCCTGGTCCGCCAATCGTGATTGCACCGGCTACACCGGCAATATTTCCTGTTCCAACGGTTCCGGCAAGTGCGGTACATACCGCTTGAAACGGAGTGATTGATCCATCCGCGGCTTCTGATTTATCAAAAATCCGTCCTAAAGTATTTTGATAGAGTAAGGAAACTTTCGAATCTGAATGAATCCTGTTCGAAAACTGAGATAAAGTCCAACACCAATGATACAGACCATTGCTGGAATACCCCAGATAAAGTTGTTAACAGCGCTGTTAACGGCTTCTATTGTTTTTAGCATTAGTACAGTCCCCCTTTAGCTTACTAAAGTAAA
>ENA-OQJH01001155-OQJH01001155.1-human-gut-metagenome-genome-assembly--contig:-NODE-1155-length-11793-cov-8.539602_pt1 | contig 11793 bp, 14 predicted proteins | sample MGYA00242597_ERZ504763 | MGnify/ENA primary metagenome ERZ504763 (study PRJEB26092, sample SAMD00036359) | human gut metagenome | host: Homo sapiens | study: EMG produced TPA metagenomics assembly of... | reverse complement strand
CCGGGCGCTCGGAGCGGAAAATCAGTCTGGCGGTGGATATTCAAGCAAAGCTGGCTGCCGGTAAGGGGCCGGGATATGAACGCTGGGCGAAGGTATTTAACATTAAGCAGATGGCCGCCGCTCTTGCTTATATACAGGACAATGGCCTGACCGATTATGAGCAGTTGGCACAGAAAGCCACCGAGGCAGCAGACCGTTTTCATACCATTTCCGAGCAGATCAAGCAGACGGAACAGGCCATGAAACCAATGCCGGGCTAAAGGCCGCAACGGTTCAGTATGCCAAAACCCGTCCAGTCTTTGAGCAGTATAAGGCGACGAAGTACAGCCGGAAATTCCTTGCGGAGCATGAGGCCGACCTTGAACTGTACCGGGCTGCACAAGCGGAAATGCGCTCTCTGCTGGGCGGGGCGAAGCTCCCCAAAATGGATGTGCTGAAGGAAGAAGGCCGTAAGCTCACAGCAAAGAAAAAACAGCTCTATGGAGAATACCAGAAGGCACGACGGGATATGCAGGAGATCGTCACAATCAAGGCGAACATTGACACTCTGATGGGCTACGCAGAGCCGGGACGAAAGCAGGAAAAGGAGCGTTAAGGTTATGAAAATAAGGAGCAAAGCGACGCTGACACTTCGGGTCATGTTGGCCCGAAGATACGGGTTTGGGGCGAGCCCACAAGCCGCCTTTGTGCCACTTGTGGCCACAGAGGCATTGCTTGCCACTTAGCGGCAGCCCCTAAAATGGCGCAAAAAACAGAGGCCCTTATTCTGGAACCTCCGTTTCTCTGGCTTTCTTAATGCTTCGGCTGTGGCTTCTATCACGACAAGCTCTTTTTCATTTATGGAGTTTAGAAGCACATCAATGTGCTTTCTGCAAGAGCTTGACCTTGCCCCTCCGTCCGCATGAATAAACTGGTCAACTGAAACGTCAAACATAGTAATGAGTTTAACAAAAAGGTTGAAGCTGGGATATTGACCTGTGTTCTCAATATTCATAATGGTATGGGAGTCACGGTCTACTAATTCCGCAACATAGGCTTGTGTCCAATATTCTGATTTTGCAAATTTAAAATGTGCAATCTCATTGTAGATTGCGTTTATTAAATAAATAACTTCCTAGGAGATATAAAAATATCCCTCCTAATATATCAGTTATTAGAAATTCCAGGTGATAAGGACTGTTCTTTAGAATCAATGAATTATCAAACTTTTCTTGTTTTTCTTCATGCAGCAAATAAGGCACATAATTTGCTTGTGCATATGGAGAAGAAAATAGATGTATATTGTGTATGGTTCTTTCTGCGCCCTCAGCATAAAGCGGATTATCTCGTAATTCCCCATCGATACTAAATAGAGTGGTTTGTACTGGCTGATTTAGAGTATGCACTGTTTCTTTTCCACCATATAAAAGCAGAAGGGTTAAACCGATTACAATAAATATAGAAAAAATTCTATTATTTATTAGAACGGAGAGTATTGTTGAAATTATTGCCACAGTTGAGATGATTATAAGGACTATTATAAAATTAATAAATAAATCAATGTAAGATATATTTAACTCATAATTCTGGAATATTCCAAGTAATATTACTGATATTGTATCAGCTAAGAGCAAAAGTGTTCCTTCTATGATTCCAACGAGGAGTTCTGTTTTGTAAAATGTCGATTTATTATAACCACAAAATAATTTGTTGTTAATAGTTCTATTGTCTAACTCTTGACTAAGTTTTAGAGACACATTTATTGAAATAAATATACATATTAATGTAGTTTTATTAAAAAGGAAATATGGTATATTAACTTCAAAACCATACGTTGATCCAGATATCTCTAAAAAATTATAAACTAATAATAGTATAATTTCACCAATGTATATTATAGAAGTTAGTCTTCGTGATAATTCGACACGTAATAATTTATTCATGAACCATTCCTCCTTACTGTTCAAATTCATCGAAATAGAATTCTTCTAATGATTCTTCTGTTATTTCACTATTTTTACATTCATGAATTAAAATTCCGTCTTTCAGAAATCCTATATGAGTGACAATTTTTTGTAATTCATCAAGAATATGACTTGAAATTACTATAGTTACTCCGTGGTCTTCACTCAAGGCTTTAATTAACTCTCTAATTTGACGTATCCCGGAAGGATCTAAGCCATTTAATGGTTCATCAAGGAATAATAAATCCGGTTGATTAGCAAGAGCTAATGCAAGCCCTAAACGTTGTTTCATACCAAGGGAATACTGTATAAGTGGTTTACGTGTATCTTTTAATCCTACTATTTTAAGTAATTCAGAAACACTGTACTTTGGATTTTTTATCAAGGATAGCTGATATTTCAAGTTTCGTTTGGCAGACCAATACGGATATACTGCAGGAGTTTCTAATATAGCTCCCGTTTTTATGTTGTCAGCGATTTTTATCTGACCAGAGGTAGGGTTTTGTAATCCTAATAATAGTCTCATAAGAGTTGTTTTTCCAGCACCATTATTCCCGACTAATCCGTAAATAGAACCTCTAGGAATATGAATAGATACGTTATTCAATGCAGTTGTATCCTTGTATTGTTTTGTAATATTGGTTGTTGTTACAATGTAATTCATAAGGCTCCTCCTTTAAATATTTTGCTTTTTAAATATATTTACACTTACTAAAATGATGAACAGTGAAAGAATGACATCAGCAATCACAAAGTCTATATGATAGTCATGATTTTTAAATAGAAATGATTGTTTTGGCTTATCCTCTGGCCGTTCTGTGGTTATATATGAAGAAAAGTTACATTGAGCATATGGGGATAAGGTAATCTTCATATTTAATTGTGTCCGATAAGTAGCGTTTAGTTCTTCTGTAAAACTTTCTATTAAATCTTTTGACGCAGGATCGTTTTCCTCATTTATTTCTACAAATACACTTTCGTAGTCTGTTAATGTAGCAAGGGTTTTTCGACCACTATTTATAAGAAATATGGCAAAGAATACAAGTAAGAACTGCGTTATCAAACGTTTTTTCGCAAGTAAACTAAAACTACAAATAATAACAGAAACAGAACCAATTGTAATCATAAAAATCAGAGTATTAGTCATAATATATGAGAATGAATGAGTAAGTTCCTGTTTCCTAAGAAGGCAACCTAATAGATAAAATAAAGAATCAAGTAATACAAGGCTGCTTCCACATACGCTGCAAGCAATTACTTCCGCTATATAAATTTGGCTTTTTTTGTACCCTAAATAAAGTTTATTTTGTACTGTACCATAAGAAAACTCATCACAAATATAGACTGACATTAAAAGGGAAAGAACTATACAGATAAAATTTACATTCTCTAAAAAATCATCTCCCCAAAATAAAAATGGCACACCTCCTTTTAGACCAAGCATGTGAATCAAAAATAGAATAAATAGTACGACCAGATAATATAAAGATCTTAGATACCGTTTGATTTCTACAATCATAAGTTTTAATATCATATAACTCCCTCCTTTGACTATATTATGATGGCGAAAAGCATAAAAAGTAAAGCAAAGAAGTATTTACATTGTAGATAATAAGGATAAAAGAGTAATTTTACATAATGTAAAGAAGGTTTTTCTTTCTCTATTTTAGTTCAGGGGTTATATTTAAATTAATAAAAATATTTTTAAGGGAGGTAATCATATGAAAGTTATAAGCACAGAGAAAGCAAGAGAACTTCGAGCAGGTAATGCTCATTTTCATTGGGTATGTTTTGACAAACTTAACTTTATCAGTAAGCCATATTACTGCAGCCTATCAGAAGTAGGTAAAGTTGCGGATAGGCATAGAGATAAATATAGGAATCATAAAAAGAAGTATTTATCTTTACTTGTCATAGAAAATGTGGGGAATAAGCGGATGTAAAGCCTATTTGACATGGATGTAAGGGGTTATTTGCTTGAGTAATTATGGAAAATAGTTTATCTTGAAGGTGTAATAGTTGTACGTATCAAACTTCGAAGAAAGGAGACAAAGGTATGAAAGCATTAACAGTTGAGAAAGCACAGGAAATTAGAGCGGGCAAGGGACACTATCATTGGATCTGTAGAGATTGGGCTAATTTTACAAGTAAAGCATATAGTTCTTATGCAGCAGCCGGAGCAGCTGCTGATGCTCATGTAGCGAAATATCCAGCTCATGCAGATAAGGTTAGCGTGTTCTACTGTGAAAAGAGTAGTTGTCAGTAACCGCAATAAGCAAATACAGAGAGGGTTGGCTATTCCAACCCTCTCTGTATTTAGAAAGAAGGAAAGTAATATGAGAGGTTGTTTACAACATGATGAAAATGATTGTGGATTAGCATGTATATTAACTATATGCAAGTTTTTAAAAATTTTAGTGTCGATGAAACAGCACTCAGAAAAAATATATTTCTTGGTAATGATGGATTAAGCCTATACGGAATAACAGAAGTGTTTCGTACTATCGGGATGAAATCGTTGGCGGTTGAAGGCACTAATATAGAGTTGTATTCTTTATTATCTGAAGAGAAAAAGCCTATTATTATTATGATAAATGAAGATGATGAATATCACTATGTCGTACTGTATAAGACAAATAATAATAAGGTTTTTTATGGGATCCGAATAAAGGAAAACGTATTATTACAAAAGAATATTTTGATTTAATATGGTCAAGTTATGCTATAATTATTACGGAGATTTTAGAAATAGATAGAGTGGTGCTACCTAAAAAGTCAGTATGTTGGACAGCTCTATTTCAACAGAAAAAGCTCCTTGCTTTATTAGTGATATTTTCGGTTATACTTATGGCAATTAGTGTAATTACAACCTTTTATATAAGAATATAATTGATCAAATTGAAATAGGCATTCCGACATTTACACCACAATTAAAATCTTTTTTATAGTGATGGGGGGATGCTATTTACTTGTAAGTATCTTGTCTATAGTAAAAGGAAAACTTATTGCTTACTTAAAAATGGAGCTGGAAATTACACTTCAAAATCAATTTGTGGAATCATTATTAAATATTTCTATTCAAAAAAAGGACGATTATACAAGTGGAGGTGTTCTGGATAGATATTATAGATTATCTGTAGTTGTTGAAACCATGTCCTCCGTATTTTCTTCTGTAGTTTTGGAATGTATTTCTTTGATTGCCGGAGCAATTATTTTAATAGGTATTAGTCCTATTATGTTCTATTTGGTCTTGGTTATAGTTGCTGCTTATATAATTTCATTTGTTATTTCTAAACAAAAACTCTTTAAATTAAGTAAAACTATTATGGACAAAGAATCTTTGTTAATAACACACATAAAAGAAACAATCGAGAATTTAATGTCTTTAAAGAGTTTTGAAAACAGCAATTATATGAAGAAAATGAGAAAGGAAATTAAATTTGTAAAAAATCAAGAGTATATTTTAAGCAAATTATCCATAATTTTAGGGGAAACTTTAAGGGCAATAGAACATATGGTTATGTTGATAATCTTAGCATATGGAATTTATTCAGTTATTGCAGGTAATATGTCGTTAGGTACGCTACTTGCATTTGAAAGTTTTATAGGCTTTTTCCTATCTCCGGTTAAAAATTTACTTGGCATTCTACCATCTTTGCAAGAAACAATACTTACGTTTCTTAGAATAGAAGATATATTTGCATATAATAAATCTACAGAAATTTCAGAAAGCAATAATGAAATTAGTGGAAAAATATGTGTAGATAACTTGGATATTGCATATGGCTATGATGTTCCTATATTAAAAAATATTTCTTTTACCATAGAACCAGGTGAAAAAGTTTTTTTGATGGGCTCTAGTGGGTGCGGAAAATCAACATTAGCAAAAACAATCGCTGGATTGGTAAAATATAATAAAGGGGAAATCATATGGGGGAATGACAGAAATTTAAACAATTCTGATTTATCAAAACAAGTCCTATATTTATCTCAGGAATCCGAAATATTTTCAGGTTCAATTCAAGAAAATATTTTAATGTGGGAAAAGGATTGTAACCAACTATTATTCGATGAAGTTATTGAGGCAATGGGAATTAGTCAAATGATGAGTTCCAGATCTCTTAGTTTAGATAGCTATTTATCGGAGAATGGCACTAATTTGTCCGGTGGTGAAAAACAGCGGGTTGCTCTGGCTAGAGCTATGATGCGAAATGTTCCAATATATATATTTGACGAGGCAACCTGTCATTTGGATTTTGAAAGTGAGAATCTTATAATAGATTATATAAGAAAAAAACTCCTGGAACAAACATGTATAATTATTTCGCATAACGCAAATCTGTTAAATGATAATGATATAGTTTTATTTATTGATAGCACTGGAAAGCTACATAAAAATAAGCATTCACATTTATTAGAAAATAACTTAGAATATAATCAGATAATAATCTCTCGGAATCCTGAGTGATTATTATCGGTAACAGACGAAATGTGTACTTTGAAAAGTAAATATGATTCGAAACAGAAAAAAGAACATGGAAAATAGACATAACTGTCGCCATGCCTGAAAAATCGTGTATAATGATCAAAGGATTATGCCACATTTAAAATTAACTTTGCTAGGGTGGATTCAAAGGGCAAATCCCAGACATCCAAATGCTGAAGCATGAGGATGTGATACAGGCGGCAGTACCACATCTTAGTTGAGCGGTGTCTGCCGCTTTCTAATTGAAAGTCTATTTTCTCACGTTTATTCGAACGTTCAGCCGAAGTCCTGGCATTGTATTCCGGTTTCCATTCTTCACTGTCACGAGGCGGAAAATTGATCAGTCTTGGATTATCTTTCATCGCAAGATGAACGGTTCTCCCATATTTGGAGTCTGAGCATGGAGTGCTACAAGAACATCCGTATTTACGGCTGGCAAGCGGACAACGGAATTATAACCGTGTCTTTGAAGGTTCAGAACCGTCATGATTCATTTTTCGTCCTGCTTTGCAGATAGGGACACCATCTTTTCCAATGGTAAAATCATCTTTGTATTTCTTGCTGATTCCCCGCTTTTCGTTTAAATCAATGAAAGGCTGGATATCATTCTTGCGACAGTATAAGTAATAAGACATGGCATCATGAGCGGAATCTAAAAGCCATTTTCTGACATGAAAATCAGGAAAAAAAAGATTTGAAACGAAAGTAAGCTTCCAAAAACCCATGAGAATCATGCTTTGATGCAGGATTGAATAAAGGAAATAAAGGCAGGTCGCTTTCTGAGTTCGCTGCAACCAATATATATAAGTGGTAGCCATGGTAAAAGCATTCTCTGGAAGAATCATAACCGATGTCACAGTCAGGCTGGGAAAAGTAACGGTCACAATGACAGGAAGTAATTCCATTTTTGGAACATTCGCAAATACGGTGCTTCCGTTCGCGTGCAGATGTTGTAACAGGCATTCCATCGCCGGCAATGGAAGATTGGAGATATCAATCAATCCTTTGGATATGGAGACCGATAAAAATTCATGATCATAAATCTTGAAAAGAGAAGCATAAGGCTGTTCATCTATGGAAAAAGAAGAATGTTCCATAGATTGGAAAAGTTGTTCAACTGTGACTTTTTCAATGGGTTCTGCCTTATCGCCTTTTTGTTTTCGTTTTTGACCCTCTTCTTTTTTATAGGATGGATATGAGGAGAAAGATTATCAGAATCAGAATCCCAAAGCCTGTCAAGGAAGTCATAGAAAGTGCCGACACCGGGAGTATCACCAAACTGGAATCCGCTGAGGATTGCATAGAGTGGATTTATCTTTAATTGAGCAGCCCAATCGGTAAGGGAATGGACTTTAAAATCAATGGAAAGAAGATGAGAACGTTGCATACAGGAAGGAGTCCTTGGTTTTGGACCAAAGACAGAGTATTTGCTGCGGAGCAGTTCATCGGTATAAGAAAGATCGAGATTCCAGAAACGTTAGATGATGTCCCATGTTGATTTAGCAAAAACAGTGGGATCCGGATAATATTTACGAAGGTTTCCGAGTACAAAAGTTTGATAGGCGGTATGACCGCCGGAATTAACAGGTGACATAAAAATCGCCTCCAGTCGATGAAAATAAAATATATTCAATCGGCTTCGCTGCAAATTTTGAGCGATTTGTCAAGACTTTTGGGCAAAAAAGTGGGGGATTTTAATAAAAAAGGAATCTGCAAGCCTTGATTTTACTGAGCTAAAGATTCCGAGAGATTATGATAATTAACGGGAGGTAAAAAAACAAGTTCAATGACCATAGCAGAAATGATTAAGAAAACAAGGCAAGATAATAATATGACGCAAGAGGAGTATGCTAATAAATTTGGTGTTACAAGGCAGACTGTTTCAAGTTGGGAAAATGAAAAAAGTATGCCTGATTTACAGCTGATCATAACTATTTGTAATACATATAATTTCTCGCTGGATTCATTATTAAATGAGGATCATAAATTTGTAAGCAAAATAGATATGACACAAAAAATTTTTCGTACTTTAAAAAGAATATTACCGATTTTTTGTATTATAGGATGTGTTTATGTAGCTGTTTTGGGGATTTGGAAAATAAATGCAGTGAGAAAAGAGGAAGGCTTTGTTTCTAATGTTAAAAGTTTGGGATTTGAGTTGGAAAATGGACTCTATGTACTGTACGATGAAGATATAATATATGAGTTGCCAAATCAAAAATTACCATTTATGAAATTCGGATTTAATCTTCAACAGATTACTTCAACATATAGAAATGAGAAGTTCTCTTGTAATATTCTTTTGAATTACGATGAGCAACAATATACTTTTAATATAGACTATGGCTTGGATCATCAAATTACAGGAACGATAGCGACTAACAAAACAATAGAATACAATGATTTATCAAAAGATGATGATACTGTATTGAATACATATAAAGATACAATAGAGACTATTTTATGCAAAATGGTTACATATTATGATGCTGCATATTTATAATATAAAAACCGAACAAATAAGGAAGTGGGCCTATGTAATTTGAGTTAAGAGGTACACTTTTGTTTAACTGTATAGTACTCTGTAGATAACATAATCGAAACTATCATAGCAGAATATTTAAAATTCTTTATGATAGTTTCGATTTTTTGATAAATTAGAAAAAGAAAGAATCAATGATTATTTTGAAATATATGAATGGAGAAAACAAGAATTTGTTAGAGTAGATAAAAAGTGAGTGAATATTCATCTGCAAATTATCGAGATTTATTTAAAATCTTATTCAGTCTATTAGGAAAGGCAAGATGTAGTGAGGTGTCAAATTATAGGACACCTCAAACAATTATAAGCTGTTTTCTCGTTTGTTTTCAATAGATTCACGAAATGTGGGAGCATCGAGCAGTGCAGTGAAATTCTGTCTAATGATCTCCAGTGTCTTTTGCTTTTTCTGCAATTCCTGTTTTTCCCGGATAGTAGCAGCCTGTTCAGATTCAAGATTTTCAATCTGCTTCTGGATTTTATTAGAGCTTGGGATTTTGGTAACACCGAGATCCTGAAGCTCTTTTTTTAGTGAATCGTGGAGTTGGTATTCTGCCTGATGTTTGGTCCGGTATGCTTTTGGATTTTTAGCAGATTTGCAATCTTCAATCACTTTACGACAGAGCCGGTAAGAATCACAGTGTTTTTGAATGACTTTCTGCGTGCTCAGATCATTGTTGATTTGCGTTATTCTCTGCTCAGCCGCTTTAACAGAAGCATTAACATCAGAAAGATGCTGCTTGAAATCCTCATAATTCAACAGGTTATTTTCGGAAAGATAGTTAAAGGTGCGGGCTGCCTCTTTCAGATTATTGAGCTTTGCCCATCGTTCAAATCCTTCTCGATTGCCGGTCGTAACATAAGTGGAAATATTGATATACAGGCGAGCTTCTCTGGACAGATGCTTCGGAGTTTTCACTTTGTTAGATTTTTAGCCAGGCGAATGCGAACATTTTCTTCTGAATAATAGCTTCCGAGAGATTTCATATAAGTGAAGTTTTTCTGTTCAGGCGCACGGAAGGATAGGTGCTTTCCTTGGCGGATTTCGTATCCGGCTAACTGCATTTTTTGTAGAAATTCCTCATAGTTGATGGAAGTCCAGATTGCTTTATCAACTGCAACACGTAGCTTGGCTTTCCAACTGGTGCCACGATGGTATTCCATGTTCTCTTTATAGCTTTTACCTTTTTCTCCGGTTGGCATACTGGTGGCAAGTCCATTTTCATGGCAGATACGATTACTGATCCGGCAGATTTTATGGTAGCTCCGCTTATTGGAAATATATTTGTGATGATCAACAAAACTTGCTGCATTAAAGATGATGTGGTTATGAATGTGGTTTTTGTCAACATGGGTACTAATCACGTATTCATATTTTCCTTTCAGTACTTCGTCTGCAAATTGTTGCCCTAAGCGATGGGCAGTTTCGGCATCAACTTCTCCAGGTTTAAATGACTGGATCAGATGAAATGCCAGGTTATCACCTTTGTCCATTCCATTCTTTTTTGCCATTTCTCTTGTCATAGAAAATTCAAGATCTGCAGTTTCCGGGGAACAGCCAAAACTGGAAACTAACAGTTTTTCATCAGTCTTATCAGGATTCGTAATATAGTCCAGAGCTTTCTTGTCTGTTACTTTAATGGGGAAGATCTTAAGATACGCCATAATTCTTTCACCATCTCTTTCAATTCTTGCATTTCTTCCGGATATAGATCTCCGGTGCTGTTTACTTTTTTCGCAATCTGGTTGATATTTACGCCAATCTTGTGCATTTCCTCATACTGTTTCTTCAGTGGAGTGGTATCAGTGTTGACGATGTAACCGTCGATTGCCATTTTACGAAGATAAGCTCCCATGTTTTTTGTCTTTGATTCTATCATTTTTCTGCGGATAAGCTTACGTTCTTCTTCGGTGACATAGAAATGGATTTCTTTGTTTCTCTTTCTTTCAGCCATTGGCGGGTTCTCCTTTCTGAGAGGGCAGTTGTATCGTTGCTTTCAGCATTTTTCAATTTAGGGCAGGGTACCCTATTGGGATTTTCCGGAAGTGTATCCTCACTTCCTGTCCTTGCTGTTTTACCCTTCTATTAGTTAAAGTCACGAGAACCTGGAAAATGCAAAAGAATTTGGTAGGTAGAACGGGATACGAAAATGTGGTATGATTATGGGCAAGATATCAGAAAAATCAGGAGTTGAATAGATTGTGAAGAAAGAAGAAATTTTTGAATATGTGCAGAAACAGTATGGTACAGTTCCAGAATATTTATGGAGTAAATCTCCAGACAGTGTTGTACTTCGTCATAAAAATGGAAAATGGTATGCAATATTCATGACAGTTGAGAAATCTAAGTTGGGATTAGAGGGGAATGATCTGGTTGACATCATGGACGTAAAGTGCGATCCGGACATGACGAATATGATTATTCAGACTTATGGATTTTTACCTGGGTATCATATGAATAAGCAGCACTGGATCACTATTTTACTGGATGGTTCGGTCAGCGAAGCAAAGGTACTGGACTTTTTAGATATGAGTTATGACCTGATTGACGGAGCAGGCGGAAAAGAAGAAAATGTAAGTGGTTTACAGTGATTTTTGAGCAAAAGGAAAACCGGGGATTTTGCTCCTCGGTTTTTCGGCTGTTATGCTTCAGTCTTCAACTTGAAAAATATCTTCTACAGGCACTTTCAGGTAATGGGCCAGCCGGATTGCAATCTCAAGAGAGGGATTACGTTCTCCACGTTCGATGCGGCCTATAGTCTGGCTGCAGGAACCTATGGCTTCAGCCAAATCTGCTTGAATGAGATTCCGTTCTTCACGAATAT
>ENA-OQJH01001154-OQJH01001154.1-human-gut-metagenome-genome-assembly--contig:-NODE-1154-length-11794-cov-1.240165_pt1 | contig 11794 bp, 18 predicted proteins | sample MGYA00242597_ERZ504763 | MGnify/ENA primary metagenome ERZ504763 (study PRJEB26092, sample SAMD00036359) | human gut metagenome | host: Homo sapiens | study: EMG produced TPA metagenomics assembly of... | reverse complement strand
CTTCCGACTCCCGGAAGTTTTAATAATGCATCAAAATCATCCGGCACTTCTCCATGATACTCATCACGCAGAATCCTCATACAGGTGCTGATATCTCTCGCTTTGCTTTTCCCAAGCCCGCAAGGTCTTACGATTGCTTCAATTTCCTGTGGATCTGCTTCTGCCAGTGCATTTACATCCGGAAACTTTGCATACAGATCTTTTACAACAATATTGACTCTCTCATCTGTACATTGTGCTGCCAGACGCACTCCTACCAGAAGCTTCCACGCCTCACTGTGGTCATAATCGAGCGTACAATCCGCATCCGGATACGCCGTGCGAAGTCGTTCTATGATTTCCAGTGCAAGTTGCTTTTTTGTCATATCTAATCAACTCCTCTTTTACTATGGTAAACTTTTATTTTTTTCAAAATCCGTTTTTTATCATAGCACAAAACAGCCGACATACCAACAGGTACGCCGACTGTTTTTTAATATCTTCCATTTATACACGATTTCTGTACTTCCTGCTAAAAATAACCAATATCACAATATCCACTCCCATCGCCACTGCTGCCACACACCATGCCGCATTGACTCCGTTCCATTCGGTCAGCACTCCCAGAAGATTCATAATAATAAATCCGGCAACACTCTGAATCGTACTGAAGATCGAACTGTAAGCAGATCTTGTCTCACTTTCTATACAATCGCACATCCAGGTTGAAGTGGCAGATTGTTCCACACCGAATCCAAATTCTACTAATCCTGCTCCAATCACAAAAACCGGAAAAGAGGGTAATACAAAAAGAAGTACAAACCCTAAAATACTAATAATAATTCCTGCAATGGATGTTCCTAAATTACTGATCTTCCGGGTAAAAAATGCTTACTGCATAATTCCCCAACATCAGAAGTACCATAAATACCAGCAAGAAAAATGCCAGATATTTGGTCTCGATATGGATCACCTCTGTTGCATAAATCTGCCAGAATAAGACAAATGCTACAAAAGGAACATGGCACACGATCGTCCGCAAAGATAACAAAAGTAATTTTTCTTCTTTAATGAACGACTTTGCCTGAAGCTGCAGCATCCGGAATATATTATTCCCCTTTACCCGTCCGTAATTATCCTGTCCGAACAGCAATGCAACAATTCCTGCTCCAATTGAGATACATCCCGCCGTTATGATCGGTAGCCGCTGATTGACGCCAACCAGAAAATAGGATGCGAGCGAGGCAGCTATCGCAAAAAATCTGACTCCTGCCTGAAGTTTTGGCAATATTTGATTTCTTTCTTCATATATACCATGTCTGATCATCTGATCTACCAGCATGCTGACGGAGCTCCGGAAATCAGCGCCAGTCCTAGCGCCATAAAAACCATAGCAGGAAGAAACGTCCAGAAATTACTGCAAACGCATACAGCAAAATCCCCGTTCCCCCACACAATAAATCCATACCCCGTAATTTTCTTCCTGCCGATCTTATCCGAGATTGTTCCCGTAGGATAATCAAATACAGCCTGCAAAATCTGTTGAATACTGAACAAATTTGAAATCTGAGCAATCGATAAATCCTGAGCACGCATAAAGCAACATACGAGCACCAAAAAGCTTCGTACTGCCAATTCATACAGAGACATCATACTCACATACAGATTTCGGGTTTCACGAAATTCTTTGTCACTATGGTCTGATCCAGTCATCCCTCATCCCCCTCACATATTTTTTATCTTCTAATCTATCACATTCTGATTATTTTTTCAATACTTCAGGGGATGATATCACTTTTTTCCTATGCTACAACATTCGTATCTCTGAAATACTGCGGTGTCATACCTGTATACTTTTAAACGTCCGGTAATAGTATGACAAATCATAAAAACTCAATCTCCGTGCGATTTCTCCTACCGGTACGCCCGACTGGAGCATCATCTTCGATTCTTCAATTTTTCTCTGATTGACATATTCATTAATGGATATCCCTACTTTCTCCTTAAATCTGCGACGAAGAGCACTTTCTGACAAATAGAACTGCTTTGCAAGCTCTGTAACTTTAATCGTGTCATAAATTTTCAAGTTAATATGTTGCAGGATACATCGGATCAGTGATGTTCTTGCCTGATTGGAAACACCATGAAGCTCTTTTGTAAAATGTATGATTGCAGTGTCTCTCGTTCCCATTTCTGCAAGACCACTTTTTAATAATTCCAGGTCGCCCTGACTGACAAGATTCATGATCTTATTTTCATAATAAAATGTATACTGCTCTACCCAGAATGTCTCATATGCTGTATCTTCTGCTGATTTCCGCACCAACTCCAGCTGATTTTCGCCCACTTGTTTATGCAGCTCTTCAGAATAAATCTCTTCCAAATTCATATCAAACAAAAATCCAAGAAGAATCAGATAATCCCGAATATCTCCCAGTGGATATACCGGAAGTGAAGAGTAATATTCCCATGCATTCTTTTTCTGACAAAATTTTCTTATTTTCCGGAGTCAGATTGTCATATACATGAGAAAACTCTGTGCTGGTAACATTATTTATTCGAAACGCTCCAATTACAATTCTGACATCCTGATACCATAAGCACAGAAAAATTTCATTTAACATCCCGCTGTAAAACTGTACAACCTCATCTGAAATATTTTTTTCTTTAAATTCATATGAAATCGGATGCTTATAATTGATTTGTAGCTTTTCAAAACCCGATTTGTCTCTCTTTCCAATATCCATATGGGCATTTTCAACATCACATGTAACGATTTGATTTTCTTTAAATCCTGTTCACTCAAATCCATATATCCCTCTCCTCTTTCATTTTCTATTTATACGGTACTTTCTTTCCTTCATTATTACATAATCAGAGTTGTTTTACCACGCTGCTTTTTGAACTTCCAACATAATTCAGAAATACTGTCACCTTCTTCAGCATTCTCAACAAGACCCACAAGATCTCATTTTTAAATAATCATGCGGGTCTTTGTTGGTGTATTATTTTGATATGAAACACATATCACTTAATAATTTTCTGTATTGTAGTTTCCTTTAGTTCATTTTCAAAATGCTCCTGCATTTTGAGGTACGTTTCTCTCAAACGACATGCCTCTGTTGCAAAACAGCTGCAATACCGGTCATCCTCAAGGCATCGATTCCATTTCATGGTTCTTTCCATGGTATCCATAATCTCGAATAAATTAATCTGTTCTGTCTCTTTTTGCAAAATATACCCGCCATGAATTCCCGTATTATGGCCAAAATTCCCGCATGATTCAATTTCCTCATAATCTTATAAATAAAAGGCTGAGAAATTTTCAGATTCTCTGACAACTCTCTGGATGACACTATTCTCCGCTGCTTTGCCATATAGATGACTATACGAACGGCATAGTCTGTTGCAATATTCAATTGCATCGTATTCCTCCTTTCAAAAGGCTGAACAGTAATAGTGTTTTTTTCGCGTCATATTTTTCCACCATCATGTCTTTCGCCTCTTTCTTTATAATACATACTAAACCGCCACGCTACACTTTTACCTGAAGGAGTCAGTTCTTACATGCATTTCTCAATTTATACATTGTCGGACGAAGAGATTTTTCAATCCTTTTTCTTTAGGTCTTCTCAAAACGGTCAACGGCGTATAATTAAAATTAACCGCAGCGTTAAGGAGGAAGAAGATCAATGAAACAAATTTTGCACTGCCGTCCAGAAACAGGAGGCGATTCTCAATGCGGGATTTTGTGTATTCTCACAGAACTCTTATAAGAAGAGCCCTACAAGTGAAATTGCCGATGCTGCAGGTATCAGTAAATCCCTGTTGTTTCACTATTTTTACAACAAAAGAGAACTGTATCTTTTCTATGGGAAATGTGCGCAGATTACCATGGAGGCTCTGGAAAAAAGCGGCTGTTATGAGCAGACTGATCTGTTCGATTCCATGAATTTAGGTCTTCAGGCAAAGCTGGAGATCATGCGCCGATATCCGCATATGGGTACATTTGTAATGAAAGCATATTATGAAAAAGATCCAGATGTACGCCCTGCGATTCAGGAAAGCATTGCAAAATACGCTGATTTTAAGACAAATACCGTCCTGTTAAATCTGAATCCGGAACATTTTATTGAAGGACTTGATCTGGAAATGATGTATCTCGATATGCTATGGGCATCTGAAGGATATATCTGGGAAAAGCTGCAGCATGATCATATCAATGTTGATGAGATCGAAGCGGATTTTATAAAACTGATTGATTTCTGGAAATCCATTTACTTGCGGACAGAGAGGTAACTTTATGAATGCGATCCAACTATCAAATCTAACCAAATATTACGGAAAATCCAGGGGAATCTTAAATTTAAACCTGGATGTAAAAGAAGGGGAATTCTTTGGCTTTATCGGTCCAAACGGCGCCGGTAAATCCACCACGATACGTACACTGCTCGGCCTGATCACGCCCTCATCCGGTCAGGCAAAGATTTTTGATGAGACAATCCGGCGGCGCAATCCCCAAATTCGTTCCCACATCGGCTACCTGCCGTCTGAGGCGGTATTCTACCGTGGAATGAAAGTCAAAGACCTGTTAAAATTATCTGCTGATCTTCATCACAAAGACTGTTCTGCAGAAAGAGAGATACTATGCAGACGTCTGCAGCTGGATGTCAACCGGAAGGTCGATGAATTATCTTTCGGTAATCGAAAAAAAAGTAGCAATCGTATCTGCACTCCAACATCAGCCAAAGCTTCTGATCTTAGATGAACCGACAAGTGGTCTGGATCCTCTGATGCAGAGGGAGTTTTCCATATTATCCGAGAGCGCAATGAACAGGGAGCTACCGTATTTCTTTCCAGCCATGTCCTCTCAGAAATTCAACGGAATTGTACGAGAGCCGCGATCATCCGAGAAGGGCGGATCATTGCCTGTGACCGTGTGGAGGCGCTTTCTAAAACAAATGCCAAGCGGAGTACAGCTGTACAGGGACAGGTATCGCTTGATTCTCTGGAAGAAATTCGTGACCTGAAGGAAAATGACGGTATTTTCAGCTTTCTTTACGGTGGAGATATCCATCGGCTCCTTGAAACACTCTCAGCCGGAACGATCACCGATCTTTCCATTTCGGACCCTGATCTGGATGAAATTTTTCTGCACTACTATGAAAACGGAGGTGAACAGGTATGATCCTAATCAAACATGAATTAAAACAGGGATGGAAATCACTTGCCGTCTGGACTGCTTCTATCGGATTTTTTATTATCATCTGTGTGTTCCTGTATCCGGAATGAAGGGAGAAATGGAAGACATGAACGAAATGTTCTCCTCTATGGGAGCCTTTAGTTCAGCATTTGGTATGGATCGTCTGAATTTTGGCACTCTGATCGGTTTCTACGCAACAGAATGTGGCAATATTTTAGGGCTGGGCGGTGCATTCTTTGCATCTCTTATTGCAGTCAGTAGCCTTGCCAAAGAGGAGAAAGAACACACTGCAGAATTTTTATTCGCACACCCGATCAGCAGAAAAAAGATTCTCACGGAAAAACTGACCTCTGTCTTGTTCCAGCTTCTGATATTGAATGTGATCGTGTTCCTGCTTTCCGTTGGATCCATTTCACTGATCGGTGAAGAAATACTCTGGAAAGAAATCTGCCTGCTGCATCTTGCCTATTTTCTGATCCAGATTGAGCTTGCCGGCATCTGTTTTGGAATCTCCGCATTCCTGCGCCGCAGCGGACTCGGCATCGGACTTGGCATTGCCACAATGATGTATTTCCTGAACATTATTGCCAATATCTCCGATCAGGCAAAATTTCTGAATACATCACCCGTTTGGTTATGCAAACGGAGCAGATATTGTTGAAAACGGCAGTCTGAATACCGGGTATGGTTTTGACGGGGATGCTGTTTGCTGTAATCGGGATTTTAACCGCTTATTGGAAGTACAGCAGAAAAGATATTCAGGCATAAAAAACACAGCCTTTTGAGTTCCTTTTCCTGTATGATAATCCATTTTACCACCGAAGTTCATAATTCTCCAGAAGAGATTTACCCTATGGCGTTCTTCATGGATCTTACATACTCACCTATGTAATCCGGCGCCTCTTTTCCATGCTTTTCCAAAAGTTGATAATCGCGGAGCCTACAATGGCTCCATCCGAGATATCTGCCATTTTCTTTGCCTGCTCAGGCGTGGAAATGCCGAATCCGATTGCACAGGTACATCCGTATTTTCTCTTATCACTTTTACGATCGAATCCAAATCCGTCTTGATTTCACTTCTCACACCTGTCACTCCGAGATGGAAACGATATAAATAAAACCTTCCGCTTCTTTTGCAATCATTGCAATCCTGTTTTAGAGGTTGGAGCAATTAAAGATATCAGATCCACACCATACTGACTGCAGATCGGATGAAATTCTTCTTTTTCCTCAAATGGCAGATCAGGAAGAATCAATCCGTCAATCTCAATCTCTCGACACGCAGAAATAAACTTTTTTGCACCGTAAGAGAAAACTACATTTGCATAAGTCATAAAAACCATTGGCACTGTTACATCTTTCCGCAGCTCTTTTACGAATGCAAATATTTTTATCCGTAGTGATCCCTCCATTTAATGCTCTTAAATTTGCACCCTGAATGACGGAACCTTCTGCGGTAGGATCAGAGAACGGTATGCCAAGTTCGATGAGATCTGCACCATTCTCTGCGGCAGGCCCGGACAGCCTGGCTGTTGTTTCCAGATCCGGATCGCCGCAAGTAATAAGGCGATAAAAGCCTTTCCCTTTTCAAATGCTTTTTTAATGTTACTCATAAATATCCTCCCCTCTGTAACGGGCAATCGCGGCGCAGTCTTATCACCTCTGCCTGAAATAGTAATCACAATGATTTTATTCGGATCCATTGCCGGTGCAATTTTCATAACGTGAGCAACTGCATGCGCCGATTCGATTGCCGGAATAATACCTTCCATCTTTGCAAGATATTCAAATGCATTTACTGCTTCATCATCCGTAACCGGCACATATTCGGCTCTGCCGATATCATGCAGATAAGAGTGTTCAGGACCTACCCCGGGATAATCCAGGCCGGCGGAAATGGAGTAAACAGGAGCGATCTGACCGTACTGATCCTGGCAAAAGTAAGACTTCATTCCATGAAAAATACCAAGTCTTCCGGTTGCAATCGTGGCTGCTGTTTCCAATGTATCAACGCCCCTTCCTGCCGCTTCACAGCCGATCAGTCTGACATTCTCATCTTCAATAAAGTGATAAAAACTGCCGATTGCATTGGAACCACCGCCTACACAGGCTATCACCGCATCCGGCAATCTTCCTTCTTTAACAAGCATCTGATCTTTGATTTCTTTGGAGATCACTGCCTGAAAATCACGCACAATCGTCGGAAACGGATGCGGTCCCATAACTGAGCCGAGACAATAATGCGTATCGGAAATGCGAGAAGTCCACTCACGCATTGCTTCAGAAACTGCATCTTTCAGAGTTGCCGTTCCTGTTTTAACCGGAATCACCTCTGCTCCAAGCAGTCTCATACGATATACATTAAGCGCCTGGCGAACGGTATCTTCTTCGCCCATAAACACCACGCACTCCATCCCCATAAGGCTGCAGCAGTTGCAGTGGCAACACCATGCTGACCAGCTCCGGTTTCAGCGATCAGCCTTGTTTTTCCCATCTTTTTTGCAAGCAGAGCCTGCCCCAGTACGTTGTTGATTTTATGCGCACCGGTATGATTGAGATCCTCACGTTTGAGATATATTTGGCGCCGCCAAGGTCTTTGGTCATTTTCTCTGCATAGTACAATCTGGATGGTCTGCCTGCGTATTCATTTAAGAGTTCTGTAAGCTCCCGGTTAAATTCGGGATCGTTTTTATAGTTGTTATATGCTTCTTCCAGTTCAATCACTGCATTCATCAATGTTTCGGGAATATACTGTCCACCGTGAATCCCGAAGCGTCCGTTTGGATTCGTCATAATCGTTCTTCCTTTCTGACAGCAGCAACAAATGCCGCCATTTTCGTTTTATCTTTAAGCCATCTGTCTCAATGCCTGAACTGACATCGACCGCATACGGGTTTAATTGTCTCACCGCATTTTCTACATTATCAATAGAAAGTCCGCCAGCGAGGAAATACGGTCTTTGTATGTTTTGTATCTTCTTCCAGTCAAATACAGTTCCTGTTCCTTCGCCGGAATCAAGCAGAATATAATCTGCAGAACAAGATTCGGCATTTGTAATATCTTCTGACTCTTTTATACAAAAAGCTTGATGATCGGTTTATCAGTAAGCGCCTCAGTTGATTGATATCATTTCATCTTCAACGCCATGAAGCTGGGCAATATCAATAATTCCTTTATTTAAGAGAGCCGCAATCTGTTCAGCCGCTTCATTTACAAATACCCCAACTGCTTGAATGTCAGGATCAAGCAGCTTTTTAATTCTGCTGCTTCTTCAGGCGTTACATATCGTCTACTTTTCGGTGCAAACACAAAACCAATATATTCTGGATTTCAATTCATTGGCTGCATCTATATCACAAGGACGAAACAACCCACAGAGCTTCATTTTATCATAGCACACCTCTCAGTTCGGCAAGGCTTGGCTGCTTTATTCTCTGCTCTCATAAGTGTTTCTCCAATTAAAACAGCATCCGCACCGATCTCACAGAGTTTTCTTACATCTTCGGCACTGCTTACACCACTTTCAGAAACAAACAGTACATCCGGCGGGATTAGCTTTCTGAATCTGCGGCTATTGCCGGTGTCCACCGAGAAATCTTTGAGATTGCGATTGTTGACTCCTATCATACGTGCCCCGGCATTTAATGCCATTCTCACTTCGCATTCATCGTGTGTCTCCACCAAAGCAGAAAGTCCCAGCTCATCGCAAATGCTGATATATTCTTTTATTTGTTCCTCACTCAATATAGAGCAGATCAAAAGCACCGCTGATGCGCCTAACACCTTTGCCTCGTAGATCATGTACTCATCCACCGTAAAGTCCTTTCGCAGACAGGGAACAGAAACAGCGTCGGCAATTTTTTCAGATACTCGTCACTTCCGAGAAACCATTTTGGTTCGGTCAGTACCGAGATGCAGTCTGCCCCTGCCGCTTCATAGTCCTTTGCAATCTGCAGATATGGAAACTCTTGAGCAATGATCCTTTGGATGGAGAGGATTTTTTGCACTCACAGATAAAAGAAAGTCCTGGTTTTTTAATTGCTTTTTCAAATGTAAAATTGCCTTTCGGCAGGGATAACGCCTGCTGTTTCAACTCTTCAAGTGATATTCTTAACTTTGCCTGCCCGGTGCGCTCTCGGCGCAGCCGGCAAGCTGATCTAAAATCGTCATACTCACACCTCCGAACGGTTGCTGACTTCAATGAGCTTATTCAGTGTTCCCAGTGCCTTGCCCGAGTCAATGATTTCTGAGGCAAGTGCGATACCCTCTTTCATACTGTCTGATTTTCCACCAATGTAAAGTGCCGCGCCGGCATTTAAAAGCACAGCATTTCTCTTGTAGCCTCTTTCTCCATTCAGAATAGCAAGGGTAATTTTTGCGTTTTCTTCAGGCGCACCACCCTTCAATCTTCTTTCGTACATCTTTCGAACCCGAATCTTCCGGTGTGATCACTGAAGATTTGAACCAGCCGTCTCGAATCTCACATATCGTGGTTGGTGCGCTCATGGAGATTTCGTCCAGCTTATCCTGCCCATACACAACCATCCCGCGCCTGATACCAAGCTGAATCAATACCTGTGCCAATGGTTCCACAAGATACTCGTCATACACACCGAGGAGCTGCATAGAAGGTGTCCCCGGATTGGTAAGAGGGCCGAGGATGTTGAACACCGTACGGAATCCCAACTCCTTGCGGATTGCTCCCACATGTTTCATTGAAGTATGATATTTCTGTGCGAAGAAAAAACACATTCCCACTTCATCCAGAAGTTCCAGGCACCTCTCAGGCTCTGCTGAATGTTTACGCCGAGGGCTTCCAGACAATCTGCCGTTCCGCATTGTGAGGATGCTGCACGGTTTCCATGTTTGGCTACTTTCATACCTCCTGCAGCGGCAACCAGAGCTGATGTAGTGGAAATATTGAAGCTGTGCGCATTATCACCACCGGTTCCTACAATTTCAAAAAGATCCATTCCTGTTTCGACCTTCATGGCATGCGCTCTCATAGCGGCCGCACATCCGGCAATTTCATCGGTTGTTTCTGCTCTGGCACTTTTGGTTGACAAGGCTGCAAGAAAAGCAGCGTTCTGCGTCGCTGTTGTTTCACCGCTCATGATTTCATTCATAACAGAATATGCCTCATCGTAAGTGAGGTCTTCTTTATTGACGATTTTTACAATGGCTTCTTTGATCATGACTCATATCTCCTTTATAAAATTCCTAAGCATTTGCTTTCCATCCGGTGTCATTATGGATTCAGGATGAAATTGTACCCCGTAGATCGGATATTCTTTATGCTGCACTGCCATTACCTCTCCGTCCGCAGTAAAGGCGGTGATCTTCAGACATTCGGAAATTGTGTCGGCATCTGCTGCAAGAGAATGATACCTGGCAACGGGAGCAGTTTCAGGACAACCCGCAAACAACGGACAATTTATGTCAAATTTGACATCCGATTGTTTTCCATGCATTCATTCTTTTGCGTAAGTAATGGTTGAACCAAATGCCGTACATATTGCCTGATGTCCGAGACAAACACCGAGAATCGGAATTTCCTTCCCGAGTATTTTTACGGCTTCAACAATCATGCCTGCATCTTCAGGTCTGCCCGGACCGGGAGACAGAATCATGCGGTCAGGTGTTAGTTCTTTTATCTCATCAACTGTCATTTCATCGTTACGGATGACTTTGATATCCGGATCTATTTCACCAATGAGCTGGTAGAGGTTATAAGAAAAGCTGTCATAATTATCGATAAGTAAGATCATAATTCTGCCTCCTGTGCAAGTTTTAACGCTTTCAGCAGGATCGGGCTTTGTTGATGCATTCTTCATACTCCTTTTCAGGTACGGAATCTGCCACGATCCCGGCTCCGCTTCTAACAAAAACCTTCCCGTTTTTCTTGTAGGCGATACGAATCGCAATACAGGTGTCCATATTTCCTGTGAAGTCGATGTATCCAATGGCGCCGCCATAGATTCCCCGCTTGTTGTTTTCAAGTTCTCCGATAAGCTGACAAGCCCGGATCTTCGGTGCACCGGAAAGTGTTCCGGCAGGCAATACCGCTTCAATGGCATCAAGTGCATCGTGTTTCTCTGTTATTTCACCCCGTACAGTAGAGCCAATGTGCATAACATGGGAGAATCGTTCAACAGAATGCAGTTTTTCCACCTGAACGGTGCCAAACTTACTGATTTTACCAAGATCGTTTCTGCCAAGGTCAACCAGCATATTATGTTCGGCCAGCTCCTTTTCATCTGCAAGCAGCTCTGTTTCCAGTGCTTTATCTTCCTCATCGTTTTTTCCTCTCGGTCTGGTACCAGCGAGAGGAAAGGTGTGAAGTACACCATTTTCCAGCTTTACCAGGGTCTCAGGCGAAGCGCCTGCAACCTCGACATCCGTTCCTGAAAATAGAACATATAAGGAGACGGATTGATTGTTCTAAGAACACGGTAGGTATTGAGCAGGCTTCCTTCAAAGGGAGCAGACAGTCGGTTTGACAGCACAATTTGAAAGATGTTTCCCTCATGAATATGGTGTTTTGCCTTTTCCACCATGGCACAGAACTGTTCTTTGCCAAACAGCGATGTAACCTCTCCCAGAAGTTTTCCG
>ENA-OQJH01001153-OQJH01001153.1-human-gut-metagenome-genome-assembly--contig:-NODE-1153-length-11803-cov-1.828452_pt1 | contig 11803 bp, 14 predicted proteins | sample MGYA00242597_ERZ504763 | MGnify/ENA primary metagenome ERZ504763 (study PRJEB26092, sample SAMD00036359) | human gut metagenome | host: Homo sapiens | study: EMG produced TPA metagenomics assembly of... | reverse complement strand
CCAAAAATGTCCAGAATTGATGCAATGTACATCTTTTTAACGAACTATAATACGTTTGAAGGAGTTTGACGACTATTTTCAATGATACAAAACGATATAAAAAAAGGAAGCTCCAATAATCAATGATTATCAGAGCTTCCTTTTGGTTGTCCTACCAAGATTCGAACTTAGACAAACAGAACCAAAAACTGTTGTGCTACCATTACACCATAGGACAAACATATGCGCTTTCTGTTAAAAAGCGGTGCAAAGATAGAGGTTTGCAAGCAAACCTCCAAATATTTCGATTACTTTTTTACTTTGCCACCTTGCAAATCGCTGATTTTACTTCGCGATCAGCAGAAAATAGTTCTTTTTACCACGCTGAACAAGCAGATATTTCCCGTCAAGCAGATCGGCAGTCGTAATAACCTGGTCAAAAGCTTCCAGTTTTTCTTTATTCAATGATACGCCACCGCCTTGAACCAACTTACGCATTTCGCCTTTCGAAGCAAATACAGCCGCATTATCGACAAACAGATCAACAACCTTCACTCCTTCCGCCAAGGCGTCACGAGAGATTTCAAACTGGGGTACGCCTTCGAATACAGCCAGCAACGTATCTTCGTCCAACTTACGCAACGACTCGGAAGTAGCGTTACCGAACAGGATATTAGACGCATCTACCGCTGCATTGTAATCTTCTTCGGAGTGAACCATGATAGTCACTTCCTTGGCCAGACGTTTTTGCAAAGCACGCAAGTGCGGAGCCTGCTGGTGCTCGGCCACTAATGCTTCGATTTCTTCCTTCTCGATCGAAGTGAAAATCTTGATATAGCGTTCTGCATCAGAGTCGCTTACGTTCAGCCAGAACTGGTAGAACTTATAGGGAGAAGTATAACGAGGGTCCAACCAGATATTTCCAGATTCAGTTTTACCAAACTTACCACCGTCAGCTTTTGTGATCAGCGGGCAAGTCAGCGCGAACACCTCTCCCCCATTGGTACGGCGGATCAGTTCTGCTCCGGTAGTGATATTGCCCCACTGGTCGGAACCGCCCATCTGAAGTTTACACCCCTTTGTTTCATACAGATGAAGGAAATCGTAGCCTTGAAGCAGCTGATAAGTAAATTCGGTAAATGACAGTCCGTCACGTGCTTCTCCGTTGAGGCGACGCTTTACAGAATCCTTTGCCATCATATAGTTTACAGTGATATGCTTACCTACTTCGCGAACAAAGTCAAGGAAAGAAAACTCTTTCATCCAGTCATAATTGTTCACTAATTCAGCACGGTTAGGCACATCCGACTCGAAGTCGAGGAACTTGGCAAGCTGTTTTTTGATACACGCCTGATTGTGACGCAATGTTTCCTCGTTCAGCAGGTTACGTTCTGCCGATTTTCCGGAAGGGTCTCCAATCATACCTGTAGCGCCACCGATGAGTGCCAGCGGCTTATGGCCGCAGCGTTGTAAATGACGAAGGATCATCACTCCACAAAGGTGACCAATGTGTAGCGAATCAGCAGTCGGGTCGATACCCAAATAGGCAGTCACCTGCTCTTTGTTTAACAACTCTTCCGTTCCCGGCATGATGTCCTGCAGCATGCCACGCCATCTCAATTCTTCTACAAAATTCATCGTATTACTCTTTTTATTAGGTTTTTATTGTCTTTCAATTCCATGTGCGACAAAAGTACGACTCTTTCTCGGAAGATACAACTCTTAACGCCTAAAAAGACTTTTTGAATATTTTCCCGAATCGCCTGCCGCAGCTCTTCCACATCCGTGCTTCGTGCTTTCGCCACCTGCTTCAGCACTTCTTCAATGTCGACCGGACTGTCGTCCGTCTCCAGAAACAGGTAACCGACAGGTACTCTCTTCACCGTTTCCTCCGAATAATGCGCACCGAAAGAAAGATAAATGCCGTTCTTTATCAGTTGCCCTGCCTGCTGCGGTTTCCCGCGAAAGCCGTGCCAAATCCAGGGTTGAGCCGGATTCAGCTTCTTCCTTACCGCCAGCAACTCATCCATCGCCTTCACACAATGAATAATCAGTGGCAACCGATACTTCTCCGACAATTCCACCTGCTTCTCAAACATCCTTACCTGAAGCTCCATCGGAGCAGCTGTCAGTTTATCGAGACCCGCCTCTCCTACCGCCACAAACTGCTCTTTCACAAGCAACTGCTGCAGAAGTTCAAATTGCTCTTCCGCATTGCGTTCCGTCAGTTTCCAGGGATGAATGCCGACCGAATAGAAATATCCCTCTTTACCTGCCGTCCTGACATCCGAAACCGACAGGCACAGCGAATCATCACCGGTAATGGATAATTGATAATCGCTTTACCGTGGGAAACATCCTCCGACTTGTGAGTATGAATATCCAGAATATGACTCGCGTTATTCTCCATATCTCTCGTTCTTTAGGGTAAATCGTTTTTAAGGCACAGGATCATAACCGGAACCACCCCACGGATGACATCTGAGGATGCGCCGGACAGCCAGATAGAGTCCTTTGACGGGACCGTGTTTCTTGATTGCTTCGACCGCATAGGCCGAACAGGTGGGGGTAAACCGACAAGACGGAGGGGTAAGGGGCGAAATACACACCCGGTAAAAATAGATAGGAATCAGCAGTAAGAATGAAAACACCTTCCTCACAAGACTTTTCAGGAACATCCAGCAGACGGACACCCGGTGAGCACGGGGTTTCATAAGGATAACTTTTCAGAAATGCGCGAAAGCGCTGTCTTCATTTTCTCTTCCAGTTCGGCAGTGGCTACAAGTTCGTCCGACAGATAGATAAAAGCGATTGCCAGGCGCTGTCCCCTGCTTTGCAGGCCGTCCAGCAGTGGCTGTTTGTTCTTCCGGTAGACTTCGCGTATCTGCCGCTTCACCCGATTGCGCTTTACAGCACGCTTGAAACGCCGCTTCGATACGCTGATAAGTATCGTTGCCGGCACTTCACCTTGTTCTATGGGCATATATACAACGCGTATCGGAAAGATGGAAAACGACTTGGAATGGCCGCCTTCGAACATCTTTCCGATCAATATTTTACTATTCAGCCTTTCGGCTTTACGCAAAGTATATACGCTCACGCTGTTTATTTATTGTTTTCCTTGATGAACATATCGAGCGCAGCCGTCATCGACGGAGCCTGCACAGTCGGTGCTTCAAGGTCCAGACGGAGTCCGGCGTCGCGTACGGCTTGCGCGGTAGTCGACCCGAAGGTACCGATTCTGATCTCTTTCTGGTCAAAGTCCGGGAAGTTCTTCTTCAAAGAAGTCACTCCGGCAGGGCTGAAGAACACGAGCATGTCATAATCAAATTCCTCATCCGATGTAAAGTCATTGCTCACAGTGCGATACATTACAGCTTCTGTATGCTGTATGTTATTCTTGTCGAGCAGGTTTTTCACATCATCATTGTGCACGTCCGACATAGGGACGAGATATTTCTCCGTTTTATGCTTTACGATAGATGGCACCAAATCTTCAATCTTTCCGGTAGCACCGAAGAAGATTTTACGTTTGCGATATTGCACATACTTCTGAATGTACAAATGCAACCGCTTCTGTGACACAGAAATACTTCATTGTTTCCGGAATAGTCACACGCAGCTCCGTACACAGATTAAAGAAGTGATCGATTGCGTGGCGTGAAGTGAATATAACGGCAGTGTGATCAAGAATTGAAACCTTCTGTTGCCGGAATTCTTTCGCCGAAAGACTCTCGACCTTTATAAACGGCCGGAAATCTATTTTTACGCCATATTTCTCTGCTATGTCGTAATAGGGAGATTTCTCTGACGCAGGCTTAGGCTGCGAAACTAGTACTTTTTTAATTTTCAACGTCCTAAATTTTTATTAGCAATACATTGTTTACCTGGATCATTCCCTGATAGAGTAGCAGACAGGGTATGATTTCAAGAGCGCAAAAGTACAAAATTAATAGGAAAGCCGCACTTAATTGAATGAAAAAAAGCTTTATCCACTTATAAAACATCAATATTTTAGTAAAAATTAGAATAATTAGTCCGATTATCACTAAATTGGTCAGATTCAGATCGAAATAAACAAGAAATAGAACAAAAGGAAAAAGGGCGAATCCGACGTAATATATGAGCGTAGAATAAGATTCCAGCCATATATTTGTCTTGTTTTTGTCAAAAAACACCCATCCGAGGAACATATAAAGTAACCATTCAGTAAAAATAGGCAAGACAGAAGCCGACATAAATCCCCAATAGCAGGAGAGGGGAGACCTTGGTCATCAGCATCGGACATGTATCATGAAAATAATTGAAGAACACGATACCTGTCAATACACAGGTCTGCACTACCAGTACGAGGAGATAGCGTACATCGGCTGCCGTAGAACTATCAAAAATGCTTGTCCGCTCGCGATGCAGTACAAAGTCTTTCACCTGTTGGGTGAGAAACTTCTTTCCACGAGCCAGAGCGATGGAGGAAAGAAAGAAGCAGGCAAGCAATGTCAAGGCAATCACATCATCCGTACGGGAGAGTAGGAGATAGGGATTCCCTCGAATCCGGAGTTCAGTATATCGGCTATCATATGGCTGCAAATTTACGGATAGAAGCGTCCCATACGGGAGTTGTCTGAAGTAACTCCACCGCTTCTTCCGGTGTTTGTGCCACTTTCCATATATCACCGTGTTGCTGGCGCATGAAGTTTTCCTCTATGGCCCGTTCGAGCATTTGGAGTAGCGGATCAAAAAAGCCGTTTATATTCAAGATGATAATCGGATTCAGATACAGTCCGAGCTGTTTCCATGTGATGATTTCAAGCAATTCTTCCAAAGTGCCGCATCCGCCCGGCAAGGCAATGATGCCGTCGCTCAGATTCGCCATCTTCTGCTTGCGTTCGTGCATGGAAGTGACTTCGATCAATTCCGTCAACCCAGTGTGATGCCAGTTCTGTTCGACCATGAAGTGGGGGATAACACCTGTCACTTCACCGCCATTCTTCAGAACTGCGTCGGCTACGGAGCGCATCAGTCCGATGCTTCCGGCACCGTTTATCAGACGGATATGTTGTTTGGCAAGCAGGCTGCCGAGTTTTTCGGCTGCTTCAAAATATACGGGGGCTATCTTAGTGCTGGATGCGCTGTATACGCATACGGAATGTATCTGATTCATTGTCTTTTGCAAGTTTACTGGATGAATGGGTACAAAAGTACAAAGAAATCATATACATATCAAAATGAATGTGCAATTTATGTCAAAGTGAAGATAGAAGAATAAACACGAAGGCAAGACTGCATATTCTATTTCTATAAATAGCACAGTCAAGCTATATTCTCCTACTTCAACACTCATTATTTAAATATTGGCATAAAAACAGAAAATTGAATATTTCGTGAAGTTACTTTTCCAACACCACTAGTATTCATCAGATTGCAAGTACCTTGTTTATAAGATAGTTGTAGTTCAAGCCATTTCAGCGTATAACTAACTCTTGCCACAATAGGTATATCGATCGCATTTTTTTGCTATTATAAGTAGATGCACCCAATCGATTTACATACCAAGCCACATCTGCTCCGACTCCAAGTCTAAAATTAGAAAAACATTCATAACTGAACACAGTCCCTATTGATAGATATTTTCCGTTTACACTATACTTAGGACTATCCGAATTGAAGGCTTGATAATCAGTCCCCTGCGAGCCAAAAAGAGCAATGCCATCCATTGCAAATTTACGATTACCCCAATACTGCCGATAAGCATATCCAATATGATAATGAAGTTATATCCCTCAAAATTACTGGAAACCACACTCACTTTTTCATGCAATGTTCCTAAAGAGCCTCCTAAAACAGGACCATGTTCCTGTGCAGATAATGATGCTGTAATAAATAGCAAAGCTATAAATATTAAATTAGTAATTGTTTTCATTAGAAGTTCAGTTTTTATTATTTAATATACAAATGATGAGGACAAAAGAGTTTATGGTTGTTGCTACTTTCGTCCTCATTTACACTTTTATAATCTCACAGTGGCAAATCCTCTTTGGTCATACGGCACACCCCGAGACCAGATTTCTATTGTACCCGTACACTCTTGTGCTAACTTACGTCCAAAAACTTTGGTTACATTTCCACCCATTTCTTTGGTATCAATAGCAAAAGGAATACCATCTTTATTTACATACACTGGACATACCCCAGTAATTCTCCTTGAGCAAACTCAAAACCACGAAGGTTTACTTTAGCATGGTATGTCGTAGAGTAACGGCTCCATCCAAAGACTCCTTTCTTTTGCGAAGTAAATTAGCATGTATTATTCCTGATGAAACAGATAAATATAATCCTACTTTTCTATCTTTTTGACGACTATATGCTTCGTTTATAGAACTTAAATCTGAAACAGACGAACGAGTAGAAACCGTAAATTGTTGTTGACGCTCTTTAAAGTCAGTATATACCTTATCCACAACCAAAGAATCGCCAATCATAAATTCACCTTTCATATTAACAAAGTATTCATTGGCTACATAAACAAGCCTTGAATAAGGTGACAGATCAGTAGCATCGATAGTATTAAACATAAATACATCACCATATTTATGTTTATATTTCTCATATAGAACATCAAACTCCGCTTTATCAGCAGCTTGATTACAGATTTATCCAACTCACCATCCGCTTCTTGCATCAGAATCATCTGAGACTTAAAAGATAATGAATTAAGAAAACTAACTTGTTCTGAAGTAGACATTGCACTCACTTTCAAAAGAGCATTCTCGTACGATTCCACATCTTTAAATTTAATCATAGTACCGTCGTTTATTACTTCTATTTCAGAATTAGCATTCGTCGGTTTAACCATATTCACTTCCTGTTCATCATTGGTACAAGAAATAAATGCACCTAAACATACTGTTAGTGTCAGTTGTTGAAAATAGTTTTTTCATTTGTTTTTTCTTTTTTAGTTAATATCAATTCGTAGTTGCAACTATCTTTATGCTATTTTTTATGACTCAATTATTTAATGGCTTTTTCTATCCTTCAATAATCCTGTACTCAAAATACCCTTACCAAACTTGACCAGATTATCTGCTACAAAAGTAGAGATAATGGAGGTATCGACCTAGATATTCAATTCAGTAATAATTCAGAAATAAAAAATGCCATTTGATCTAAAAACTGAATTATTTCTGAACTCATCCATACTAAACAATCAGACAATTAGCCTTTAATTTGCAAAAAAAATAAACGAACGATCATGATGAAAAACTACTATTTATTGCAATTATTGCAGTATTAGGATGCACAGCACTCCAAGCTAAAAATCGCATCAGAATAAAAAGAGAGTCTTGGGAAGTAAAAGCAAGTACTAGAGTGCCAATATCTACCCCCTTATCTTTACTACGAAGGGAGTACACTCTTTATTCATGCTAATATAGATTTAGAAAACATTATAATTGAAGTAAAGGATTCCTTCAACAAAACTATCTACCTAGACCTTACAAGTATTCAAGCTAACAATGAACATGTATTTACTCTGGAAAATATATCTTCCGGAGAATATATTATCGAAATAAAATCCGGCGAAAACTATATTATCGGTTGTTTTATATTATAAGTCTTGATATATGTGTATATTTGCGCAAATAAATCGCAATGATACATACATTCAAATGAAACAAAGACGAAAATTTATACTATTCTATTTAAGCATTATATGCCTATTCTCATGCACTGCCCCATACCCCAACACAATACTGCGGGTGGAAAATATTATTAAAGAATATCCAGATAGTGCATTAACCATTTTAGACTCTCTGAGTGAGAGTATCACAAAGGAATCACAATCAGCAAGAATGTACTATTACCTGCTGTTAACAGAGGCACGTGACAGATGTTACGTGCCTCATACGTCTGATTCTCTAATGTTATCCGTCACTGATTATTATGAAAGAGAAAATGATAAGGACAAACTGATAAAATCCTATTATTACACAGGCAGAGTATACCTTGATCTTCATGAAGGTCCTACAGCACTTTCTTATTTCCACAAAGCTTTTGATATCTCTACAGATAGCAAGAACTACGCTTTATTGGGACGAATATACAGCCAAATGGGAACTCTATTTGCCTATGAAGGTCTCACAGAGGAAGTACTACAAGCTTATCGAAACGCTTATCACTACTTACAACTAGGCAAAGACAGTCTTACTAGCGCTTATGCACTACGAGATTTAGGAAGAGCATTCAATTTACTTGAGATAACAGACAGCACAATCTATTATTATAACAAAGCATACCAATTAGCTAATAGCAATGGAGACATACAAAGGGAAGTAAATATTCTCGAAGAATTGGCAGGCATCTATATTCAAATGGGAAAATATGACGAAGCATTGAAAACGCTACAAGAAACAAATAGTAAATGGCAAGATGAGAAAGATATAAATTATGATGTTTGGGGAAATTTCTATGTAAGTATAGGACAAAAAGATTCAGCAGCCTATTACTTCAAGAAAAATATAGGACATAATAATGTATATTCAGACATAGGAGCCTATCGGAATTTATATGAAATAGAAAAAGAACGTGGCAACTATGAAGAAGGATTAGCATATCTGGAGAAATATACAGAATGTTCTGATAGCATTTACGACATATCCAACACAGAATCTTTGCGAAAAATAAAGGCTTTGTATGATTACCAACATATTGAGAAAGAAAAAGAATATTTGCGCAAGAAAAAATGCAGAACAACGAGCATGGATCATCTTTATTGTTATTGCCATCGTTTTAGGAGTTATCATCCTTATTCGATATAATAGAAACAGGAAAGCTATGATTCGGGAACAAGAGAAAAAACTTCATGAGATTAACGAACAACAATATCGGAAAAGCCAACTATATATAGAAGAAAACAAGAAAAAAATTGAAGAATTAAAAGAAAAGGTAAAATCGTTCGAACAGGAAAACAATGATTTACAACAAAAACTTTTACTTGCAAAAAAGGAAAAGCTAGAACAAACCAATCAAGCTATCGAAACATCACAAAGAGAACAAGCATTACTTGAGGAAGCGCTTAGAAGGTCTGATATTTATGCTTATTGTTATCGTGCGATAGAAGATTCCTCGATCAGACTCACCGAAACAGAATGGAAAGAACTAGAAAATATCATTAATGATACATATGACAATTTCACCAACAAGTTATTCATACTGCATCCCTCTATTACCAAGATGGAACTACGTATTTGTTTACTGTTAAAAATTAAAATTCCAGTTTCTACAATTTCACAATTGGTATGTCGTACACAAAGCGCTGTATCTATGAGCAGAAAACAGCTTTATAAGAAGATATTCAATAAAGAAGGGACACCCGCAAACCTAGATGACTTCATTGTCTCTTTTTAAAAAGATGAACTAAATCTCTGATATTCCACACAAAGAAGAAATACCCGCATTCAGAATCTTCAGTTTCACCCGCAAACGCCCTGTCGGAAGGGATAGCGGCTGAAGGCACAGTTTTACAACTCCATTCTTGAAGCTTTATGAAGGGAGTAAGGTGCTTCAGTCCTTTCAGTCCCCAAAAACAATTTCGAACTTGATACCGTTCAAGATATCAGATGGTACCTCTCAGTGTGTCAGAAAGTACCATTCCGCAGGTCAGCCAGTACCATTCCGCAAGTCAGCCAGCACCAATTCAAGGAGTTGGAAATCTCCCCATATTTTATTCATTCCTACACAGGCTTTCCGCTAATTACTATCCGAGTCACTGTGTATAATGAATAAACTCTGCCAACAGTTGAAATAGAACCTGCATTTACCTCAAACAGAGCCTGTATTCAAGATAAACAGAGCCTGTATCCAAGGCAAACAGACCCTCTGTTTGATCAGAACACACTCTTCGCTTGATTGATCTGAAATAAGCCGGCAGCTCGCCAACTTTCACCTCGGAGGCGAACAGACTTTAGCTCGGCGATGAATGAAGTTCAGCTCAGGGCTTACAAAATTTAGCCCGTATGTCAGCTGAAAGAACTGAAACCACCTGCCCCCTTTCAAAGTATGTCAGAGACGGGGTTGTAAAGCAGTGTTTTCAGCCGCTATCCCCTTCTGACAGGGAGCTTGCGGACGAAACTGAAAAAGCTGAATGCAGATTACAGGATAATAATAGCATAGAATAAAAGTCATACATCTTTCATTCAATTGTTGTACATCTCCGCCCCAAACGTTATACATCATCAACCTAACTGTAGTACTGAAACCCAGCAACTGAAGTACTTCTCACAACCAAGTCATGTACTATATATCACAACCCATACTTTGTATCAGAAATCAAAAAATAGTCATCTGCTGTTTACAAGTTTGTCAACCGCAACAAATATAACGATTTTATTAATCATAACTTATAAACAGTTCAAATTCAACCTATTTATAAGTCGTAACTTATAAAATCGCCCGAATAACAAAAGCCGCAATCCATCTCTCCCGTATAAGAAGAGATGAGATTGCGGCTCACTATGGACTAAATAGCCGTAAAGCTATAAAGCTGATTTCAAATAAAATTACAGACCAAAAGCTGCTTTGATCTTATCCACGTAGTCCAGTTTCTCCCATGTAAAGAGTTCTACTTCTACGGTCTTGTTGCCTCATAGCGGGAGAAGAACGTTTTCGATACCACTTGCGGCTCACGTCCCATATGGCCATAAGCGGCAGTTTCCTGATAGATCGGGTTACGAAGTTTCAGACGCTCTTCGATAGCTTTCGGACGAAGGTCGAACAACTGGTCGATTACACGGGCAATCTCGCCGTCGGTCATATTCACGTGGCTACGCCCGTAAGTGTCCACGAAGATGTTGATCGGGCGTGCTACACCGATAGCATAGCTCACCTGTACAAGCATTTCGTCGGCAACACCTGCCGCAACCATATTCTTGGCAATGTGACGGGCAGCATAAGCAGCGCTACGGTCCACCTTGCTGGGGTCTTTTCCGGAGAAAGCACCACCACCGTGAGCGCCTTTGCCACCGTAAGTATCCACAATAATCTTGCGGCCTGTCAGACCGGTATCTCCGTGAGGCCACCGATCACGAACTTTCCGGTCGGATTGACGTGATAGACGATCTGATCATTGAACAATGCCAGTACTTTATCATGATGGATAGAAGCAATGACACGGGGCATCAGGATTTCGATAACGTCACGACGGATGATAGACAGCATTTCTTCGTCAGCTTTGAGCTGTGCTTCGGCAGAGTCATCAGCCGGCTGAATAAAGTCATCGTGTTGCGTAGAAACAACAATAGTATCAATACGGACAGGAGTTCCGTTGTCGTCATATTCAATCGTCACCTGGCTCTTGGCGTCCGGACGGAGGTAGGTCATCACCTTTTCTTCGCGGCGGATATCAGCCAGCACCTGCAGAATGCGGTGTGCCAGATCAAGCGAAAGCGGCATATAGTTTTCTGTCTCGTTCGTTGCATAGCCGAACATCATGCCCTGATCGCCCGCACCTGTTCCATCGGGTCCTGACGCTCTACGCCACGGTTGATGTCGGGACTTTGCTCATGAATGGCAGAAAGCACACCGCAAGAGTTACTTTCGAACATGTACTCTCCTTTAGTGTAACCGATTTTCTTAATCACTTCACGTGCGATGAGCTGGAGGTCAACGTACGCTTTAGTTTTCACTTCACCCGCTAATACTACCTGTCCGGTAGTTACTAGTGTTTCGCAAGCTACTTTCGAACTGGGGTCGTAAGCCAACAGTTTGTCAAGCACGGCGTCCGATATTTGATCGGCTACCTTGTCGGGGTGTCCTTCCGACACCGATTCGG
>ENA-OQJH01001152-OQJH01001152.1-human-gut-metagenome-genome-assembly--contig:-NODE-1152-length-11807-cov-1.591695_pt1 | contig 11807 bp, 18 predicted proteins | sample MGYA00242597_ERZ504763 | MGnify/ENA primary metagenome ERZ504763 (study PRJEB26092, sample SAMD00036359) | human gut metagenome | host: Homo sapiens | study: EMG produced TPA metagenomics assembly of... | reverse complement strand
CAATCCCAGATTGGAAAAAAGCATAGCATTCTTTGCATTCTTCGGCTCCAGTTTCAAAGCCTGAAGCAGTAGTTCTTCGGCTTTGGAAAGACTGTCCATTTCGATATATTCAATTGCCTTTTCTGATAATTGCTGATAGGTCTGCGCACACAGCAACCGGAAAGCTAAGAAATAAAATTAAAATAATTCTTATCATGATTCAAATATTAATCCAAAGGATAGGCATCAAAAGCGAACAACTCGGTCGACAGATAACGTTCTCCCGTATCAGGTAACAACGCAACGATTTTTTTGTTCCTGAACTCCGGACGCTGTGCCAACTGACGGGCTGCATATACGGCCGCTCCCGAAGAGATTCCGGCCAGCAAACCTTCTGTTGCAGCCAATTCCCGCCCCGCACGAATGGCTTCGTCATCGGGCACACCGATCACTTCATCCACTACAGAAGCATCATAAAGTTTCGGAATAAAATTCGCCCCGATTCCCTGTATGCGGTGTGATGCTGCCTGACCTCCTGCCAATATGGGAGACGACGCAGGTTCAACCGCAACGATATGAACCATCCGGATTATGTTTTTTTAAGGCGCATGCCACGCCGCAAATCGTACCTCCGGTTCCTACTCCGGCAACGAACACTGCCACTTCACCATCCGTATCCCGCCAGATTCTTCTCCTGTTGTCCGCTCGTGGACAGCAGCGTTCGAAGGATTTTCAAACTGTTGCAGGATCACCGATCCGGGGATACTATCGCGCAACTCCTGCGCCTTGGCAATAGAAGCAGCATCCCGCCCAAGCCATTCTGTCAGTCACAATCTGCGCCCCCAGTGCTTTCAACAGGTTTCGCCGTTCCAGACTCATCGTTTCGGGCATGGTCAATATCAGGTGATACCCTTTAATGGTAGCTACCATCGCCAGTCCGACTCCCGTATTTCCGCTGGTCGGTTCAATAATGGTGGCACCGGGTTTCAGTGCCCCGCGGGCTTCCGCATCTTCAATCATAGAAAGAGCGACTCTGTCTTTTACGCTTCCCGCCGGATTAAAAGCCTCCAGTTTAGCGATAATATTCTGATTAAGACCATACTTTCCACTATATCCGGAAAGTTCCATTAGAGGTGTATTACCCACTAAATCTGTTAATTTATTCGCAATTTTTGCCATCATTCACCTCGTTTTATCAGGTTGATGCGCAAAGATACAGAAAGAATTGTACCTTTGTCTCCGTTCAATATTTTTAAGTTTATAGATATGAAAAAGAGAATCCTGCAATTTCTCACGACTTATTTTTTGTTCGTTCTTCTGTTTGTCCTTCAAAAACCTATTTTCATGGCTTACTACCATGAACTCTATACAGACGCCTCAATCGGCGATTATTTCAGCGTGATGTGGCACGGCTTGCCGCTGGATTTCTCACTGGCAGGATATCTGACTGCATCCCGGGCTTCCTGCTTATCGCTTCCGCCTGGACAAAATCTTCCATACTACGCCGCATCCGGCAAGGTTACTTCGGAATCATCGCTTTTGTGATGTCCTGCATCTTCATCATCGATCTGGCTTATACGGTTTCTGGGGATTCCGGCTGGATGCCACCCCGATCTTCTACTTCTTCTCATCTCCGAAAGATTCCATGGCAAGCGTCAGCTTCTGGTTCATATTACTCGGAATCCTAGCTATGCTGATCTATGCAGCCATCCTCTACGGTATTTTCTACGCCGTACTTATCCGGGAGAAAGCACCGTTGAAGATACCTTATCAGCGGCAGTATGTATCTCTCGTCCTTTTATTACTGACAGCTGCGCTCTTCATTCCTATCCGTGGCGGTTTTTCCGTATCGACAATGAACCTGAGCAAAGTATACTATAGCCAAAACCAACGGATGAATCATGCAGCCATCAATCCGGCATTCAGTTTTATGTATTCTGCTACCCATCAAACAATTTCGATAAGCAATATCGGTTTATGGACCGAAAGTTGCAGATGACCTGTTGGCCGAAATGCTGGATAAACCTGTGGCAGCAACAGACAGTATCCCGCAAATTCTAAATACTCACGCCCGAATATCATCTTTATTATCCTCGAAAGTTTTCTACACACTTAATGGAAACAATGGGGGGACAGCCGAATGTAGCGGTGAATATGGATAAATTCGGAAAAGAAGGAGTGTTATTCACTAATTTCTACGCAAACAGTTTCCGGACGGATCGAGGACTGGCATCTATTATCAGTGGTTATCCCGGTCAGCCGAGTACCAGCATAATGAAGTATCCTGAGAAAACGGACGGACTTCCTTCCATTCCTCGCAGTCTGAAAATGCCGGATACAGTTTGGAATACTATTACGGAGGGGATGCAGACTTCACCAATATGCGCTCTTATCTGGTTTCATCGGGTATTGAGAAGATTATCTCCGAGACGGATTTTCCTTGTCCGAACGTCAGGGTAAATGGGGAGCACCGGATCATACACTTTTCCAACGTTTCCTGAAAGACCTCAAAGAAGAGAAGCAGCAGGAACCTTTCTTTAAAATCGTGCAAACATCAAGCAGTCACGAGCCGTTTGAAGTTCCGTTCTACCGATTAGACGATAAAGTGCTGAATGCTTTCGCCTATGCTGATAGTTGCGTAGGAGATTTTGTGAGACAGTATAAGGAGACCCCGATGTGGAAGAATACACTGATCGTACTTGTACCGGATCATTTGGGAGCTTATCCGCGTCCGGTAGAAAATCCGCTGGAAGGGCATACAATTCCGCTAATACTGATCGGAGGAGCCGTGAAAGAACCACGAGTAGTAGACACATACGCTTCGCAGATCGATATTGCCGCTACGCTGCTTTCTCAGCTCGGATTGCCGCATGATGACTTTACTTCAGCAAGAATATCTTTAATCCGTCTTCTCCCCACTTCGGGTATTTCACGGAACCGACACTGTTTGGCATGGTGACTGCGGAAAATCAATTAGTGTACAATCTGGATGCCAACACCGTCCAGATAGATGAGGGGACAGAGAAAGGAGCCAATCTGGAAAAAGGCAAAGCCTTCCTTCAGAAACTATATGATGACCTGGCTAAGCGATAAGATCAGACAAATCCACCTTTTAATAATACGATTTATTTTATGATAGAATTTCTTTCGGATATAGACACCCAACTGCTTTTGTTCTTCAACGGAATACATTCGCCTTTCTGGGATTACTTCATGAGTGCATTCACAGGTAAGTTATATGGGTCCCGATGTATGCCAGTATCTTATATATACTGCTCAAGAATTTTCATTGGAAAGTGGCTTTGTGCTATGTGGTAGCGATCGCCCTCACTATCACGTTTGCCGATCAGATGTGCAATAGTTTCTTCGTCCGCTGGTAGGTCGCCTGCGTCCCTCCAATCCGGAAATCCGATAGCGGATTTGGTCTATATTGTGAATGGAAGACGAGGAGGAGGATTCGGTTTCCCTTCCTGTCATGCTGCCAATTCTTTCGGACTTGCCATATTTCTGATTTGCCTGTTCCGTAAACGCTGGTTAAGCATATTTATCGTACTTTGGGCATTTACCAACTCTTATACACGCCTGTACCTGGGATTGCATTATCCCGGTGATTTAGTAGCAGGAGCCATTATCGGTGGATTCGGAGGTTGGCTGTTCTACTTTATCGCCCACAAGTTAACGGCACGACTTCAGTCAGACATTTCTGCTCCTGGAAAAGGCGCCGGAATAAAACAAACGGAAGTTATGATCTATACCGGATTGCTGACTTTAGCAGGCATTATCATCTATTCCATCGTGCAAAGTTAGTTTATAACATGGGCAAAAGGAATATCATCCATAAGTTATTCCACAATCTCAAAAAGCCTGAAGGCTTTTGGGGAAGAGTCATTCTCCGGGAAATGAATAAACGGCACACTTTGCTTTCCGAATGGGGAATGTCACATATAGTATGGAATAAGGAATGGAATGTGCTCGACATTGGTTGCGGTGGCGGAGCCAATCTTACACAGCTGATGCATCGCTGTCCGCAAGGAAAAGCATACGGCATTGACATTTCTCCGGAAAGTGTCCTTTTCGCACAGAAGAAAAACAAGAAATATCTTTCCACCCGCTGTTTTATAGAACAAGGCACGGTAGACACGCTGCCTTATACCGATGAAATGTTCGACGTGGTCACTGCCTTCGAGACGGTTTACTTTTGGAACGATCTTCCGAAAGCATTCACCGAAGTAACACGGGTATTAAAGCGAAACGGACATTTCCTGATTTGCTGCGAACTGAATAACCCGTCAGTCAAAACTTGGACAAATCTGATTGACGGAATGATTATTCGTTCTTGCGATGAATTGAAATCCATACTCTTGCAGTCCGGCTTTGTCTCCATTGCTTCATATAAGCATGAAAAGGGCCTTTGTGCATAGTAGCCCGGAGAAGAGCTGAGTAATAACCTTATCGAGCTAATACGATTTCTGAATAAGGAAATCCGCCCCCTGGATATAATGACTCCCAGCTACCTTTTAGTAAATCATATACATAAATCAGCCTTCCATTCCGACTACCATCAAACAATACATAAAGCTCCTGTTTCTTAAAATCATCCGAAACAAGTGTGGCTACTGAACACGCAGCATTAGGGAATGTGGTGAAAGGTTCATCCAGCATCTTTGTAGTCGGGTTCCATAGCCTAAATTCTGTTCCATCTCCCTCCGTTATTGTAGCACCATTTCTCTTCGATACGATATATCCGCCAACACGTGTATATTTAGCCGTCCCCATACCTTCTACAGGCTTAACTATCCAAAAAGGGATCAATGCCACAGCCTCTATCGGTTCGCCAACATATATACTTTTCTCTTCTATATTTTGCCCGTTCAAGACTACTGGTGAAAAAGTTCCATCGCCGTTATCAGCCGAACAGAGTATATTTCCATCACTCATTTGTATACAGGGATAACGTGACAATGCTTCAGCCTTCATCCCTTCGGGCAGCAGAAAACCATAATCAGGTTTCTCCGGCACATACATTCTGGTATAGGGCATCACATTAACTGTTTTAACAAATAAACGGTCTCCGCCTTGATATACCCCAAATACAGAGTTAGCGGTCGCTATCCCCATTGTTACAAGCTGATCAGCTCCCGGCTTTTCCCAATAGTTCATAGAAAGATCATAAGTCCGGTCGTACGGCGATCAATCCTTCGTCCATACTCCACTAAGGCTCCAGCTTCCGGGAAGGTTGACTACACAAGAGAAGTCTTGATTGTCTGCAAGTCGTACTATCTCTGCCGTCTGAGGCTTTTCAAGATTGATGTATTCGATAGCATGAGGACGGTGGGTATTGGAACGGGAATTAATGATACCATAAAGCTGAAAATCTTTGGGTGCCTGTCCATCCGCCACCGAAATCTTTCCTAAAGACATCATTTGACCGGAGCGGCGTAACAAGATTTCCGTTGTAGAAGCAGGCCAGTGTCCGGGAGCCAGAAAAGTAATGCTCGTAGCCGTCTTTTCCGTTATAACACCCCGTCCCCCTTTAGCATATCCTTCATGCAGCACTTCGTCTTGAAGCGGCCAGCGAATATCGAACATGATTTCATCATTGTCTTGAAATCCTTTCGCCATTATCGTTACCTTTTCACCGGGCTTGAATACTGTTCCCGAAGCAGGCATTACAACATTGGTTACTAAAATCGGTTGTTCGTCCTTGTCATCAGAACTACACGCTGCAAGCAGCAAACCCAACAGTAAGAATAGATAATTTTTTGTCATAGCACTTGTGTATTAATCTGTGCAAATGTACTGTTTTTCATTAGCAAATATCTTACTCTTTTACTTTTTAACAGTCCGACTAGTTTTTTCTCCCAACGGACTCATTTTCTTCAGTAAAAAACAAAGAAACGGAATGAACAAAAAAGAGGCTGAACTCCATTTAAAGAATCCAGCCTCCATATATCTTATTCAGAATATCTGTTTAAGCCTTCTTGATATAGTCAACAATCCACTGTCCTACTTCCTTTGTACCGTATTTGGCACCATCGGCCACTTGAATTTCAGGTGTACGTACGTTTTCATCCAGTGATGCATCAACCGCCTTACGAATCAGCGCACCTTCTTCCTTGCAGTCGAAGTATTCAAATAACATAGCTACAGACAGAATCTGTGCCAACGGGTTCGCAATATTCAAGCCCTTCGCCTGTGGCCATGAACCATGAATCGGTTCGAATACTGGAGTACTTTCACCGGTAGAAGCTGAAGGAAGCAATCCCATAGAGCCGCTGATAACAGAACCTTCGTCAGTCAGAATATCCCCGAATGTATTTTCAGTCACCATCACGTCAAAGAAAGCTGGTTCTTGGATCATCTTCATGCAGCATTATCCACAAACATATAGTCAGTTGTCACCTCCGGATAATTGGGAGCCATTTCCTGTGCAATCTGACGCCACAGACGGGAAGAAGCCAGAACATTTTGCCTTGTCTACCACAGTCAGGTGCTTTCTGCGTTTCATTGCATATTCAAAGCAACTTTCAGGATACGTTCAATTTCCGGACGAGTGTAGTAGTTTGTATCGTATGCTTTATCATTATCCTGATATTTCTCACCGAAGTACATACCGCCGGTCAGCTCACGGATGCAGATGAAATCCGCATTCTCAACCAGTTCCGCACGCAACGGAGATTTATGGATCAGGCATTTGAATGTCTGTACCGGACGAATATTAGCAAACAATCCCAATTTCTTACGCATTGCCAGCAATCCCTGCTCCGGACGAACTTTCGCAGTAGGGTCATTATCAAACTTCGGATCACCTACGGCCGAAAACAAAACAGCATCTGCATTCTTGCAAACCTCATATGTTTCTTCCGGGAACGGATCACCTACTTTATCAATCGCATCTGCACCGCAGATTGCATATTCGTAACTTACTTTGTGGCCAAACTTCTCGCAAACGGCACTCATTACATCTACACCTTGTACCGAAATCTCCGGTCCGATACCGTCGCCTGCTAATACAGCAATTTTAAAATCCATGTTACTTTTCTTTTTATCTTTTATACTACTCAAAGTTAATTAATCTCTGTCATATCGGAAGCATCAAATGCATGTTAATATAAAATCAACTTATTCTTCAAGTAGATTCAACATCTTCATTGTTGCTTTGATGGCAGCCTCCGTCTGGTCGGCATCAAGTCCACGGGTACGGAACACCTGTTCGTCATAGTTCCAGGTAATTACTGTCTGCACAAACGCATCTGTACGTCCACCCGGTGGGATAGATACCGCATAATTCGTCAACATGGGGAATTTACGTCCTAACGTCACTTTATAAATTTTACGCAACGCACGTACGAAAGCATCATACTGACCATCGCCACTTGAACTTCTTCGTATTCCTTTCCGTTTATTTCGATCTTTAAAGTCGCCATCGGTTTCAGACCGTGAGCCAGATTTACAAAATAACTCTTCAGCTTGACCTTCTCGCCTATCGCCCCGTGTTTCAATACATCCGATACAATATACGGCAAATCCTCCTGAGTCACCAATTCTTTCTTGTCCCCCAGTTCAATGATTCGCTCCGTTACCTTGCGCATGGCATCTTCATCGAGTTCCAGTCCCAGATCTTCGAGTTCTACGGATATTTGCCTTTCCACTTGTTTTTCCTAAAGCATACTCACGTTTACGTCCGAAACGTTCGGGAAGTAAATCATTACAATACAAATTATTCTTATTATCGCCGTCGCGTGAACGCCTGCAACTTGTGTAAAGACATTCTCTCCCACAATCGGCTTATTGGCAGGAATTACAATACCGGAATAGGATTCTACTACCCGACTGACATCATTCAGGCGGCTTTCGTCAATATTGGTCATTGTCATTGAATGATCTTTCAGAATAGCCTGCACACTGGAAAGGGGTGCATTACCGGCCCGTTCGCCAAGTCCGTTAATCGTAGTATGCAGTCCTCTGACACCGCTCAACACGGCAGCCAGCACATTACTTACCGCCAGATCATAATCATTATGCGCGTGAAAATCAAAATGGGTATTCGGATAACGCTTCTTCATCTTCCGCATATATTCTATCACCTGCAGCGGGTTCAGGATTCCCAATGTATCGGGCAACATATAACGTCTGATGCTTGTCTGCTTCAAGCCATCCATCAACTGAAACACATATTCGGGAGAATCTTTCATTCCGTTACTCCAGTCTTCCAGATATACATTCACTCCGATATCCTGTTCATCTGCGTAATGTACTACGTTGATAATATCTGCGATATGTTCTTCGGGAGTCTTTTTCAATTGTTGGGTGCAATGTTTCAATGACCCCTTACAAAGAAGATTGATGACACGGCACCCGGTACGTTGTATCCAGTCCACCGAAGTATGACCGTCCACAAATCCCAACACTTCCACTTTCTGAAGCAGATTGCGGCGGGCCGCCCAATCACAAATCATCTTCACGGCTTCAAACTCACCTTCCGATACACGTGCTGAAGCAACCTCTACCCGGTCTACCTTCAAATCCTCCAATAGTAAACGGGCAATCATTAGTTTCTCATGGGGCACAAAAGATACTCCGCTGGTTTGTTCACCATCACGGAGCGTTGTGTCCATGATCTCTATTTTGACGCCTTGTTTTCCCATTCTTCTATTTTATTTTTATTGCTTAGCAAGAAGTCTATGTCATCCAGTCCGTTCATCAGACAAAGTTTCTTATAAGCGTTGATTTCAAAATGTTCACTCTTACCCGTTGCTTTATTAGTGATGGTCTGTTCGGGAAGGTTCACTTCCACTTCCATCTTCGGATCAGCAAAGATCGAGTCGAAGAGTTCCTGCAAAAATCCTTCAGTAACAACTACCGGAAGTACGAAGTTGTTCAACTCATTATTTTTGTGAATATCGGCAAAGAAGCTCGATACTACCACACGGAAACCATATCCGGCAATCGCCCAGGCTGCGTGTTCGCGGCTGGAACCCGAACCAAAGTTCTTTCCTGCCACCAATATCTGTCCGCTATATGTAGGATCGTTCAGCACAAAATCTTTGTTCAAGGAACCATCGGCATTATAACGCCAGTCACGAAACAGGTTATCACCGAAAAACTTCTCTTCACGAGTCGTTGCTTTCAGAAAAACGTGCCGGAATAATCTGGTCAGTATCTACATTCTCTAAAGGAAGGGGTACACAAGTACTTGTTATTATATTAAATTTTGTCTTAGCCATCTTTCTGTTTACAATTTAAATATTTACAAATTACGATTGAAATTACATCAGTTCACGCGGGTCGGTAATCACTCCTGTCACCGCAGCGGCAGCAGCAACCAACGGGCTGGCCAGTAAAGTACGGGCTCCCGGTCCCTGACGACCTTCAAAGTTACGGTTACTGGTTGATACTGAATATTTTCCTGCAGGATCTTGTCATCATTCATCGCAAGGCATGCTGAACATCCCGGCTGACGGATTGCAAATCCCGCTTCAGTCAATATCTTGTCAATTCCTTCCTTACGAATCTGTGCATCAACCATCCATGATCCCGGAACCAGCCATGCGATTACATTATCCGCTTTCCTGCGCCCCTTCACTAGAGAAGCGAATGCGCGGAAGTCCTCAATACGGCCATTAGTACAAGCACCCAGAAATACGTAATCAATCTTTTTACCCAGTAACGATTCACCCGGCTGGAATCCCATATATTCCATCGATTTTTTGAAAGAAACCTGTGCAGCCTCTCCCATTCCTTCCGTAGTAGGAATGTTTTGCGTAATTCCCATTCCCATGCCCGGATTGGTTCCGTATGTAATCATCGGCTCGATATCCGCTGCATCAAAACGGACCTCCTGATCGAATACGGCGTCATCATGCTCTTCAGCGTTTTCCAGTATTCCATAGCCTGATCCCATGCTTCCCCCTGCGGAGCATTCTCACGTCCTTTGATATATTCGAAAGTCACTTCATCCGGAGCAACCATACCACCACGTGCTCCCATTTCAATGGACAGATTACAAAGAGTAAGACGTCCTTCCATAGTCAGATTGCGGATGGCCGAACCTGCATATTCCACGAAGTACCGGTAGCTCCGCTGGTAGTCATCTTAGACATCATGTACAGAGCGACATCTTTCGCAGTCACTCCTTTACCCAGTTCTCCATCTACGGTAATTCGCATTGTTTTCGGTCTTGACTGAAGGATACATTGTGAAGCCAGTACCATTCCACTTCACTGGTACCGATGCCGAAAGCGATAGCTCCCATTGCACCGTGAGTAGAAGTATGCGAGTCACCGCAAACAATCGTCATGCCCGGCAGTGTCAGTGCACGTTCCGGACCTACCACATGGATAATTCCGTTTTAGGATGCATCATACCGAAATGTGTCAGACCGAAATCTTTCGCATTTTTCGTCAGTGTATCCACCTGAGTCTTGGAGATCGGGTCTTCATCGGTTTATCCTGATCATGTGTCGGAGTATTATGGTCGGGCATACAGAATACCTTTTCCGGACGCAATACCTTGATGCCACGCTCGCGCAATCCGGCAAAAGCCTGCGGACTGGTCACTTCATGACAATATAAACGATCAATATAAAGTTGTGTCGGCCCATCTTCCACCGTAGTCACCACGTGGGCATCCCATATTTTATCAAATAATGTATTCATTCTGTTATATCTATTTTTACTATGTATGATTTATAATTAATGCAGGTACGTATTTCAGTACCACTTTCGCTGTTCCTTTATGCCTTGAATTTATTAATACAGTCAATATAAGCTTCTACCGATGCGGCTATAATATCCGTATTTGCTCCGAAGCCATAATAAATCTGATTATCATATTCCACCTGCATATGAACCTTACCTACATCATCACTTCCCTTGCTAATAGCCTGAATAGTGAATTCTTTCAATGTCATGTGACGATCTACGATCTTTTTCAGAGCCTTGATGGCAGCATCCACCGGACCATTACCACTCGCACAAGCTTCAAACTTCTCACCGGAAATATTCAGTCCCAGACTAGCAACCGAACGTACACCGACACCACTTGTCACCTGCAAATACTCCAACTTAATACGATGATTCTGGCTACGGTCTGCTCCTGCCAATACCAATACATCATCATCATTGATATCTTTTTTCTTATCGGCCAGTTTCAGAAACTCCTCATATACCTTATCCAGTTTTTCCTGATCCAGGTTAACTCCCAACAACGACAGGCGATTCTTCAATGCCGCACGTCCGCTACGGGCAGTCAGTACGATAGAGTTATCATCGATGCTACATCATGCGGATCGATAATCTCGTAAGTTTCTACATTCTTCAACACCGACCATCCTGATGGATACCCGATGAATGGGCAAAAGCATTGCGACCTACGATTGCTTTATTCGGCTGGACAGGCATATTCATCAAACTGGATACCATACGGCTGGTCGGATAAATCTTCTGTGTATTGATATTGGTCTGAATATCGATCTCATGATGACTCTTGATAATCATTGCGATTTCTTCGAGAGCGGTATTTCCAGCACGTTCGCCGATACCGTTAATGGTCACCTCTACCTGACGGGCTCCATTCAGAACACCAGCAATCGTATTTGCTGTTGCCATTCCCAAATCGTTATGACAGTGAGTAGAAAGAATCGCGTTATCAATGCCGTCTACATGATCAATCAAATATTTAATCTTTGCACCATATTCGGAAGGCAGACAGTAACCCGTTGTATCCGGTATATTCACCACTGTGGCTCCCGCTTTGATAACCGCTTCTACCACACGTGCCAGATATTCATTGTCGGTACGTCCTGCATCCTCTGCATAAAATTCCAC
>ENA-OQJH01001151-OQJH01001151.1-human-gut-metagenome-genome-assembly--contig:-NODE-1151-length-11826-cov-2.129242_pt1 | contig 11826 bp, 16 predicted proteins | sample MGYA00242597_ERZ504763 | MGnify/ENA primary metagenome ERZ504763 (study PRJEB26092, sample SAMD00036359) | human gut metagenome | host: Homo sapiens | study: EMG produced TPA metagenomics assembly of... | reverse complement strand
ATCTATTTTATTGTTGTTGAGTGAAATTCGTTGCAAAATAAGCGATAATATTCGATATATGAAAACAAAATGGCATTTTACTTATTAAAATGTAATGTATGTCCCATTCTTTCTTTCTTTGTTCTCAAGTATCGTTCATTATACGGATTAGGAACTGTTTCAACAGGTACATTTTCTACTATCTCCAATCCGTATGCTTCCAAACCAACACGTTTCACCGGATTATTTGTCAAAAGTCTCATTTTGTGTACTCCCAGTTCACGAAGGATTTGTGCGCCTACTCCGTAATCACGCTCATCGGCAAGGTGTCCCAAACAAAATATTCGCGTCAACGGTATCCATACCGTCTTCCTGCAGCTTATATGCTTCATCTTTTCCATCAGACCGATGCCACGTCCTTCCTGATTGAGGTAAACCACCACGCCTTTTCCTTCTTTTTCGATCATTTCCATCGCTTTATGCAGTTGCTCGCCACAGTCACAACGTTGTGAGCCAAGGATATCTCCAGTAGCACAAGAGGAATGGACACGTACCAAGATCGGTTCGTCTTCACTCCATGTTCCTTTAAATATAGCCATGTGCTCCAATCCGTTTGATTTCTGGCGGAAAGGAATCAGACGGAACTTTCCGTGTTCGGTAGGCATATTTACTTCTACTCCTTTTTCTACAATGGATTCCTGTTTCAGGCGATAAACGATCAGGTCATGGATAGAAATCAGTTTCAGCCGTGTTCGTCTGCCATCTGACGGAGTTCGGGCAAACGTGCCATTGTTCCGTCTTCACTCATGATTTCCATCAAGGCACCTGCGGGGTAAAGTCCTGCCAGACGAGCCATATCAATCGTAGCTTCTGTATGTCCGGCACGGCGAAGTACTCCTTTTTCTTGCGCGTACAACGGATTGATGTGTCCGGGACGCCCGAAAGTAGCCGGTGTAGAAGTCGGATCGGCCAACGCCTGAATAGTAGCGGCACGGTCGGAAGCGGAAACACCTGTTGTACAGCCTTCCAGTTTGTCAATGGTAACCGTAAAAGGAGTTCCCAACACGGAAGTATTGTCACTTACCTGATGCGGTAAATCCAACTCCTTGCAACGAGACACTGTGACAGGTGCACAAAGTACGCCACGTGCATGTTTCAACATGAAATTTACTTTTTCGGGAGTTATCTTTTCAGCTGCAATAATCAAGTCGCCTTCGTTTTCGCGGTCTTCATCATCCACTACTATGACAAACTTGCCTTCTTTGAAGTCGGCAATCGCATCTTCTATTCTATCCATTTTAATAGTCTCTTTCATAACACTTATTTATTGATTTTCTGTATGATGAATTGAATTTGTTCATTGTTCTTTATAATCCGTTCCATATCCTTAGCCAGACGAACGCGGAACGCCCAGATGCGGAAATAGAAAAATAAACCGATAGGGAAAATGACTCCGGCTACCAGATTCAACCAATATATATGGAACGGGCGCACATGAGCAGAAACGGAAATAACCGGATAATTGTTTAATGCACCGATCAAAGTGGCAGATTTCGTATTGGACATTTCTTCAACCAACGCTTCCAGCTTTTCATTGATTGCCATCACCTCGTTATCATCCTCACTCGCCATCCACAACTTAAAGTAATTCGGTGCTTTTTCCAATCGTTTCCTGGCGGCATACGCTTTACACTCTGCCGAAAGTTGTTCCAAATCACCCGTCAGACGTACGTAATCAGGATCATGAATAATCACTTCTTTCTTAAATATATGGCGCACACTACGAATTCCCACAATCTTTTTAAACCAGTTGATATAGGCATCTGCATTAAGCACCACAGAGTCTTTATTCGATTTATAAGTAAGGAAGATTCCTAACGGGGCAAGGACTGCGCTACTTGTCCACATCCCCATCCAAACAATCCACTTACCGTCGCGGGCCATTTTATATCCTGTATTATCAATGATATAATAAATGATAAACACCAACACTGATACGATGACCGGCATTCCCAGACCTCCTTTACGGATAATACCGCCCAACGGAGCTCCGATAAAGAAGAACAGCAGACAAGAAAGTGAAATCGTTATCTTCTTATGCCATTCCGTCTTATGTTTTCGAATACTATAATCATTGTTCTCCATCGTGAATTTCTTGAACCCAAGATCGTTAGCCACGTTCTCCGCACGACTGACAGCAGAAGAAATCACCTTCTGTTTCTGCGTTAAAGAGGCTACTTCGTAAAGGCTGTCTACATTATATTCATGAATATCCGCCTTTTCTATTTTGACCGTATCTTCTTTTGTCAATCCATAAGAAGGACGGAAATTTCCTTCTGCCACTTCCCTGTAATACTGTCGTCCGATACTATCTCCCACAACCGTCATCGAGTCAATGGAACTCTGCAACTGCGCCATGTCCTTAGCACTGGACTGCTTACCCATAATCTCACCATCAACCATATTGAAATCGGAATTAAACTCAATAATGGTATGTTTTTCCCTGAATTCCTCGCGTCGATAAGGTACATTCTCCGATTTCATACTTTGAGCTTTCAGATTCTCAAATAAATCTCCGCTATACAAATGCAGCCAAAGATGCTGTTTATCCGCGGTCATCTCCAACGCCCGGAATCAGCATATATAATACGTGCTTTCTCAAAGCCATCTTTCATACTATAAATCAGCACATCATATAGCATACCGGTCTTCCGGTTCTTCTTAGCTACCTTTAAATTATAGTCCTTGATTTCAGAATAGAATACTCCTTCCGGAATGTCCAACTCCGGAGATTTTTGTTTCATCGAAAGGATCAGGGTTCCAATTTAGCCTGGGCGATAGGACCTACTACATTTTGGAAATAGAATGAGACACCGACAAGTCCGCAAACGAAGAAAGCAAGCGGACGCATGATTTTAAGGAGAGAAATACCTGCGGCTTTCATCGCAAGCAATTCATAACGCTCGCCAAAGTTACCGAAAGTAATCAAAGAAGCCAGTAGCACTGCCAATGGCAACGATACCGGCACTAATGTTAACGCGGAATAAAAGAAGAATTGAGCCATTACGCTCATCTCCAATCCCTTTCCGACCAATTCGTCTACATATCTCCACAGGAACTGCATCATGAATATGAACAGACAGATGAAGAATGTACCAATAAAGAGCATCAAAAAACTCTTTACGATGAATATATCTAATTTCTTTATGCGTAGCATCTTAATAGGTTCGTGCAATTAGGATGCAAAATTAGCACAAAAAAAGGAGCATCGAAAATTAGTTGAAAGTTAACTAAAAACCACAAGTTCTTCTTAATTTAGCTACTTGTGACTCCCACAATTCTTTCATATCATCCACTTCATCCGGCTCTGCGAAATCAGTAATTTCCAGCACATAATCACTAGTCAGCTCATTATAAGTCATCTTGATTTCAAAATAATCGCGTTCGTTTTCATCATCCTGCCAACGGAAGCGGATAAAAGAGAAAGAGCGAATGGCAATAATCTCTGCTTTCCTCTGTTCTGTCTTCCCCCAATGAAACTCTACTATTTTATCGTCAGAAATAACTTTGTCGGCAAACCAGTCCTCCAACCCGGTCGGTGTACTAATAGCTCCCCAAAGAATATTTTTAGACGTTGCATTCAACAAATACTCCAAATGAATCTTTTCCTTTTTCATAGCAATTTCGAATTGTTTTTACGTGTGCCAAGATAAATACTTTTTTCTAAATACATCGCATAAATCAGACACTTTATTTAATTATTCTTTCATTATCGGACCTCAAACTCCCTGTTTATAGGGAAAATCAAAACCCTTCTTAAAGAAAAAACACAAAAAAGTTATGAATTGTTTTGGAGATTATAAAAATCATCTATCTTTGCACCGCAATCGAGAAACGATGGCGGGATAGCTCAGCTGGTTAGAGCGCATGATTCATAATCATGAGGTCCCCGGTTCAATCCCGGTCCCGCTACACAAAACAAGGTATTTATGAGTTTGTTTCATGGATGTCTTGTTTTTCTTTTATTTTATGTGGACTTATTTTTCTTCTCATAAAGAATCACATTTGAATAATTTTATGTAGATTGCTACTCATAATCAATCAAAGTTGTTAACTTTTGCTGAATTAATGAAAACGCATTCTATATGGAAGGGAATTTATGGCTATATAGATTATATCTTTGGGTGGCAATTTTATTATGGCTACCTGTATCTTTACCGGCCGTTGACCTTCCGAATTTAACTTTTCGTACTATTACTATTTCAGACGGCCTGTCTAACAATATTATTAATACTATTTATAAAGATAAAAGAGGCTTTACTTGGTTGGGCACCCAGACCGGATTAGATCGTTTTGACGGTATCAATGTGAAAAGTTTTCTTCAGTTTCAGGACGTACCATTTTTCCATAGCCGAAACAGATTCTGTTTATTTGTGGGTGGGTACAGATAAAGGATTATGGAGACTTGATAGGAAAACAGACCAAGTGAAATTGGTCACTTTGGATACAAAGTCGTTGGAAGTTAGATCAGTATTTGTAAGCCAGACAGGGCGATTACTGGTTGGAACAACTCACGGACTTTTTATCTATCAGGAGAATACTTTCAGGAAGGTGCTTTTCGGATCAAATGCTTTGTCTTCTACTAATTTTCTCACTGGCATTGTTGAAGGACATAAAGATACTTTTTGGCTGACTTCACAAGGTGGTTTGATAGAATATAATATTGTAACTGGTCAATCGGAAGTCTATACATATCAGGGTGATGAGAAGTTTGTTAATTATTTTTCTTGTCTGACTCTTTTAAAAGAAAAGCTATATTTAGGAACAGCCGGCAATGGTATGCTTGTTTTTGATATCGGTAAGACGGCTTTTTCTATTTGTCCTGAAGTGGAAAATGGATATATAAAAAGTATCATTGCTGTTAATGATGAGATATGGGTGGGAACAAATGGAAGCGGTATTAGAATAATCAGTGCGTCTACAGGAAAAGAGTTGTCGGCTATAGCATACTTCGAATGCGGATGCTATTTGTTCTAATGCAGTTTATTCTTTGTTGAAAGAGGATGATATGCTTTTTGTAGGTACTTACATGGGCGGATTAAGTTATACTCCGGCTCATGGAAGTTTCTTTTCTGTTTATTCTTATCCAGAGCTTTTTAATTCTTATAATATGAATGTACGTGCTTTTTGGGTGGATGCAGATGGGAAAAAAGTAATAGGCACGCGTGACGGACTTTATTATATTTCTGAAATGGAACGAAGGATAAGGCATTATACACACCGGAATTCCATTTTGCGTTCGGATATAATTTTGTCTGTAAAACCTTTCAATCGGGATTTTTTTAATTGGAACTTATGGAGGGGTCTTGTACTTGCTTCACAGGAATACGGGTGAACTTTCCTTTCTTCAATCAGATCAATGTTTATGCAAGGGTCATTTAATGGATATGAAAGGGATGTAAATAATAAATTATGGATCGGCAGTTCCAAAGGTGTGTATGTATATGATCATTTGACTGGGGAATATGAGGTTTATAACAGTCGTAATTCTTCTTTGTCGGTTAATTCTGTTTTTTCATTGAAGGCAGATTCGAAGGGCAGGATGTGGCTGGGCACGGGAGGAGCCGTTTTTATGTATGATAGGGTTGATGGAGTATTTAAATCGGATGTTTTTCCGGAACATGTTTTGCCATATACTAAAAGTGTACGGTTCATTTATGAGGATAAAAAGAAGAATTTGTGGTTTTGTGATGATAAGGAGGGGGTGGTTAAGGTAGATGAGTCTTTACGACATTTGAACACATCACGATCAATGATTCTTACCGAATAATTCTGTGATGAGCATAGTGGAAGATCCTAAGAATGGCGGATTATGGTTTGCTACTCAGAGGGGGTTACTATATATAAAGGAAGAGGAAAATTATCATAAGATTTTTTCGTTATACGATGGCATTCCCGGATATATTTTTAATTCTCCGGTACAGATAACGGATGATAATACGGTTTGGTGGGGAAATGAACGAGGATTGGTCTGTTATGATGCAGTAAAGAGCTGGAGTGAGATAGGAACAAAAAGGTCCAGCCTCCCGTGATTACTTCCATTTCAGTCGCAGGCAGACCTTTGTGCCCGGGAGAGACATTAATGCCCGTTTCTGCTCCATTTATAGATGAGGTGTTTCTGTCTGTAAATGATAATAATATTTCATTCACTTTCTCAGCCTTGAATTATGCAGTGGAGAATACGGATTTATACGAGTATTGTTTGGAAGAATATGATAAGGAATGGAAAACTTGATGAAAGGAAATCAGGTTTCTTATACAGAACTTCCTGTTGGCGATTATATGTTTAGGGTCAGGGCGGCTTCCAATCCTGCAGCAATAAAAGCGGTAAGGGTGGTTGTTGCCGGAAATACGCCTTTTATAAGATGGATTGTGGTGTTAAGTGTAGTCGTTTGTTGTATTCTTATTTATTTTTACTCCGGGTTATTGGGGAAGTATCGCACAATGAAGGAATATATAAATAAAAAGACGGAACCATCCGAAGAAAACCGGAAAGAAAAATATCAAAAATCAAGGATGGAAGAGAAAACGGCCATGCTCATTATTGGGAAACTGAATGAGTGTATGGAAAAAGATCGGTTATATTTGAATCCTGATTTAAAGTTGCAGGATGTGGCAAAAGTGGTGAAATGTAATACTGGAGAGTTGTCCCAAGTGCTGAATATGTTTATGAATATTGGTTTCACGGATTATGTTAATAAATATAGGATAGACGAATTCATAAAAAGAATACAGGATAAGTCTGCCTCCAGATATACCTTGGTTTCTTTGTCGGAACAATGTGGTTTCAGTTCCCGTACTTCTTTTTTTTCGTTCGTTTAAGAAGTTTAAGGGAATGTCACCTGCCGAATATATAAAGGAACATGGGATATTTATAAAGTAGCGTTTGGAATAGGGGTGTTACTCTAGTGATTGGATAGAAGAAGAGAGTTTCATATTTTTTTGAAACTCTCTTTCTTGTTGTGTAATTTGTTGATTCATAGTGCTGTATGGTCTTTTTGTTTCATCTAGTAGGTTGGATTAATCCTACTTACAAGATGGTTGAAAAGACATTTCAGTTTCTAATTTTGCTGATAGAAAAATATTTTTATCCATTAAAGAAACTGATACGATTATGAAAAGCAGAACTTTTTTTTACTCTTGTTTTTATCTTTTTAGTTAGCATAGGATGTTTTTCGTGTAAAACGACTGCTACTGATGATTTTCCTGTTGATTCGGAAATTGCGTATTGCCGGTCTCAGGCTATGCGGACGCTGGTTTCTATTCCTTCGTTAGATAAAATTCCTAATTCTATGGATTTAGATAGTATTAAATGGCGTTATACACAGGCAGGCTCTTGGACTTGTGGATTTTGGCTGGTATCCTTTGGTATTTATATGAGGATACTAAGGATAATATGTGGAGGGAAGCAGCAGGAAAAGTAACCGATATGATTGCTCCCTTGGCTTACAGGAAAGCAAAGAGTCATGATTCCGGTTTTATTATGATGTGTAGTTTGGGCAACGGTTATCGTTTGACAGGAAAACCGGAATATAAGGAAGGATTGCTGCATGCCGCAGATTCTTTGGCTATGCTTTATAATCCTGTTGTGGGTACTATTTTATCTTGGCCTGGAATGGTGAAAAAAGGAAAACTGGCCGCACAATACTATTATTGATAATATGATGAATTTGGAACTTTTGTTTTGGGCTGCGCGGAATGGAGGGGGCAGTATTTGTATGACATTGCCTGTAAACATGCGGAAACGACTATGAAACATCAATTCCGTAAAGATTATTCATGTTATCATGTAGCGGTGTATGATACGCTGGATGGTCATTTTATAAAAGGAGTTACCCATCAAGGATTGAGTGATGATTCTATGTGGGCCCGTGGACAGGCATGGGCTATTTATGGATATACCATGGTATATCGTGAAACACATGATGTGCGTTTTTTGGATTTTGCTCGGAAGGTATCGGATGTCTATTTGTCCCGTCTTCCTGAGGACATGATTCCTTATTGGGATTTTAATGCTCCGGAATTATCCTCAGGTGAACCGAAAGATGCATCGGCTTCTGCCATAACAGCCTCTGCTTTATTGGAACTTCTACCTATATAAATGATAGTGATTCTGCATTTTTCTATCGGAATAAGGCTGTGGAAATGCTTCAGATACTATCCTCTCCGGCATACCAGGCTCGAAATAAAAAGATGCTTTTTATTTGCATTCGGTTGGGCACATGAACAAGGGATGGGAAGTTGATGCTTCTATTAGTTATGCAGATTACTATTATTTGGAAGCATTGGTACGATTGAAACGTTTGAAAGAGAAACAATCTGTTTTGGCTAATTTATAAAACCATTGTTAATCCATCTATATTATGAATACACAATCTGTTAATACCAGTCTTTATCAAAAAGGGGATATCTCCTTGGAGAGAATTTATGGAAAATATAGGAATAGTTTTATTAGATATGCCGGAAAAGTGCTATCTGATGAATTTTATGCGGAAGATGTAGTGCAGGATGTATTTACAGGATTGTTTCAGCAAACAAATTATTTTGTGTCTGAAATGGCTGCATTAAAATGTATTTATATTACTATCTATAATCGTAGTATTGATATGTTGCGTCATAAACAGATTGTGCAGCATTATGAAACTGCACATAGTGATAAAAAAAGGGAAGAAGTCAGTATTGGTGAATATAATGAGTTGCTTACTAAAGAATTTTTTATAATAGTTGAAAATGGAATAGATACTTTACCACCTAAATGTAAACAGATATTTGTAATGAAAAGTAGAAAATCACTTTCGAATTCAGAAATAAGTAATCTTTTAGTCTGTCTCTTCGTACGGTTGAAACCAGGTTTATATTGCCCGTAATGTATTACAAAATATATTGACTTCTTATTTATGCTCTTAATTGATGATAATATGAAAAGACTATTTTTAGGAATTTTAGCAATTATGTTGGGTTATTGGTGTGAGGCGCAAGAAGTGTTCTCACCTGATGGTAAAATTAATGTGCGATTCTTCTTGTCGGAAAAAGTATCTTTAATAATACAAGTGACTGACGGGCTGCTTCCAATGATACAGCCTGATGTTCCTTGCTATGGACGATTTGTTCCGCTTGTTTACCATTACCCCGATAGGGATTGTCAAATAATCCCAGCCAGAATTTGACACGAAGTATCTCGGCTACCCGTTTGTCAAGAGTTTCCTGAGAGATTTTACCGTCGGCAACAGCTTTACGAAGAGGCAAGATAAAATCAGCAGGCGGAGTGAAATGGGTACGGATATTCAGTCCTGCATTGACAGCCTGCGCTATTCCGTCTTCGTATGTATTCGCCACTTTATGTTTACTGGAGATAAATTCCACAGCTTCACTGTCCGATACGACATATCCTTTAAATCCCCATTCCTGACGTAATATTTCAGTCAGGAAATGATAACTTCCCGTAATGGGCTCTCCGTCATAGTCATTATAAGAACTCATCACTCCCAATGCTCCGGCTTCTTGAAATGCCATCCGGAAAGGTTCTATATATAAGGTACGCATTTCTCGTGGAGCTACGTGTGGATCAGTCCGCGTCTTTCCGTCACGCCCACCTACCGGAATGCTATAAACTGCAAAATGCTTTGGAGTAGCCACCAGGTTATGTTTTTGCAGACTGGTAATCATTTGTTTTCCCAGTTCTCCTACTAAATAAGGATCTTCTCCGTATGTTTCCACGCATCTTCCCCAGCGAGGATCTTGGGCGATATCAAGGATAGGAGAATAGATATTGGTATACCCCAGCGCTACAGCTCTTTGGCTTCCACTTCACCGATACGGGCTATCAGCTCTTTATTCCAAGTAGCGCCCTGTCCGCATTGGGCGGGGAAATAAGTTGCCCGGTCATGACATAATCCGCGAATACCTTCATTGGTGAAATCTACGGGGATGCCTAAACGTGTTTCTTCTACAAACCAGCGTTGAATGGCATGCTTGGCATCCACATGTTTGGTGTAGGGAAAAGAATATTCGGACTTGAAAGTTCCCAGTCCGTTATGTTCTTCATCTATGTTCCCTATTCCGTCTTTCCATACCTCTGTTTTCCAATTGTCTTGGGGCAGGGCATCTTTCAGTACACGTCCTGAACCATAGAGGGTAGCCATCTGGCAACTTTTTTCTTCCAATGTCATTTGTGAGAGCAAGTCTTGTACCCTCTCTTCCAGTGGGGCTTTAGGATTTTCATATAGATCCATTTTTCCATTCTTGTTGAAATCTATCCATCCTTTGTGATAAATTCCATCCGGCGTATCTCCTGATACTTGTGTACAAAACAGGAAAGAGGCTACTGTAAATAAAGTGTGTTTATTCATGTTATCTAGGTTTTGTATATATGCTTAATACGTACAAAGATAGAATTACTCATCTCTCCGGAAGATATTCATAACTAAAGTTGAGTGTTTCTTGATTGTGATTCGTCTTTGTAATAAAAGTGAAGATAACTATGAAACATGTATTTTTATTTGGAATATTCGGTTGGTTCTTATCATTTACGCTTGTCGCACAAACAGGAATCTGGCAATGGTCTGTACCTGTTCGTAATTTTAGCATTCATCCCAAAAATTCTGAGTCAAGGGCTTACTTGTGGATTCCCGGGCAGTGTGAACAAGTAAAAGCAATCTTGGTTGCCCAACACAATATGGAGGAAATCTCCATCCTTGAAGATGAGGCTTTCCGACAGCGTATGGCTGAACTTGGTGTCGCCCAAATATGGGTATGTCCTTCTTTCAATCATGGATTTGATTTTACGGATGGGGCATGGGAAACTTTGGATGGTCTTTTGGCAGATCTTGCTGAAGTATCTGGATATAAAGAGTTGTCTACAGCTCCTTTAATAGCCATAGGACATTCGGCAGCTGCTAGTTGGCCTTATTATCTTGCTGCCTATAAACCGGAACGTACATTGGCATGTATTTCTGTCAGTGGTCAGTGGCCATATCATCGTGATCGCTGGCTATGTCCGGATATTTGGGGAGAACGTAACATCAATAAAATTCCTTGTCTGGAAACCATGGGAGAATATGAATCAGCACATACATGGAGCAATGAAGGTTTGAAAGAACGTAAGGAGCATCCATTGCTGCCTTTAAGCATGTTGGCCTGTCCTGCTGAAGGACACTTTGCCTATACCCCGGAAAAAGCACAATATATAGCTCTTTATATCAAGAAGGCAATGCATTATGGACATGTAGATCCGGACCAAGGAGGGATGGTTGATGGAGCGATGGAAAAAAAATGAAAAGCCTTCAAGTATTCCGGCACCGGTAAATCAATTTAAAGGGGATCCTGCACAAGCATTTTGGTTTTTTGATCGTGAGATGATAGAGGCTACTTTGGCGTATCAATCCCGATATTACGATATGAAGCCACAATTGGTAAGTGTGTCTCAAAATGGAAAACAGTATCCCAACAGAATACTCATTTACAAGTTCACCCGGCTTTTATGCCACAGGAAGATGGTATCACATTTCAATTGACCCTGTTTTTTGGGATACTGTTCCAGGAGAAAGTCCCCGACTTTCCAATTGGACTGATTTGCCTGTTGGGGCATCTGTTGGTCATGCTGGAAAAACTCCGGTCCTGCAGATGATTACCGGCCAGCTGTTTTAGTTGATTCTGTGACATTTCGAATACAATGGAATCGGGGAACTTTATGGACGGACAAGAAATCGGATATTGTTTTTTCTATAACTCATCCGGGAGACGAAGAATATAACCGGCTGTTCAGCAAGCTCAGGTGACAATTCCGGT
>ENA-OQJH01001150-OQJH01001150.1-human-gut-metagenome-genome-assembly--contig:-NODE-1150-length-11826-cov-27.337294_pt1 | contig 11826 bp, 10 predicted proteins | sample MGYA00242597_ERZ504763 | MGnify/ENA primary metagenome ERZ504763 (study PRJEB26092, sample SAMD00036359) | human gut metagenome | host: Homo sapiens | study: EMG produced TPA metagenomics assembly of... | reverse complement strand
TGGAATGCATGCATTCAACAGAACATCCGAAGACGGAAAGAAAGTCTTCAGCCCATGGTCAAACCTGAAAAAGGCTACTGTTAAATAATCCATTTGGGTAATTAATACAGATTCCTAAAAAGAAGGCCCGGTCATTGCGACCGGAGTCTTTCTTTTTAGGAACTTTTTCCACACTCCCAGACAATTACATGATATAATCAACATACAGAAAACCATTACTCAAAACATCTCTATATGAAAGGAAGTCACGTATGAAGAAAAGAAAATCATGTTTTATCTGGCTCTTGTGCATTCTTCTCCTGGTCACAGCCTTACCTTCTGTAAATTTTACAGATGTCCAGGCAGCATCTGTCAGCAGTACTTTCACCGGATGGAAAACCTTCGGTGGAAAAAAATACTATTATAAGAATGGCAAAAAGCTGACAGACCTGCACAAAATCGGCAAGTATTATTACTGTTTTGCAGCAGACGGTACCATGCTTACAGGATGGCACCGTATTCATAATCGTTTCAGATATTTTGGCAAACAGACTGGAAGAATGCGTATCAATCAGACTGTAAATAGACGAAAGATCAACAGTAAAGGTGTCTGGACTCCTGTTATTGTACTGGATCCGGGGCATTCTGCTGTTGTTGCCGGTGGCTATGAACCTCTTGGGCCTGATTCCAGCCAGCTGAAAGAGAAAGATACGTCCGGAACCCAGGGTGTTGCTACAGGTGTGGAGGAATATAAGCTCAACCTGAGCATTGGTCTTCAGCTAAGAACCCTTCTTCAGAAAAGAGGTTTTAAGGTAATAATGACCCGAACCAACAGTAAAGTAGCTCTCAGCTGTATTGACCGCGCAAAAGTGGCAAATAAGGCAAACGCGGATGCGTATATCCGTATCCATGCCAATGGAAGTGATAATTCCTCTATCAGTGGAGCACTGACTATCTGTACAACCAGAAACAGTCCTTATATTTCATCTATGTACAGAAAAAACAAAGCTCTTTCTGAGGCTGTGCTCAATGCATATGTGTCAGCTACAGGATGCAGAAAAGAATACGTCTGGGAAACAGACTCTATGACCGGAAATAACTGGAGCAAAGTTCCGACAACGATTATCGAGATGGGATATATGAGTAATCCTTCCGAAGACCGCCGTATGCAACAGAGTCTTATCAGAAAAAATGGTACGGGGAATTGCAAATGGAATTGAGAATTACCTGATCAAATAGCCTTGCTTTTGTGTCGCAGACAGTTTATACTGGACTGAATGGGTATAAAAAATAATTTGGAGGATTTTTCAAATGAAAATTGCAGTAACATATGATAATGGAGAGATTTTTCAGCATTTTGGAAAAACAGAGTCTTTTAAAGTTTATGAAGTGGAAGACAACAAAGTAGTTTCCAGTGAAGTAATCGGTTCTAACGGTACAGGACATGGCGCACTTGCAGGTCTGCTGGCTGAGCAGGGTGTAAATGTTCTGATCTGCGGTGGCATCGGCGGTGGTGCTCAGACAGCTCTCACAGAGGCAGGAATTGAATTATGTGCCGGAGCCCAGGGAAATACTGACCAGGCAGTTGAAAGCTATTTAAAAGGCGAATTAGTGTCTTCCGGAGCCAACTGCGACCATCACCATCATGAAGAAGGACATTCCTGCGGCAGTCATGAGGAGGGACACTCCTGTGGAGACAGCTGTGGTGGTGGATGCGGTGGATGTGGCGGATCACAGCCACAGCTTACAGGACGCAATGTAGGAAAAACCTGCCGCACACATTACAGAGGAACTTTCAATGATGGAACACAGTTTGATTCCTCTTACGATCGTGGCGAACCGCTGGAATTCATCTGCGGCGCAGGCCAGATGATCAGAGGATTTGATGCGGCTGTAGCTGACATGGAAGTTGGACAGATTATTGATGTTCACCTTATGCCTGAAGAAGCATATGGTATGGCAGATCCAAACGCTATCTTCACTATGGAAATCGCCCAGCTCCCAGGTTCCGAAGACCTGACAGTTGGCCAGCAGGTATACCTGTCAAACCAGTTCGGTCAGCCATTCCCTGTTAAAGTGACAGCTAAGGATGAGAAAAACATTACATTTGATGCAAACCACGAAATGGCTGGAAAAGAACTTAACTTCAAGATTGAATTAGTAGAAGTGAAATAAGACAAATACTCAGGGCAGCCTCCCGGCAAAAATTTTGCCGATGAGACTGCCCTGTTTTATACTTTATTTACCAAAGTGATAGTGCTTTTTGTAGTTTTATAATTTACGAGTAAAGATTTACTGTTTTTGTGGGCTTACTGTATATTCGCTTGCCGTTTACTGTCTTAAAAGCTTTTACATAATAGTTATAAACCCAGTACATGCCTGTCTGGGAATCATAAGCCTTTGTGTCTTTCCAGGTTGAGACAGAGGACTTCACTGTTTTGGCAGCGGAACCATTGCGGTAAATTACATATCCGGAAGCACCGGCTACTTTTGTCCAGGAAACCTCTGTACCACCGTTACTCATTTTACATGAAACCTTAGATGGAGCCGGGACAGCAGCTTTTCTTGATTTCACCGCTGAAAATTTAGAATATTTGTTTTTTCCACTTGCGTTGGTTCCATAAGCACGGACTTTAAATGAATAGGTTACTCCCGGTACTACAGCTGCATCGAAACTGACAGCTCCTGTTTTCAGAGTTTTTATCCGCTTATAAGAAGACTGGGAATCTGTCCTGCAGTAAATCTGGTATCCTTTGGCACTCGAAACCTTTTTCCAGGTTAAATGTATTTGATCTGCAGATTTCTGGGAAGTTTCAGCACAGGTTTTGTCAGTGGTGTGTTGTTCTCAGATACCTTTACCGTCACCTGACACTGGGCCTGAAAATCTCCGGCAGAAGCAGTGATTACTGCCTGGCCATAACCATTTCCCTGAACGGTTCCATCCTCTGAGACAGACGCAACCCCAGGATTACTGCTTGTCCAGACCACATCTTTTACATCATCAGAGTTAGATGGTGTAAAGGAAGGTGTGAGTTTTTGTGTATTTCCTTCGTCAATTGTCAGATTTGTCTGGTTCAGAGCAATTCCATTAAGTGGAGTTGTCACTACGGGGATTTCATACAGGTATGTGCGGGAACTGTCATAGTTGCCGTTATCATAATTTCCGGATACCCATACAATATTACGTCCCCATAAGATCGGCTGGGAATCCGTCTGGATCGTTACATTCTTGTATAACTTGGATAATATTACGTTCCCGGAAGCATCCATAAGGAGATAATGCAGAATACTCTGGTCTGAGGTTTCCTCTGAGAAAAGGACTGCATACTGATTATTTCCTACGGGGATAAGTTTTGGTTCTGTCAGAGTTATTTCTGCTCCTGATGGTGAATACTGAGTGAGCCAGATAAATCTGGAAGCCATACTGTTCTTATCTGTGATTATCATAAAGATGTTTTTATTAAGATTCTCATATCCGGTCTGTCCATTCACAGCAAAGCCATGGGGAACAGATTTGCCTACTGTGATCAGATTATTTCCGGCCAGAGAAAATCCGGTTACCTCGCATCCGGTATAATTATCACCTGTAGCCCCCATAAAAGGAAAGATATTTACCGCACGCTCCTGAGCGATATATCCGCCGGAATATGCGGAGAAGGAGGACAGGATCAGACCTCTGTAACAAGAATCCCCATGATCCAGAAAATATACATGAGAGCCGTCATTTACAACAAACTGATTAAAGGAATGGCTGCAATAGGGCATATCTGAATTAATAAGCGTCATATCCTGAGTGTTGATGACAAAAGTGACATCACTCTGATGGTGTATTCCTTCCATTCCATACATTTCCCGTCCTGTATGGACGATCAGGGTAGAACCAGTCTGGGTCATGCGCAGGGAAGCAGCATCAAAAGGAATGTAGATTCCTTCAAACATATTTGTGTATCCGCCGCCAATGTCCGTTGCACCAAGCAGTTTCCAGGCACGGCTGTATTTGAGGATCCGGACAGCAGTTATGCTGTTGTCTTCATTCAGATTTTTCTGTCCTACTGCAACATAAAAATTCCCATCGGGTGCAGCGTAGAACCCTCCCCACAATGGAAGCGGAAGCTTTACTGTTGTTACATTGGTAACATTAAGATCGGAATTGCAGACAGCATCATATAAAGTCTGATCTTTCCAGGCAACAATGTGAAGATTTCCTGTTTCATCTGTATAGTAAGAAGTATATTCAGGACTTGCCCAGTTCCAGCTGTAAGATCCGCTGTTGATTCCCATACCCTGAAGCTGGGAGAGAACTTTTCTCCTACCAAAGGAGGATTTTGAGGAATAGGTGGAAGTACCGGATGTTATTCCCTGACCAGCATTTTCAACCAGCGTATCTCCCTCCTGGACAGAAGGCATTTCCTTTTCATCCGAAAAGAAATCATCATCTGTCTGTTCCGAAGTAAACTCATCTTCAGTGTCATTGAACTCTCCATTGTTATCAAGCTCCTCAGGAACAGAAATTACATCTTCGTTTGCCGCATTATCCGGGTCAGTAAAAATATCTGTACCATATGCAGGAGCAACATTCATTAGAGCCATAGAAGAAGCCAGTAATAAAGCTGACAATTTCTTTTTCATCTTTCAAATCCTCCTTGGAAATAATGGTGGTTTTGTGTTGGAGTTGCATTGTACCAATCAGTGGTCTGGTACATCGAAAGAAATATTCTTATATAATCAATATAGCATACAACTTCTGCAACGTCTATGACAGATTATGTTGATTTAATGTGTGAAATTGCCAGCCAGAAACTGCTCAGCGGATATAACGAAAGATTAGTGTCTTACCTCGGGAGACCCTACTCATCCTGCTATTATCCAATCCTGTTACTGAATAATCATGCAGCCTAAGGGGGGGATTTTCTCCCCTACCCAGTTACATATATCAGTTCATTATAAAATGCTTAAATTTTTGTCTTGACAACTGAACCACTATAGCTGTCAACTATATAAAAAAATACTGGTAAACAAAAAAACATCAGCAGGAGTTTTTGATCCATCTGGTCAGGGGCTCTTTATTTATATTGGGATAAAATATAATATACTACTATATCTAATATACTTGTTTTACCACTTCCATTTTTGTCGGTAAAAATCAAACGCTTTGTGTCGAAATCTTTATACTGACATAGATGTTAGAACAATGTTATAATAAAATCAGCTGAAAAGTGAATTTAAGGAGGGTATAAAATGAAAAGTCATGTTAATATTATGGACTCTGATATAGCATATGAGAATGTAATTGTTTATCATGGTTCTGATCATATTTTAAAAGAACCAATTTATCAGGGTGGAAAAACAGATAATGATTATGGAAATGGATTTTATACCACTGAATATAAAGACCGTGCAAAAAGTTGGGCTGTTTTAAATGGTGATCCGGAATACTCTTTTGTTAACCGGTATATTTTGAATACTTCTGGTCTGAAAATAATGGATCTGAACGATTATGGTATCTTAGCCTGGATCGCAGAGGTCATTGCCAACAGGGGAACAAGCCTGGAGAGTGCTGAAATCACAGGTTCGCGGATTGTAGAAATGTACCGTATTTCTACAGCAGATTTTGATATTATCAAAGGCTATCGTGCAGATGACAGTTATACACAGGTCATAGAAGCTTTTTTGCTAAATCAGATCAATATTGAAGAAATAAAGAAACTTTTCTATAAAGGTTCTCTTGGTAATCAGATATTTTTGAAATCACAAAAAGCATTTAAACAGATTGAATGGAAAGATGCATGGCAGGTATACAAAGACGAATCAGATGTAACAGCTGACTTTCACGCTCGCAGAGAAGTAAATCAATTTCTTTCTGCAAGAAACCGTGCAATTTTGCTGGAAGGATTCGAAGTTCCGGGAATTACGGTGAGAACTGCTATGGGGAAATTTTTAATTTATCATCAGGAGGGCGATTTTTATGAATAATCCGGCATATGATTCAGGTTACCTGAACAGTGCAAAACTATCTGGAAGATATTTATTTAAATTGATAGCTCGAAATTGTTCTGACTGTTTTGGTATAATCTATAAATATATGAAAAGTGATTATCGTAGATATATGGATATGGGGAATCCCCTGTATTTATGTAAAACTCCGAAACAGATTATGGGAAATATGGGAATTACTGTAGATTTAAATGCAGAAATAAGTAATACTTATGATGAATTTATTCTGGAATGGATGTCTGACTGCTATATTACTCTGCAATGGAAGTACCGGCTCTGGTCTTCTGAAATAATTGACATTGTAAAACCGGAAAAATTATATAAGCAGTATTATCCACTGCACGAAACATCTCTTACCAATGCGGTTACAAAAATATATGAGATTTATCATTTGAAAGACTTATATATGCATCATAGTGAACTACTCGGCAACTGAGTTACCAGAGCATCTGGATTGCTGTTTTTAATCCATCAAAATCCATATAATTTGTCTGGCATAAATCCCTGACTTCTTTTTCCGTAAAGCTAACATATTCTGCCAGAAGCCCCGGTTCCAGCATTGAAAATTCACGAAAGTCTGTCAATGCAGACGGTGTTCCATATTTTTTTATTGGCAGGCTTCCTGTCATATAAGAACCTGCTAGGAACTGAGATATCTGTACCCCTTTAAACAGTGCACGAAGTAACCGGATATACGATTTCTGCAATGCCTCATCTGCAGAAGCTTCGCGGAACAGAGAATGTAAATGGGAAAAACATATATAGTGATAAGAGCGTAGCCAGAAAGATAACCTTAAAATCTCCTACTGTAAAAGGTGATTATAGTTATGGCAGTGTGTATGGTCCATATCTGGATACTGCCCATCTGGCGCAGGTAAGAAGTGTTGTACAGAGCTTTAAACTGAATTATATCCGAAAAGGAATGTCAGATTATGATAAAGTCCTGACTGCTTTTAATTATCTCCGCAGCAATTGTAGATATGCATACAGGGGATGGCAGTATAATTATGCAAATACAGCCTGGGGTGCACTGGTATATGGAGAGGCACAGTGTTCCGGATATGCAAGAGCCATGAAAGCACTCTGTGATGCGAGCGGGGTAGACTGCCGTTACGTCCATGCAAATGCCAAAGCCAGTAACCCAAGCCACCAGTGGAATCAGGTAAAGGTTGGTGGTAAATGGTACATACTGGATGCTCAGTCAAACGGCTTTCTTCTCGGGACAAATACCTGGATAAAACAGGCCGGGATGTCCTGGGATACAAAAGGACTACCAACCTGTAGTAAAACAGATTATAAGAGATAAAGACTTTCTTTTCGTCTTCGGATGTTATGTTATTTATATAAAAAAATCCAGAATATAAGCCAGAATCGTTGAATTTTCAGCATTCTGGGCTTATTTTAAGTACCAAATTTTTCTATTGTCTTATTATGTATAGCTGCCATAGGAGACGTATTCTAAGCAGTAAGGTTTGTTCCGATAGATGCTGCAATCTCTTTTAACTTATCGGCAGAAAAACCAGTATATTTTTCAATCTTATCGAGAGATTCTTTATCTTTGATCATCATTTTTGCAAGAGATAGATTTTTCTTTTCTACACCTTGCTCAATGCCTTGTTCAACAAGTGCTTTTCCCAGATTACACATATCCTGCACCTCACTTTCAAATTCTTCTGTCATGGCGATGCCAAAATCTTTCTGAAGACGTTTTTTCTTTGTCTCAGAGGATGTAGAAAGAGAGAAGAGTGTATTCAGCAGATCAAGGATCTCCAGATCACTCTCTTTATCTGCATCACCTAAATTTACGATAACAACTTCCATAAGGTCATAACTGCCAAGAGTTTCATAAGGCTTTCCCAATACTGTATCCTGTACTGTATGGTATCTGAAGATTCCATTTCTACGTTTTTTCGCCGGATCCGGGCAGATCCAAATACTGTAGACTTTCTGAAGCTTTTCATAATGTTCACCAGTAAAAATAGTTCCATACTGCTCGGAAATCATTCTTGCACAATAATAAAATCCTCTTGTAACTAATGGATACCCCGGTGTGTCATTTAACTGGATTTCCAAATTGATGATCAGCTGTACGGGTTCTTCGGTGTTCGGAATATATGCCTTAAAACGAATATCATAATACACAGTCTGGTCTTTGATAGCATTTGCTTCGGAATTAAGGCAGTCTATTTGTTCGTTTCCATCCAGTAATTTACTGCGGTCAGGATGGTCCTGATGTACTGCCCGACTGGAAATTTCGATATTTTCTTTCAGGCAGTTATCACAGATAAAATTGACACTATATTGGGAAAATTCTTTTGTACAGGATTTGAGGATCCAGCAATGACTGCCTTATAGGTTAATAGTTTCTTGGCACATTCATCATATCTTGCACGATCTGCGGCAAAGTCTATCATTTGTGCCAGATTCGTTTGACGTATTATGGATGTCACCTCCTGTCACATATTTTGTACTTATATTTTATCAGAGCAGATATTTATTTACCAGAAATTTTTCGACAATCGCAGGATAAGTTTTGACAAAGAAAGACCCCAGTCAAAATGACTGGGGTTTTCTTTTTAGGAATCTGTATTATTTACCCAAATGGATTATTTAACAGTAGCTGTTTTCAGGTTGGACCATGGGCTGAAGACTTTCTTTCCGTTCTCGTCACGTTTCCAAGCGTGGCAGTATGCGTAGTAGGTTCCCTGCTGTACATATTTGAATGTAGTAGAAGTCTGAACCTGATTCTTGTTTACAGATGTGTAATCTTTGTTTGTAATGCAGTCACGATCTGTAGAGATTACATAGTCATAACCTGCAGCACCATCTGTATCACCGGAAAGGATTACAGTTGCTTTATTACCAACAACTTTAACATTGCTGATCATAGGTGTTCCTGGTTTTTCATTAGCTTCAGAACCAGCTAATGTAACTGTCTTAGAACCGATGTAGTATTTACTATCTTTTGCCGGAGTAACTGTTACTGTTCCGTCAGCATTTTCTGTAACAACATATTTTTCTGTTGGAACTTTAACATTTCCGTTCATTACAACAACAGATACAGAACCTTTAGAATTCTTAGCGGCTGTAATATCACAGTCAGCAAGATCTTTTTTATCAATTCCCCAGTTAACAGAAGATGTTGTTCCTGTATATCCATTGATACCTTCAACACTTACTGTATATTTCTTTGTTGTAGGCTCTGTATAAGCACCCACACCAACTAATTTGTAGTCCTTACCTTCTTCTAATGTAAGAGCATCTCTACCATATGATACTTTAACAACTGGTTTTACTGCCATTCCTTCAGCATAAGTACCATTAGAAACAGTTACGTTCTGATCTGACAGCTGAACTGGAGTAATTGTAAATTTCTTATAAGTAATAGCGTTTACTTTCTGACCATTTTCATCTTCGAAAACCTGATTTGTTGTATCGTTGTTGCCAGCATAGTTGCCTTTACCAACTACAGCGATATATGCTTCATGGCTGGCATTACCTGTTACATTGTGGAAGTATTTAATTTCAAAATCTTTTCCTTCTTCTAATTTAACAGTTTTATGTGTAATCGGATCAGTATAAGAATAGTTGAATGTTGCGCTTGCAAAAGTATGAGCTTTTCCATCATAGATAAATGACTGATTAGCTACATTAACTTCTTTTCCATTTGCATCCTTTGAATCTGGATAACTAATTGTAAATTGACCAAGATCAATATTTACAGTACCTAATTTAGCTGTAATCTGTGTATTGTTATTGGAATCTTTTACTGTAGGACGAATCTGATGTCCGGTATAGCTTTGATCATTTACATTTACAGTTAAAGAAGACATATCAGCTGGTGTAATCGTAAATGTAGTTGTTGTAGTAGATGTATTGTCATCATCACCTTTTCCAACAATTGTTACAGTTGCAGTACCTACATTTGTACCGTTTGCAATAGACTTAATTTCGTAATCTACATCTTTTTCGAGCTCTTTTGTTCCATCCTTTACAATCAGTTCTGGAATAATTGCTTCTCCTGTGTAAGTATAAGATGCTTTTTCTGTAGAAACAGTCCAAGCACTTGCCTGTGGTTTGCTGATTTTAGAATAACGGTATACAGCTGCAGGCTGTGTAGTAATATTATTTCCGCTTGCATCAACACCCCAGAAATTTTTATTTGTAATTGTAATCTTAGTGCATTATTTACGTATAATATTTATTATTTCACAATTATACAATTACGTTGGCTTTTGATCGGCGGAATTATATTTGATGATTATATAAATCGTTGTATTCTATATGAAACGAAAAAAGAAATCGTTGCATTTCGATTGGAACGATTTTATACTATATATTACAAATCAATATTGGGTTTCAAAGGATTGAAAATGTGGAGGAAAATGTATCATGAGGGAAAGCAGAACATTGGAATATAAGGAAAATCTGTCATCTAACACGTTTCTGAAAACGATCAGTGCCTATGCTAATTATGGCGAAGGAAAGATTATATTTGGAATCAATGATCAGGGGAACGTCATCGGCATAACAGATCCAGTGAACGGATGTCTGAATCTGGAGAATAAGATCAATGACAGTCTCAGTCCTGTGCCGGAGTTCCGTCTGGAGATACAGGAAAATACGATCGTGCTCACTGTTTATGAAGGCAGGTATAAGCCTTATCTCTATAAAGGTAAAGCTTATAAAAGAAATGATTCTTCTACAGTTGAAGTGGATCGTCTGGAATATAACCGGTTGATCCTGGAGGGCTGTAATCAGACTTTTGAGGAGATCACTTCATTCAATCAGCAGCTTACTTTTGCTAAATTGGAAACAGAATTTATCCGGGTGATGGGCATTGAGAAGATCAATAAAGATATTTTAAAAACTCTTGAACTGTATTCTGATCAGAGTGGGTTCAATAATGCAGCTGCACTTCTTGCTGATGATAATCAGTTTACGGGAATAGATATCATACGTTTTGGTGATACCATAGATGAGATCATGGACAGGGAATCACTAGAAAATATTTCCATACTTTCTCAGTTGGAAAAAACACTTCAGATGTTCCGAAAGTATTATCAGTATGAAAAAATAGAGGGAGCCGAAAGGAAATGTATTGACAAAATCCCGGAAAAAGCCTTCAGGGAAGCAATAGCCAATGCTCTGATCCATCGAATGTGGGATATCCCGGCATCTATAAAAGTCAGTATGTATGCGGACAGGATTGAGATCAGTTCTCCGGGAGGGCTTCCTGCCGGAATCAGCGAAGAGGAATACCTGAATGGTCAGATATCCATACTCAGAAATCCTATTATCGGAAATGTGTTCTTCCGGCTGAAATATATTGAGAAATTTGGAACCGGAATCATGAGGATCAATCATGCTTACAGGAACGCACTGATAAAACCATCGTATCAGTGTTTTTCTAATTCTATCAAAGTAATTCTTCCTGTTATAAGGGAAAACTATGACCTGAGCGAAGCCGAACAGATACTGGTCAGCATCCTTAAGGGAAAAGAAAAAATGTCAAGATCAGAAATTGAGAAAGCAGCAGAAATGGAAAAGAGTAAAGCAGTACGTACTCTGAACAGCCTGATTGAAAAGAAAATCCTGAAAAAACAGGTGCAGGCAGGGGAGTCAGATACACCTTGAAATAGCAGAAAGCAATATAAGGATAAGATTCTGTTAGAATATATGGTATAGGTTTATTAAAAAGAAAGACTCCGATCGCAATGACCGGAGCCTTCTTTTTAGGAATCTGTATTAATTACCCAAATGGATTATTTAACAGTAGCCTTTTTCAGGTTTGACCATGGGCTGAAGACTTTCTTTCCGTCTTCGGATGTTCTGTTGAATGCATGCATTCCA
>ENA-OQJH01001149-OQJH01001149.1-human-gut-metagenome-genome-assembly--contig:-NODE-1149-length-11833-cov-2.605245_pt1 | contig 11833 bp, 14 predicted proteins | sample MGYA00242597_ERZ504763 | MGnify/ENA primary metagenome ERZ504763 (study PRJEB26092, sample SAMD00036359) | human gut metagenome | host: Homo sapiens | study: EMG produced TPA metagenomics assembly of... | reverse complement strand
TGAAGGATTGAACCGTGCCATAGACGTGGCTATTCAGGTGCGCCCACAGATTTATCAGTATTGATCACCGGTGAAGTGGTGTGGGAAAGGAAAATTTCGCAGATCATCCATCAGTTCAGCCGTCGGAAACATGGACAGTATATAGCCGTGAATTGTGGAGCTATACCTGAAGGTACAATAGATTCAGAACTTTTCGGACATGAGAAAGGTGCTTTTACAGGAGCTATCAGTGACCGTAACGGTTATTTTGCCGAAGCCAATGGTGGAACTATTTTTCTGGATGAGGTGGGAGAGTTACCTCTTGCTACGCAGGCGCGTCTGCTACGTGTGCTCGAGAGTGGTGAATTCATTAAAGTAGGTTCATCCAAAGTACAAAAGACGGATGTACGTATTGTTGCCGCTACCAATGTAAATCTGACGGAAGCCATTGCCGAAGGCCGTTTCCGCGAGGATTTATATTATCGTCTGAACACTGTGCCTATCAAGATACCACCTCTGCGCGAACGTGGAGATGATATAACATTACTTTTCCGCAAATTTGCATCGGATTTTGCTGAGAAGTACCGTATGCCGGCCATTCAGCTGACAGAAGATGCAAAAGCCTTGTTGTTGGCTTACCCATGGCCCGGTAATGTACGCCAGTTGAAGAATATTACAGAACAGATATCTATTATTGAAACCAATCGCGACATTACGGCGGAAATTTTGAGAAATTATTTACCGGAACAACGTGTAAACTCCGGTTTACCCGCTTTATTTGGTGTGAAAGCAAGTGCGGGGAAGGCTTTTGAAAGTGAGCGCGAGATTCTGTATCAGGTGCTGTTTGATATGCGGCGTGATGTAACTGAGTTGAAGAAATTGGTAAACACCTTGATGTCGGAACGTGGAGCGCAACCTGTTCCGCCACCGGCTACTACAGCAGTTTCTTATTATCAAGAACCTCAACGGAATTTGGTCGCTACAGTAGTGCCTGCTACACCTACCATTATCTCTGCCGCTAAATCCGTGCATCCTGTAGTAGATGATATTCAGGACACGGAGGAATTTGTGGAAGAAGCGACACTGTCATTGGATGAAGTGGAAAAAGAAATGATACGTAAGGCGCTCGACCGTCATCATGGAAAACGAAAGAATGCGGCAAAAGATTTGAATATTTCAGAGCGCACACTTTATAGAAAAATAAAAGAATATGGTTTGGATTAAACAATTGAAAGTAGTTGGTGTGTTGATGGTACTGGCGGGAATAGTAACTGCTTGTTCCATCTCTTATAAGTTTAACGGATCGTCTATAGACTATACTAAGGTAAAGACTATTTCGTTCGAAAACTTCCCGAACCGTTCGGCAGGTTTTGTGTGGGGACCGATGGAGAGCATGTTCAATACGGCATTGCAGGATATTTATATGCAGCAGACCCGGTTGAAGCAAGCCAAGCGTGGAGGTGACCTGCAATTGTCAGGGGAAATAACCAATTATGATGCTTTGAATAAAGGAATTGGTTCTGACGGTTATTCCAGCATGGTGGAATTGCGTATGACGGTTAGGGTGAACTTTGTCAACAATTCCAATCCGACAGAGAATATGAATGGTCAACAATTCTCGGCTAGCGAGAATACAACGCTAATCAGCAGTTGAGTGCTGTACAGGATGAATTAGTAACCCAGATGATTAAAGAAATTGTAGAGCAAATATTCAATGCTACCGTGGCAAACTGGTAGTGAGCCCTTTTCCGTCATGACACAACAGCAATTATATGAATGGATAACCCATCCTGAATTATTAAATCGGGATACACTATACGAGCTGCGTACGTTGCTTGCGCGTTATCCGTATTTTCAGACGGTGAGGTTGCTTTATCTGAAGAATCTGTTTTTACTGCATGATATAACATTCGGTGAAGAATTGCGTAAGGCTGCATTGTATGTGGCCGATCGCAAGTTCTTTTTTATCTGATAGAAGGGGAGCGTTTTATCATTTCTCCTCTTGACAAGCAAGAGAAGCCTAAGGAGGAAGGCGGATTGGACCGTACTCTTTCATTGATAGATGCTTTTCTGTCTTCTTTACCCGAGGACTCTGCTGCCGTGGAGTTACCTATGGATGTAACAGCCGATTATACTTCTTTCTTATTACATGAAGAAGAGCATCCGTCCGATGATGGTATTCCTCGGATGAAAGGCCAGAGTCTGATAGATGATTTCATTGAAAAGTCTGCAGAGGAACCTTTATTACCTCAATTAGGGATAAAAGAGGAAGTGCCGGTGAAAAAGGAAATGCCCGAAGAGGATGAACCGGAAGCGGAGGAAGATATAGAAGATGAAAGCTATTTTACCGAAACATTGGCCAAATATACGTTAAACAGCAAAGATATTCTAAGGCTCTGGAAATTATTAAAAAATTAAATTTGAAATATCCAAAAAACGCTTACTTTGCAGACCAAATAAGATTTTTGGAGAAATTGATTATTAACACTAAATCAAAATAAAGAAAATGTATTTATTACTTATTGGATTAATTGTGCTTGCAGCTCTTTTGATGTGTTTCGTCGTACTGATTCAGAATTCAAAAGGAGGTGGTTTGGCTTCTAGTTTTGCTTCTTCAAATCAAATTATGGGAGTTCGTAAGACTACGGATTTTATTGAGAAATTAACATGGGGATTAGCTGCTTTTATGGTAGCATGTAGCGTGCTTACCGCTTATTTTGTTCCTACTGCTCATACAGATTCTTCTATCATCATGGAAGAAGCGGTGAAAGAGGGAGCTACCAATCCGTTGAATGCACCTTCAGGTTTTGCTGCTCCGCAGACAAATGATGCTGCAGAGACTCCTGCTCCGGGTGATTCGGCACAGTAATTAAAGAGAGCATTTTCCTTAATAAGGATAGGCGTTCTGTTTTATCAGTGAAACAGAGCGCTTTTTTGTTTTAAGATATTTTGCTTTGATAAGTATGCTTTTGTGCTTACTTTTGTTCTGGAATATGTTAGTTTAAAAATAATAAAAGAATCATGTTGAAATTCATATCATGGAATGTAAATAGCTTGCGAGCTTGTTACGATAAAGGTTTTGCTGATGCTTTCAATCGTTTGGAAGCTGATTTTTCTGTTTACAGGAAACAAAGATGCAAGAAGGACAACTGGATGTACAATTTGAAGGGTATCAGTCCTATTGGAATTATGCTGAAAAGAAAGGATATTCGGGTACTGCTATTTTTTCTAAAGTAAAGCCATTGTCCGTTACATACGGTTTAGGCATTGAAGAGCACGATCACGAAGGCCGTGTAATTACGCTTGAACTGGAATCGTATTATCTGATAACTGTTTATACTCCTAATTCGCAGGAAGAATTGCGACGCTTGGATTATAGAATGAAATGGGATGATGATTTCCGTGCTTATTTGAAGAAATTGGAAGAGAAAAAACCGGTAATTGTGTGTGGTGATTTGAATGTAGCACATAAGGAGATAGATTTGAAGAATCCTAAAACGAATCGGAAAAATGCAGGTTTCACTGATGAAGAGCGTGCAAAGTTCACTACTTTGCTTGAATCAGGTTTTACGGATACATTCCGCTATTTCTATCCGGAGCAAGAGGGAATTTACTCATGGTGGTCCTATCGTTTCAAAGCCCGTGAGAAGAATGCGGGTTGGCGTATTGATTATTTTCTCACTTCCGATTCGTTGAAGGATAAATTGAGAGGTGCTCAGATTCATACTGACATCTTGGGATCAGATCATTGTCCGGTGGAATTGACAATAGAATTGTAAAAATGGGCTAAAAAAACTTTGTAGTTGTCGCAAAATGAATCCCTGATTATCTGCAATAAAAAGATAATCAGGGATTTGTGTCGTCGCAAAACTTATTCTGTTTTATTCTCATAAATCATGGATTCCTGTATATCTTTGTTTCGGGAAATAAATATTTTTTTTTCCTGAAAAACTGATTGAATCTATGAAACAATGGCATTTATTTTGCTTGTTGCCTTTGATGGCAGCTTGTGACTCCGGACATTCCGGTTCCGGAGAATTAATTTCGGTGGACTTGCGACAGGGGATAGATCATCCTTCTATGCTCAATCTGCAAGATGAGGTAGAGAGTGTGGAATATATACCTTTGGAAACAACCGATGATCCCGCTTCTTTGTTGGATGGAGTATCCGAATATGCTTTGACAAGCAAATACATCTATGTTTCTCCCGTAAAAGAACAACGGATTGTTCAGTTTGACCGGAAAGGTCATTTTATAAAGACATTGATTCCTTTCGGACAAGGACCGGGGGAGTTCAGTAATTTTTTAGCAGGTATACAGGCCGATGAGGAAAATAATCGTCTTTACCTGTTCAGTGCTAATCAGATAGGGGTCTACACCTTAGAGGGGGAGTTTATTCAAAATTTGAACCATGATTATCAGATAGTATATCAGCGTAAGGTGGAACAAGACTGTTTTGCTTCGGTGGCATTTCCGTATATTCCTTTTCGGAGCGGGAGTTATGGCTTAGGCATATTCACAGAGCAAGGGGACACTATTGCTGTAAAGAATGATTTTACTTCGCCACTGGTTCCTCCGGAGAAAGCAGGTTTTACTATAGGCATTGCAGCTACCTATCAGGTAAGCAGCAGTCATTACTGTTTAAAACAGGATGTAATGATACTGTTTTCAGAATTTCCGATCATAAAATTATGCCAGCTTGTGTTTTGAATTTACAGAATTCAGACCAAGAAATCATCCGCTGCCTGGATGCGACTGATTTCAGTAGCTTACATCAAAAATTTGGAGGAAATAAGGATATTTTTGTGTCTGATCTTTTTGAGACGCCACGAAGTTATTATTTCCGTTGCAGGTATGATGGAGGACATTATGTGGTTTCCGTTGATAAAGAAACAGGGAAGATTCTGGCGGAGCAATGTGAGCAGCCTGAAGATATTTTTAAACTTTCTGATGCCAATCTTCTTTTTGGTATGTTGGGGACACGGAGTTATCGTAGCTTTCCCGTTTGGGGCCGTATGGAGAAAGATGGTTTGGTGCAGGTTGTCATTCCTTATGAGCTGAGTCTTTATGAAAAAGGATCCACCCTTACTGTTCCGGATGAATTAAAAAAGATAAATGTGGATAGTAATCCTATTTTTATAGTCTATAAATTGCGAGAAGGCTAAAAAGTGATACATTTGCGATATGATGAGAAAGTACTTGTTTATAGGCTGGGATGTATGGATGGTGGTGATATTGGGTATCATCTCCTCTTGCAGTCAGGATAAGGGCACTTCTAGACTGGCATGGGGGAAATATTATTTGTGGAGTGCCCCGGATTCCTCCTACCGGATACTGAATGCCATTCCTTTTCCCGATAAACTTTCCGTAGAAGAACAAGCGTGCTATGCATTACTGATGACACAAGCTATGTATAGATGTGGGCATAAGATATCTTCCGATTCATTGATAAACATTGCTGTACAGTATTATTCTTCACAAGGTAATGCAGATGATAAAGCTTCCGCTTTGCTTTATAAAGGATATATTTTAGAGGACTTGGGGCAGGATAATGAAGCTTTGTATGCCTATAAACAGGCAGAGGAGGCGGTAAAGACTGTTAAGGATTTGCGGATCCATTTTTTGATATATACAGCTTTAGGGAATATCAATGGAAGGTATGCTCATTATGAGCACTCACTGTCGTATTATAGAAAGGCGTTGGATCTTAATCTATCAGTTCCGGCTTGGAATGCAATGGGGGGAGAATATATATTTGCCCCTCTTTATCTGGCTCAGGGAACTCCCCGGTACAATGAAGAGGTCAAGTTGGTTTATGATAAGTTTTTAGGTTTGGTTAATAGGATGGACTTTACCTCGCAAGAGAAAATCTATTATCAATGGGCCTTGAAGGAGAAAGGCAAGCAGGAATGGGATTCGGCGGCTTCGTTCCTGTTAAAAGCGATGGACTATACCACTACTGTTGAGTCCCGTTACTGGTATGATGCTGAATTAGCTGTTATCTATAAACATTTAGGAAAAACTGAACTAGTAGACAGCCTTCGTAATAGGGCATTGAAATCTTCGCGACCACTTTTGAGATCCTCTGTGTACAAAGCTATATACCAGGATTTGCTGGCGGCTGGTAAGTTAAGTAAGGCTAATGAATATATGCAATGCTATATCAATGAACTGGAATTACTATTTACTTCCGGAAGCCGTACTGAATTGTTTAAAATCGAGAAAAGATATGATTACACGGCTTTATTACGTCAGAATGATGAATATCGAAGCCGATGGAGCATTACTCTGTTGATAACAGTGGCTGCTGTTTTTTCATTGACTTTACTGCTATGGGGCAGTTGGAAATTTTTTCGCCGCCAGAAACTGGAGATTTTAAGTCATTATAAAAGGGATGCTTCCATGTTGCAGCAGCAGATTGATGATTTACAAGAGAGGATAGAAGAGAATCAAGGTGAGGCGAAGAATCTGCAAGAACAGATGCAAATCCTTGAAAAGGAAAAGAAAAGTAAGGAAATACGTATTCGTCAGTTGGAACTCACTTTCCGTTCGAAACACATCTCGCTTCCGGTTGAGTCGGTGGAGGCAGCACAAGTATACTTGCAAATCGTGACGAAGGGAACTCCTCATTATACCCCTGCTGAAGACCGTACTAAATTAGAGTATTGGTTGAACATATCCCGTAATCGCTGGGCCGAGCGATTGGAAAAGCTTTATCCATCTCTGACCAACGGAGAGAAGGATATTTGTTACCTGTTTGTAGTGGGACTTTCATTTGATGAGATAGCCAGTTTGTTGGGAGTGCAGTCCCGTTCTGTAAACCGTGTGGTATATAGAATTTGTAGAAAGATGGGTATAGAACAAGGGAGCAAAGATGAATTTGTGGCACAAATCTTCCGTTTGGATGATTGCGACACAAATATATAGCTTACATGGCTACTTCGATGGCCAGTATTTGCGCTTCGGATTTAGCTTCAATTGTGACACTTTCAATGTCCCAGATACCGATACCGTCACGACGTGAAAGATTCTCGCCTGCTACATTTATTTCTCCTTCTATAATGAAGATATAAACACCTGTGCGTGGTTTGTGCATACGGTATGTCACACTTTGTCCGGCATCCAATGTGCCCATAGAGAACCATGCGTCCTGTAGCAGATGCGCCGGTGTATTGCCAGATGGTGAGATGAAGGTGGCTAGTTCGTTACGTTTCAATAACGGACGAATGTCATAATTATGGTATTCGGGTTTAGTTCCCTCCACATTGGGAATAATCCAGATTTGCAGGAATTTTGCGTCTTCAGTCTTACTGGCATTGTATTCGCTATGATAGATGCCTGTGCCTGTACTCATTACCTGAATTTCACCTGGGGCAATGGTACTTTCATTCTGTACGCTGTCTCCATGTCTTAAATATCCTTGTAAAGGGATAGACACCACTTCCATATTTTTATGGGGGTGCATACCGAAACCTTCTCCGGGAGCTACTGTATCATCATTTAGTACGCGTAAAGCACCGAAGTGAATTCGTCTTGGATTATAATAGTCTGCAAAGCTGAATGTATGGTAGGTTTTTAGCCATCCGTGATTAAAATACCCTCTTGTATTAGCTTTGTCAATTACTGTTTTCATAACTCATATCCTTTCTTTTTTAATTTGTTGATATTTGATATAACAATTGGGAAACAGAAAAGTTTAACGGTTGCTGTAAGGTGGGTTGTACTTTAGATTCAGCTCTTTTAAATGATCTGTTAGAGTCTTTTGTTACATTAGAAAACACATTTTTGTTTCGGTTTTAGTGAAGATTTTTGGAGAACACTCTATGGTAAGAAGCTTTTGGTTTAGCAGACAGGTAAAAAGATAAGTTCGTTTTTCAAAAAGGGCCTTATCTTTTTTTTAAAAGACCTTATTGTTTTGGAAAAACATCCTTATCTTTTAATGAAAGGAACTTATGTTTGGCACAAGAATTCATAGAACTTGGCGCAGGATCCGGCAGAATTTGTATCAAGATTCTGAACACTCCGGTAGGAGGAAATGTAGCTTCTTGAAACCGGACAAGGGCTATCGAACTGATTGGGAAAGTAAAATAAAGCAATGTGATGATTGATTGCCCAACAGAAGAAAACGAATTTGTATGTATACATTTGTTTTTACGAACGGAATAAAATCCTTTCATCACCATATCTTATTGTTGTTCAATGGTTTACTGTGTAGAAAGATGGTAAGACATGCCCAAGTGGTAGTTGACGGTGAATATGCCATACACTTTTCGCTTCCGGAACCAGACGGGCATGGCATGTTCTTGGAGCATGTTGGGCTTGTCCGGGGTCAAACCACTTGAGCGTCTTTTACGTCCTTTTATCACCACAAATTACTGGATACTAATTGATTATAGTGATTGAACAATTTTATTTTTCATGTAAAGACAATTCGGATGCTGGCAACTTGAGTAGTTAATCTTACAGTTCATACATTTAAATCTTATAGCTCATAGATAACTTATGACGTTGTCCACAGAACAAGCTAAGCATGTTCGTCAAACAAGCTAGGCCTGTCCTTTGGACAAGCCCGGCCTGTACGTATGCATGAAGCTATACATATGTATGCATCGCCTCATGCGTACGTACGTGTAAACCGGATTTGCATTTTCTTCTTCCCAAAAAGCGTCCCACCCTTTTTCACTTTATGCCGGAAGGTTTTTTCAAACTATCCTTATAGGTTTGACGAGTTTTGCTCAGAGTTTCTCGGAGTTATGCTTGAAGTTTTATCAGGTTCACCTATTACTTGCAGAGGGTCTGTCACAAAAACGGGACAAAGCAAAAGTGTTCCTCTATGAAATATCGGATGAACCTGGTTTCTTGAAACCGAACAAGAATTCTTGGACATCCTGCTCTTATAATTATCGGGTAAGTGAAGGAAGGGTAGGATATAAAATAAAAGAAGAGATGATTTAATCATCTCTTCTGTAGAGCGGAAGACGGGGCTCAAACCCGCGACCCTCAGCTTGGAAGGCTAATGCTCTATCAACTGAGCTACTTCCGCAATTTTTTGTGGGCAAAGATGGATTCGAACCACCGAAGTCGAAAGACAGCAGATTTACAGTCTGCCCCATTTGGCCACTCTGGTATTTGCCCTTTTTTTGCTTTTGAGGAGGTTTGTTTCTCAATTGCGGTGCAAAGATACAACTATTTATTTAAACTCCAAACAAAATCGATCATTTTTATTGCAGTAATTGCACATTCGTCTCCTTTGTTACCCAGTTTTCCACCGGCACGATCCTCTGCTTGCTCCATTGTATTTGTGGTAATTAATCCGTAAATAACTGGTATATCGCCAGTTGCGTTTAATTCGGTAATTCCCTGGGTTGCTCCCATACAAACATAATCAAAATGTGGAGTATCTCCTTTAATTACGCAACCAATTGCAATAATTGCATCAAGATCGCAATTTTCCATCATTTGATTGGCGCCAAAGTTAGTTCGAAACTTCCCGGTACAGTTTTTACCAGAATATTTTCGTCTTTTGCTCCATGTTTTTTTAATGTATCGACTGCGCCTTTCAGTAAAGCACCGGTAATATTGAAGTTCCATTCGGATACGACAATGCCAAATTTCATTGCTTCTGCATTCGGAACGGAATTGAAATCATATTCGGATAAGTTATGGTAAGCTGTTGCCATAGTAAATTAAAAGTTGAGAATTATAAAATGAAGTTTGAAAGTATGGGAAATTAAGAAGAAAGGCACGGATTTCACGGATTCCACGGTTTTAATAGATAATCCGCTTAATCCGGTGTAATCCGTGCCTCGATCTCCTTATATAATAAGGTATTATTTTTCATCAATTTAGCCTGTTCGATATATTTGTCGATGTCCATAGCTTGATAAGACTGGAAGTATTTATCCTTGATCTTAGTGTAAGCGTTTACTGCATCGTCATATTTTCCTTGTTTTACCAGGATTTCTCCGGCTTGTATCAGGAAAATCGGGCTTAATGTGTTGTTGTCAGCTTTGTCTGCTGCCGACAGTAAAGTAGAGGCAGCTTTGTCCAGTTGGCCAAGTTGTGCATAACAGTTACCTGCAGCACCTAAGATTGCCGGAGCAACCATTTGGTCTTTTCCATTGAAGCTATCTAGCATCTTCACTGCTTCTTCATATTTGCCAAGTTGTGCGTAGCAAATACCAGCATAAGCTTTTGCCAAATTAGCAGCTTTTGTTCCGCTGTACTCATCAGCTACTTTCAGGAAACCTGTGTAACCGATGCTGTCACCGTTTAAAGCCTGTTCAAAAGCATCCTGTTCAAAGTATTCCTGTCCTTTGAAAAGAGCTGCTTGTGCTTTTTCTTCACGTGGTTCAGCATAGAGGTTTTTGTACATGATAAAACCTGCTACAATAATAATCACAGCAACAACACCGCCAATAATTGCGTTTTTGTACTTGATAAGAAATGCTTCCGATTGTGTCAGTGCATCTTCTACGTTCAGATGTTCGTTCTGATTCTTTTGTTCTGCCATTTTTATATGATTCTTTTTGTTATTATTCATCGTTTGATAATTCGACTCGCAAAAGTAGTTTTTTTATATCTACAAACGAAATTTAGAGGCATCTTTTTTTGTTTTACGCTCGAAAACCTCGAAAAACTTGCTACTTTTGTGAACAAATTAACGCGTATACAATGATACTGAAACGGATATCCATATTAAACTATAAGAATCTGGAACAGGTAGAGATCGGATTCTCCGCCAAACTGAATTGTTTCTTCGGACAGAACGGGATGGGAAAGACGAATCTGCTGGATGCAGTGTACTTTTTATCTTTCTGCAAGAGTTCGGGTAATCCGATTGATTCGCAGAACATTCGGCACGAACAGGATTTCTTTGTTATTCAGGGCTTTTATGAGGCGGAAGATGGCACACCAGAGGAGATTTACTGCGGAATGAAGCGTCGTTCGAAAAAGCAATTCAAACGGAATAAAAAGGAGTATAGCCGCTTTTCCGATCATATCGCTTTCTGCCGTTAGTGATGGTTTCGCCTGCCGATTCGGAGTTGATAGCCGGAGGAAGTGACGAACGCGCCGCTTTATGGACGTCGTGATCTCTCAGTATGATAAGGAATATCTGGAAGCATTGATACGCTATAATAAGGCATTGGCACAGCGTAATACCTTATTAAAAAGTGAATTTCCGGTAGAAGAGGAATTGTTCCTGGTTTGGGAGGAGATGATGGCGCAAGCGGGTGAAATTGTTTTTCGCAAGCGGGAGGCGTTTATCGAAGAGTTTATTCCTATTTTCCAGTCGTTTTATTCTTTTATTTCCCAGGATAAAGAACAGGTGGGGCTGTCTTATGATTCGCATGCACGGGATGCTTCTTTACTGGAAGTTCTGAAGCAAAGCCGGGAACGGGATAAGATTATGGGATTCTCTTTGCGGGGAATTCATAAAGATGAACTGAATATGCTGTTGGGCGACTTTCCGATCAAGAAGGAAGGTTCGCAGGGACAGAATAAAACGTATCTGGTAGCGTTGAAGCTGGCACAGTTCGACTTCTTGAAACGTACGGGGCAGACCGTCCCTTTATTGCTGTTGGATGATATTTTTGATAAACTGGATGCTTTTCGTGTGGAACAGATTGTAAACTGGTAGCCGGAGATCGTTTCGGGCAGATTTTCATACGGATACAATCGGGATCATTTGGATAAAATATTGAAGAAGATAGAAAGAGAATACAAAGTCTTTGCTGTAGAAGACGGAGAAGTGACAGAAAGAAAGGAAATGGCTGAATGAAACGTAATGATGCGGAACAAATAGGGAGATGATTCGGAAATTCTTCCGGCAGAATGCTTTGGAGGCGCCACT
>ENA-OQJH01001148-OQJH01001148.1-human-gut-metagenome-genome-assembly--contig:-NODE-1148-length-11837-cov-3.077968_pt1 | contig 11837 bp, 13 predicted proteins | sample MGYA00242597_ERZ504763 | MGnify/ENA primary metagenome ERZ504763 (study PRJEB26092, sample SAMD00036359) | human gut metagenome | host: Homo sapiens | study: EMG produced TPA metagenomics assembly of... | reverse complement strand
GCAATTTTAATGTGTTGGCTATATCTGTCAGCGACTCCCAGAATTTTTCCTGAGCGATGTTCCAGCCTAAAGAGAATGAAGGAGACCATTGCCAGCGACTTCCTCGACGGAAACGGGAAGAACCGTCGTAACGCATGTTGATTTCTGCTAAATAGCGACCCATATAATCGTAGTTTAAACGGCCGAAGAAACCAGCTGTTTTCCACCTCTTACCATTTCCGTTAGCTTTAGTTGCCTTGACATTACCTTTCCCGTCCAATCCGGTTGTGATATCAAAATAAGGCATGCCCCTATCATGATACCATATTTTTGTGTGGATGAAAATTCCTGTTGCATACTTTCGGTTTGGAAACCAAGCATAATTTTCGTGTTATGAACGTTGTTAAAAGAATGGAAGTACTCGCTATAAATATTCAAATTCAAGTAATTCTCTTTTGTCTGGTCTTGATAAAGGTAAGAATCTTTATTTGTATTTATCACATTTCCTTCTATATCATGGTTATAAACAGGAAGAGAAGTTTCTTTTACTGAAGAGTTTTTTATACTGTAGTTGAATTCTACATGGGTAGTCCAATTCTTTATTGGTTCAATGATTAAAGAAGCCTGCTGGTAAAGACGGTCTGTTTGCGCATTGCGCTTTCCTCCTTCAAACAGGTTTTGAACAGGATTGGTCCAACCATTGTCAAGATAGTATCCATTGGGATCTTTAACCGGTAAATTGGGCCAAGTAGCTCTTCCCAGCTGATCATAAAAAGAACTGTTAAAGCTGGTAGGACGCCATACATCATTGCGTGTAAAGCGTGTGCTGTAGTTGAATTTTAACCATGGAGTCAGATTGGTATTGATTTTAGCTGTCACATTATAACGCTGAAGTCCGTCATCACCGGCTTTTAACAAACCTCCTTGATCTAAATAATTGAAGGAAGCATAATAGGCAACAATATCACTTCCTCCGTTGAGGCTGACATTATGTTCTTGAGAAAAGGTTGAAGATTTATAAACTTCATCATACCAGTTAGTGTTTGCCCAAGCTGTTGTAAACGGGTCATATTCAGGCTTACCCCATTGACCGTTGGATGAAGCTTTGACTCCTCCGTACTGCCTCCACCAGCGGCTTGCCAATTCAACATTTCCTGCATCAGGTCTTCGGTAAAGATAAGTCCGCCACCTTGGTTAAGAGAACCACTGTTCATGAAATTGGCAAATGTATAAGAGTCCATCATTTCCGGCATATTTATTGGAGTAGATATACGGAACTGTTGTTATAATTTACGTTGGTCTTTCCTTTTTTGCCCGATTTGGTTGTTACCAAAATGACCCCGAAGGGGGCACGGGAACCATAGATGGATGATGCGGCAGCATCTTTCAATACAGAAATATTTTCTATGTCTTGAGGGTTGACTGTATTTAAATCTCCTTCCATTCCGTCAATTAGAATAAGAGGTGCACCGCTAGAACCTTCGCCAATAGTTCCTGTACCACGGATACTGATATCTGCGGTCTTGTCCAGTTCACCCGTACTTGTTGATATCTGCAAACCTGGTACCAGTCCTTGCAAGGCTTGTGTAGCTGAGGTTACAGGACGCGATTCTAACTCTTTAGCTGTAGCAAGCCCTACAGCTCCTGTCAGATTCACTTTCTTTTGCGTACCAAATCCAACAACGACCACTTCATCAAGAGTTTCTGTATCTTCCTTTAATACAACATTAAGTTCTTTCTTTCCAGAAACTTTCACTTCTTGAGAAACATATCCGATGTATGTAATCTGTAAAACGGCATCTTTTGGAGTATCCAGAACGAACCGCCCGTCTATATCTGTGATTGTACCTGTTGACTGGCCTTTTACGATGACATTGGCACCGATTATCGGTTCGCCATTCGCATCTTTTACAATACCTGTCGCCTTAATTTGTCCTTGCTGTATTCCTTGCACAATCTCAGTAGAAAGAATAATTTTCTTTTCAAGCACTGAATACTTCACATTCGTCCCTGCGAAAATCTGGTCTAGTATCTTGAATATATTATTGTTGTTTGCCGAAACTGATACAATACGTTTCAGATCTACGTGTTTATTGTTGAAGAAGAAATCAAACCCCGATTCTTTTTTCAGCTTTTCCAACACAGTGCCAACTGTTTCATTACGTACTTCAAGACTGATCATGGTCTTTTGCGCATACGACTCTGCCGCATAAGTCATACTTAACGAACAGATTAAAAAGAGTACACTTAGTTTCATAGGTAATGGAGTTTTATTTAAGATTAACCTACACGACTTTATCATCCATAATAATTGGACGCTAAAATAATTTTTCATAATTTTGTAATTGAGATAAAGTTAATAAAATGTTGTCTTTGCTTGTCGCCAAACAAGCATAGAAAGATGATTTTTCATACGGGGTGATACGCCAATATCCTCCCGTATGTTTTTTGTTTAGGGAGCCTGTTGTCTGTTCATTTTTCTAGTATTTAAATTAAGGGTTAAACGTATATTAGTACACTTCTATTTTCAGCTTTTCCGTTTTATATCTGCACTGTCAATGTACCGCCAGCGTATACGGGAAGAAATCCGGAAATATTCCATAATACGCTCCAGACGCTGATGGGTGAATGTTCCTGTGAACGAACAGCCTTTTAGTTCCTTGTTGGATAATACGAATTCCACATTGAACCGCTTGCCAAGCATGTGCAGCACTTCATCCAGCGGAGTGTCATTAAAGATGAGCTTGCCATCTTTCCATGAAATCTCCGATTCGCCCGAAGTGACGTAACACTTGATATCCCCGGTTTGTGGGGAATAAACTAACTTCTGTCTGGGGGAGAGCATACTCTTTTGAAATTTTCCTTTGTTATTCTTATAAATAAACCCTACGCTGCCTTTGATAAGCGTGGTGGAAATGGGAGTTTCATTACCGTATGCTTCCACATTGAAACTTGTTCCGTACACCTCCACCTGAGAATGATGAGGGGTGGAGACGATGAATCGTTTCCGGGGATGATGGGTCACATCGAAATAAGCTTCACCGTTTAACTCCACTTGGCGTACATCGCCGGCGAAAAGGTGGGATAGCGGAGGGAGGATTCCGAATTGAGGTGAACTACCGTGCTGTCCGGTAACAGGACGGAGGTAGTCATGCCTGCATTGGTTTTTATTTCCACCATCTGAGCGGTGACTACCGGCTGCCGTCTGCCCGGATACAGAGCCAATACACCTATCAGGAGGGGAACGGACAGGATGGCCGCAATGCGTTGTGTCCATCCCCACCAGGACAGGTTTCTAACCTTTGTTTTGCTTTTTACCTTATCTAACGCTTTTTCCGTATCTATTTTCTTTGTGATATGCTGTGTGTCTACAGCCAGATAGAGCGTATTCAGCTGCCTGGCTATATGTAAATGTTCCTCGTCGGCATTCAGCCATGCTTCTATCTGTTCATTTTCCGGAGGAGTGGTTTTCCCTTCGAAATATTTAGTTAACAAAGTTTCTATATCGGTATGGTTTTCCATAAATTATGCTTTAATTTCTTCCTTTATATTATTAAGACAAGCGAGAATGAAAAGTATCTAAACGAAAAATGCTTTTTTTTTTCAAAAAAAAGTTTTTTCCGATAAAAACCGCTATCTTTGTGCGCAAGGAAAACAGTTATTATACTATGAATCATACCGTCGAAGACTTGTCTTTGCTTAATGCTCTCCGACAGGGGGATGGTAATGCTTTTGACCATTTATTCAGAAGATACTATCCTATGCTGTGTGCCTATGCCCACCGGTTGGTATCGTTGGAAGATGCCGAAGAGATTGTTCAGGAGGTAATGTTATGGCTATGGGAGAATCGTGGGGATTTGATAATCGAGTCTTCATTGAATCAGTATTTGTTCAAAATGACTTATCGGAGGGTCTTGAACCACTTGACGCGGGAACAGGTGAAAACCAAGGCTGAAGCTGCCTTTTATGAGAGGACACAGGCGGCATTGTGTGAAGTGGACTATGCTCGTTTTGAGGAATTGGACCGGAAAATAAAGGAGGCGATGGCTGCTCTGCCCGACAGTTATCGGGAGGCTTTTGTGATGCATCGCTTTAAGGAACTGAGTTATAAAGAAATTGCCGAAGTGCTGGATGTGTCACCACAGACGGTGGCTTACCGCATCCAGCAGGCATTGAAGCTGCTTCGTGTTTCCTTAAAGGATTATTTGCCCATGCTGGTATGGCTGGTGGGCTGAAAAGTACCTCTCCCGAAGTTTTCCCAGTTTTTTCCTTCAAATCCTTCAGTTTCTTCGCAAACGCTCGTCAATAAAGAAAAGCGGCTGAAGGATTTCCTCCCGGAATTCCTTCAGCTAGTGTAGAAGTTTCAGCTCTTTATGGTTTGAGCTTCGTTTGTAGAAGTTTTCTATTATATTGTTTCGTTGTATATTTACTTTATTGTCAGGTCCATGTCGTTTGTTGCCGATACGTTTTCCGTTTCGTTCTTCGGTTCGGGCAGTTTCTCTTTTCCGTAGAATCCCGGCATCGGTTCATAGATGGGGTTACGTGGAATGGAGATATTGCGCAGTTTTTTGTCTTTCGCCAGTTGGGCGATATAACGTCCTGCAGTGGCACGTGTCAGTCCGCATAACGATTCAAACTTCCGGCGTGTCAGCACGCTGTTTGTCAGGAAGTATTCCGTCAATGCCTCGTCTATACTCTCTTTTGTCACCGGCATGGAGTGCGGCTTGTATTTCGAACGCTCGGTCTTAACGTCGCTCAACTGATGCTTCAGGTATTTGTCCGCACGGAATGTCACCGATTTGAATTTCACCTTGTTGGCACGTGTGGAGCTTGGTGTCCGTGTCTCGGGGCAGGTAAGCGATATATGGAAATACCCTATCCCTTCGATGTGCACCCGGGCGCCGTCTTTCAAGTAATAGGCCAGTTTCTCGCTGAGCGAGATGATGGTTGCCTTGATGTCTGCCACGGTGAGCGAGGAGCCGTACTGTATTTCCCGTGCCAGATAGTCGGTGTTGATGCGCTGCCAGTTTACTACACGGGCATGATAGCGCTTCTTGCGCGTACCTATCGTATTGGGTGATTCATAAAATTCAAATTTGATAGCCATTCGCTTATTTGTTTTTATCCGGTTGTTTATGCTTTCTTGTACGGAAGAGTTTGCTGCAACTTCCTTTCAAGTTAATCATTTCACTTGGGTGATGAAATTATATCACTAAAGTGATGAAGTTGTATCACTCAAGTGATGAAACTTCATCATTCCAGTGAAATGATTAACTTGACGGTGCAAAAGTATGAAATAGTCTTGATAAAAACGAATAATTTCCCTGTTATTTTCGCTTAGTCACTTTTTTGCAGTAGTGTGTAGTAAATACTTGTAAAAGAGTATTTTGTATGTTATCTTTGTGATATTACACAACCCCAAATAATGAAAAAGGATGAAAAAATTAGTGGAAAAATTACTGAATTGGTGCAAAAAGAGTATGAAAATGAGGATATGCGTGGGAAAAAGTGCGAATACGGAAAGAGTGTTGCCTTCAATGGCTATGGAAACGGTGGGCGAAACTGTTCTTCCAGCGGCTGTCGAGGCAGTTGGTATGGCAGAAACTATCGATGAAAAGGCGGTTTCTGGCAAATCGGGGCGCAAGAAACCGGAGAATATGCTGGAGGCCTTGCAGTGCTTTTTGACCGCACGGTATGATTTTCGTTATAACCTTCTCACCGAACAGACGGAGTATCGTGGAAAAGAGATGCCGGATGAAGAGTATGGTATAGTGGCTCAACGTGATTTGAATACATTCTGCCTGGAGGCGCGTACCGGCGGCATCAATTGCTGGGATAAGGATGTGAGCCGTTTGCTCCATTCCAGAAAGGTGGAAAACTATCATCCTTTTCTGCATTATATGAACACTTGCCTCAATGGGACGGGGTGGATCGTGTTACTCCGCTGGCCATGCGTATATCGCGTAAACCGATGTGGGTGAAAGGGTTTCACCGTTGGATGCTGGGTGTTGCTGCCCAATGGCTGGGGCAGGCACAGGATTGCGCCAATGCGGTGGCGCCTATGTTGGTGAGCCGTGAGCAGGGGAAGCGCAAGTCTTCTTTTTGCAAGATTTTGATGCCTAAGGAACTTACACCTTATTATATAGACAAGTTCGACCTGACGAGCGAGAGTGGATGTGAACAGAAACTTTCGCTTTTCGGACTGATCAATATGGATGAGTTCGATAAGTACCGTGCCGGACAGATGCCTGCTTTGAAGAATCTGATGCAGATGACCACACTAACTTTCCGCAGGGCACATCGTCCGGCATTCAGTCATCTGCCTCGTATCGCCTCTTTCATCGGTACGTCCAATATGACGGACTTGCTGACTGATCCCACAGGAAGCCGCCGTTTTCTTTGTGCGGAAGTGGATGATAAGATTGACTGCACACCGCCCGATCATGCGCAATTGTTCGCTCAGTTGAAAGCGGAGTTGGTCGGGGGAGAGCGTTACTGGTTCTCGGAAGAGGAAGAGAAGGAGATACAGCATAGCAATCGGAATTTTTATAAAATGCCTGCCGAGCAGGAACTGTTTTTGCGTTGTTTCCGGATGCCGCAAAAGGGGAGCTGTCCAAGCCCTATACCACGACGGATTTGTTCAATTATTTGCAGAAGCATTATCCGGCAGCCATGCGCGGGGTGACTCCGAATCGGTTGGGCAGGATGATGGTTGCATTAGGAATACAACGCATTCATACCGAGTATGGCAATGTGTACCGGCTGGTGAAGCTGAAGGATTCTTCCGCGGCCTGAAGCTTTTTCCCGGTGTGATCTTTCAGCCGGAACGCCTCCGGCAAAGGGTTTGCGGGAGGGATGAAGCTTTTGAAGGATTTTTCAGGGGGAATCGCATATGGCGAAATAAATGAAAAAGATTGCTTATCGATTTGTTTGTTCGACTTTTTTAGTGGTGGCGTTTTTATCTATAAAAACACGAGAAGTGACAGTTTACATATTTATTACATTGTTTCTTCTTGTGATTGTCTGGAAACGAGATGCTCCAAGTATCATGCTGCTCCGGGAGATACTTTACAGTTGAAGTTTCCTTCCAGTCGGACAGTATAGAGGTGTTTGTCCGTGAACTTTATATTTATGGCAACTTTCCCTCTTTGCCACTTAGTCTGACGGTGGAGGGCGATTGCATATAAGGCAAGCTCATAGCATATAAGAGAAAGAATTAACAGGATAATTTTGTTTTTATCGAAGGTTTATTACTAACTTTGCTCTACCATCGTAATATGGATGAAAAGCACAACCGATATACAAATGAGCAAAATACCTGGAAATTCTTTTAATGATATCTATACCTCTTATTATAAGAAGTCTTTTTTCTTTGCCAAATCATACGTTCATAATGATTTGGCAGCAGAAGATATTGCCTCCGAGGCATTAATAAAGTTGTGGGAAAAGTTGAAGGCCGAGCCTGTTGAAGAGAAATATATCTTACCGTTGTTACTGACAATTTTGAAGAACAAGGCTTTGGACTATCTAAAGCACGAGGAGGTAAAACGCAGTGCTTTTGAAGTGATGGCCGACTGGCAACAACAGGAATTGTCTATTCGTATGTCTGCCTTGGAAGCGTGCAATCCTGATGAGATTTTTTCGGAAGAAGTGGAAAAAATCATCAGTGCTACTTTAAGCACCTTGTCGGAACAGACGCGACGGGCGTTTATTTTGAGCCGTTTTGAAAATAAATCTAATAAAGAGATTGCCGAAGAGATGGAAATCTCTATAAAGGGGGTGGAATATCATATATCAAAAGCATTGAAAGTACTGCGGGTGACTTTAAAAGATTATCTTCCTTTATTTTATTTCTTCTTTTATTATTAAGCCTGACCGGATGGGGATACGGATGTTTGAGGACAAAAACGATTTTTATAATATTTTTCTTCATTTTCTTTTAGGGTAATTTCTTCTTGAGTCGTTTCTAATAAAACAGCATAGAATATGAATCCTGAATTATTGCAAAAATATATAGCCGGAAATGCTACTGAAGTCGAAAAGCAGCGTGTGACCGGATGGATACAGGAAAATCCTGAGAATATGCGTGAATATATGGCACAACGGAAGTTGCATGACATGGCATTGTGGCGTACGGAACCTGTGGCGGAGGAGAATAGCCGGGAAAGGAAACATTTCTCGTTACGCGGAATATGTATGGAAGCTGCCAAGATAGCAGCGGTATTGGCGATCGTCTTGTTGGGTACACATTATTGGACAGGAAAACATCAGGTACCGGAAGACAAAACATGGCAGTCCATTTATGTGCCGGCGGGCCAACGGGCGGAATTGATGTTGGCGGATGGTACGAAGTCTGGTTGAACTCACGCAGTACCTTGACTTTCCCGGGAAGTTTCAAAGGGGATATCCGAAATGTGAAATTGGATGGTGAGGGTTACTTTGCGGTGACAAAGAATGTGGAACAGCCTTTTATTGTAGAGACGAACAAATGTAATGTGAAGGTGCTGGGTACAGAGTTCAATGTAATGGCTTATGCAGCGGATAGCGTATGGGAAACTTCTTTGTTGGAAGGTGCTGTCGAAATTTTAGTGCCCGGTTCGAATAACAGTGGAATGAGGCTGGAACCGAACACGATGGCCAGCTTGAAAGGCAACAGACTGGTAAAAGGACGCATCAAGGAGGCCGATTATTTTTTGTGGCGTGAGGGCTTGCTTTGTTTTAATGATATATCCGTACGTGATATGATAGAGAAACTGAAACTGTATTATGGGGTGGATATTGTGGTAAATAATACCCGGATTTTAAAGAACCGTTATACAGGTAAATTCCGCACGAAAGATGGGGTGGAACACGTACTGAAAGTTTTGAGACTCAATAATAAGTTTACTTATACAAAGGATGATGAGACGAATGTGATAACAATTAATTAACCCTTAAAAGAGAATATGCCTATGAAATAACACACATGGTCTAAAAAGGAAATGGGATAGTGCTGCAACACCATCCCATGGAAACGTCAATTACGTATTGACAATTTTTTTCTCAAATAATCTTAAGTTGAACCTAAAATTAGTAATGCAAATATATGAAAAATATTTTGTATCAGGAATCTATTGTAGAAATTAAACATTTATTCCGTATGATGAGAAACACACTCTTAGCCCTGTTTGTCTTTGCCGGAACAGCTTTTGCCACTGAGTCTTATTCTCAGACAATGAAGGTGACTGTTGTGGCGGATAACATGTCAACAGGCAAGGTAATCAGTGAAATAGAAAAACAGACAGATTATCTGTTTGTATATAATGTAAACGAGGTGAATCTGAAGCGCAATGTGAAGGTGAATGCGCAAAATAAATCTGTAGCCGAAGTGTTGAATAAGGTTTTTGAAGGTACTGATATTTATTATGCCATGGAGGGTAAGAATATCATGCTGATGAGCAAGGCGAAAAATGGGGAAGTTGCCCAACAGGCAAATAAGGTGACAGGTATTGTGAAAGATACGAATGGCGAGCCGATAATCGGTGCCAATGTCACGGTGAAAGGTCAGTCAATAGGTACGATAACAGATATAGATGGGCGGTTTGTGTTGGATGCCCCGAAAGATGCCGTTTTACAGATTACGTATATTGGGTATGTTTCTCAAGAAGTGAAAGTTTCTGGAAAGAAAGAATTTACCATCGTATTGAAAGAAGACACCAAGACCTTGGACGAAGTGGTCGTTGTTGGATTCGGCACACAAAAGAAGAGTGATTTAGTAGATGCTATTAGTATGGCTACAGCTAAAGAACTTGAAGCACGTCCTGTTAGTAGTGCTTTAGAAGCTTTGCAAGGTTTGGTACCTGGATTAAACATCTCAATAGCCTCAGGGCAAGTTCTGGATGAAAGTACCAATATATCAGTGCGTGGAACTGGTACAATAGGGAAAGGGTCTAATGGTAGTCCACTAATTTTAATTGACGGAATGGAAGGTGATATTACAACTATTAATCCACAGGATATTGAGAATGTAACAGTACTGAAAGATGCAGCTTCTTCTTCTATTTATGGCGCACGAGCACCTTTTGGAGTGATTATGGTGACAACGAAAAGTGGAACGGAAGGTAAAACGACTGTAAATTATAATAATAGTTTTCGGTTAGGATCTCCTATAAATTTACCGAGTATGATGGATTCATACTCATTTGCCAATTTATATAATGAAGCAACAATAAATGGTGGTGGAAAGCAATACTTTTCAGATGAACAAATGCAGAAAATGCTTGATTTCCAATCTGGAAAAATCACTTATAGTTTGGAACCTGATTCTGGTAATCCTAATATTTGGGGAGGTCCTTCCATGTATGGATTTGCTAACACCGATTGGTATAAAGAAGTTTATAAGGATAAAAACATATTTTCGCATGAACACAATTTAAGTGCAAGCGGTGGAGGGAAAAAGATGAATTACTACATTTCAGCTAATTATCTGAATCAAAACGGATTATTACGTATTACCAATGATGGAAAAGAACGTTATACATTAAATGGAAAAATTAATGCATTTTTACTGATTGGTTAAAAATAAAATTCAATTCACGTTTTGCACGTACTGAGTCTTTTGGCCCCAGTGCCCAACAAGGAACGACTATTGGTATGAGTTGGCCTAATGCACCGGTATATGATCCTTTAGGCCATCCATCAGGAACCATAGCTTTAGGACTGGTAGATAGCGAAGGTGGAGAAAGCAGAATAACAAAAGACCAACATTATTATCAATTAGGATTAACTTTTGAGCCCATCAAAAATTGGATTACAAACGTGGAGTTGAATTATAGCATTTTACAATATAACAAAAAAAAGGCTGAAATTGCTTGTTACGAATATGACGTACACAACCAACCTATAAAATCAGGTCAATATTCAAAATTGGAACAAAAGCAAAGGAAAGAAGACTATTTAAACTTGAATATTTATAGTGAGTATTCCTATTCGTTTAATAATGCTCACAATCTGAAATTGATGGGCGGTTTTCAGATGGAAGAAATGAAAGAACAATCTCTGAAAGTACAGAAAGCCGGTTTGTTAATAGACGAACTGCCAGAATTTGATTTATCAACAGGTGTTGATGGTAATGGCGAAGTACAAATGCATCTATCAGTGGCAATTCCCAAAGGTGGGCAACTGTAGGTTTCTTTGGACGCTTAAACTACGATTATAAAGGAAAATATTTAATAAAAATAAGTACTCGCTATGATGGAAGTTCTCGTTTCCGTCGTGAAAATCGTTGGGTACTTTCTCCTTCTTTTTCAGCAGGATGGAATGTGGCTAGAGAAAACTTCTGGAACAATTTGCAAGATAAAATCAACACCTTCAAATTACGTATATCCTATGGATCTTTAGCAAATCAAAATACATCTGATTGGTATCCAACTTATCGTTTAATGGAATTAGGTTTAAGCAATGGTGGCTGGTTACAAGATGGAACCAAGCCCAATACAGCTACAATTGGTGGATTAATATCTTCAACATTAACTTGGGAGAAAGTCAAGTCATGGAACGCAGGATTTGATTTAGGTATGTTTAACAATCGTTTTAACGCAAGTTTTGACACTTTTTGTTCGTTACACAAAAGATATGGTAGGTCCGGCAATTTTGTTACCTTCAACTTTAGGAACCTCTGTTCCTAATGCCAACAATTGTGATTTGCGCACAAAAGGATGGGAATTATCTGTTACCTGGAGAGACCATTTAAATAATGGCTTGAATTATGGTATTACTTTAAATTTATCTGATCAAATAACAATTATTGATAAATATCCGGGAAATGATGGTCACAAATTTCAGTAGGAAACAACAGCTCTTTTATTGAAGGACGTAGA
>ENA-OQJH01001147-OQJH01001147.1-human-gut-metagenome-genome-assembly--contig:-NODE-1147-length-11849-cov-1.163283_pt1 | contig 11849 bp, 21 predicted proteins | sample MGYA00242597_ERZ504763 | MGnify/ENA primary metagenome ERZ504763 (study PRJEB26092, sample SAMD00036359) | human gut metagenome | host: Homo sapiens | study: EMG produced TPA metagenomics assembly of... | reverse complement strand
TCTACATTTTTTCCAAGGTGCTCCACTGTCTTCTTGCATCTAACTGGCACTGGGTCACATGTACATGATATACGTACCGTTTGAAAAATAATCCAGAATTCGCAGCAAATGACTTTTGATCTGCTCCTTCCCGGAACGTGGATTAAAAAGAAACAGCATTTTTTTCATCCTGCATCCCTCGCTTTCATTGTGTCCATTCTTTCTGTATTTTATCCAAGTAGTCTTACGTAAGCTCCAAAAGCAGACGGAACGGAATACTCTTCCTTTAACGCTGCCCTGTCAACCATAAAAAAATGCGTGTTTTCTAAAAGTTTCCCTGGTTCTTTTTCATTTTCCCAGGCGATCTTTACTCTGTACCCCACCATATCCCACTGTACATGGGAAAAGATATGTTTTGCTGTCCCCAAAGGTTCCACTGTAATGCCGGTGGGTTTCTCCTCCCGTTTTCCATCATCTTCCCAGATCCAGCTTTTTACCTGCTCTGCCGCTTCCTCTTTTGTCAGATGCCCTTCTATATTGGGAAGTTCATAAAGGGAAGCCAGAAGCCCTTCGGCGGCCGTTTGTGGATAGCTACTTTTTCATTCCATTCTACTAAAAAGACCGTTTTTTCTTCCATTCTTTTAGGCTTGGGAACCGATTTTACAGGTATCTCCTTCCACAGTCCCTTTTTCTTTGTAATACATAAAGACTCCAATGGACATTCCCTGCATTTTGGCTCTCCTCCCGGAATACACACCAGGCACCGATCTCGATCAGTCCCTGATTATAGCTGCTGGCTGCATCTTTTGGCATAACAGCCGCTATTTCCTGTTCCATGGCAGTTTTTACAGACGCCTTTTTTATATCAGAATAGTCACCCTGTAATCTTGAGATCACACGGAGCACATTTCCATCCACTGCCGGATTGGGAACCCCGTAGGCAATGGAAGAGATTGCCCCGGCTGTGTAGCTGCCAATTCCCGGAAGTGTTAAAAGTTCTTCCTTAGAAGATGGAATGCAGCCGTCAAACTGATCCATGATCTGAATGGCCGCTGCTTTTAAATTTCTGGCCCGGTTATAGTAACCAAGGCTTCCCACATTTTCATTAAATGATCATCCTGCGCCTCTGCCAAAGATGCCACATCGGGAAATGCTGCCATAAACCGTTCAAAATAAGGCTTTACAGCCTCTACTCTGGTCTGCTGGAGCATGATCTCTGATATCCATACTTTATAAGGCTTCGGATCCTCTCTCCAGGGCAGGATACGGGCTCTGGAATGATACCATGAAAGCAGCGGTTTTTCCACTGCCTGTAAGCGTTCTTTCCTGCTTAAAGGTTCATCCTCCCGTTCCAGGATCTGCAGATCATCATAAAAATGCAGACTGCCCCCATACTGTTTTCCCTTACACATATCCGTAGATCCCTCTTACAGATACTTCCCCTGAAAGAACATGAACGACTTCCCCATTCTCCTTTTCTACTAAAAGGCAGCCTTCTTCATCGATCCCAAGGGCTTTTCCCCGATATTCACCCTTTGGATCTAAAACGCAGACTGTCTTTTCCATATTGACTAACATTTCATCGTATGCAGAAAGAAGTCCTGACATATCACAGGTCTTTTCAAATATCTCATAATATTCTTCAAAACTTTCTGCTACTGCACAGATTCACATCACCTGCGTTTTTACGCTTCTTCCCAGTTCCAATTTCAGGGAAGTTGCCTTGTCCCGGATCTCTTCCGGAAATTCCGTTGCATTTACATTGATACCGATCCCGGGCACTACATAGCGGATGGCATCTTCCTCTGTGCTCATTTCTGTTAAAATACCACAGATCTTCTTTCCATTTACTACTGCGTCATTAGGCCATTTGATCATGGCACTTAAGCCCGTGGCTTTCTGTACCCCTTTTACCACTGCCATTCCCGCTACCAGCGTCAGCATAGACGCCTGGGATGGGGTAAATGTAGGACGCAGGACGAAACTCATATAAATATCTGTTCCATGAGGGGAATTCCACACTCTTCCCCTGCGGCCCTTTCCTGCTGTCTGGCAGTCTGCCACTGCAAGAAAGCCGTGGGAAGCACCTTTTTCCGCTGCATCCCTTGCCCGGTTGTTGGTGGAATCTGCTTCATAATAATATTCCAGCTCTTTTCCAAGCCACTTTGTATCAAGGACCGAATGAAGCTCTGCCACTGTAAGCACATCTGCTTCCTCCACAAGGCGGTAGCCTTTGTTGCGCACTGCCTCGATCACATAGCCCTGTTCTTCCAGCTGCCGGATGGCTTTCCATACAGCAGTCCTGGAAACTCCCAGGCTTTCACAAAGTTCCTGTCCTGATACATAATCTTTTTCTTTTTTTAATATCTTTAAAATCTCCGCTTTCATTCTCTTTCTGATCCTGTTCTTTAAAATCGCTGAAAATCGTCTAAAACCATAAACTGAGAGCGCTTAACACGCCAAGAAGCCCAAGGCCTGCACAGAGTACCATCTGAAACGCCCCCATGCGGAAACGTTTCTTGTCCCTGCCACAAGTCTTAAGCTCGAAGACTCCGTTTATTCCATTTAACAAAGCTGCCAGTAAAAATACCAGAGGGAAAAGCATTTCATTTCCCTCCGGATTAATAATAGACAGCACTGCAAATATTACGATCGCGATTCCCAGGATCAAGTGCGCCACATCTAAAACACACCGGCGCGACGCTCATTTCTTCCTCTCTGGCCCTGCATATCTCAATCTCCTGTTTTCCAGGATGCTTCTTTCGGCTTTTTGCGCCCTATTGCTCAGATCATTCGCTTAAAGTAGCTAACATAACTGCCTTGATGGTATGCATCCTGTTCTCAGCCTCATCAAATACAACAGACTGGCTGGATTCAAATACTTCATCTGTTACTTCCAGTTCTGATACACCAAAACGTTCTCCCATTTCCTTGCCGATCTTGGTCTTTAAGTCATGGAAGGATGGCAGGCAGTGAAGGAAAATAGCCTGAGGACCAGCTGCATCCATTACTTCTTTTGTTACCTTGTAAGGAGTCAGGTCTTTAATTCTCTCGGTCCATACTTCATCTGGCTCACCCATGGATACCCATACGTCTGTATCAACAACATCAGCTCCCTTAACAGCCTCTGCCACATCCTCAGTAAGAGTAATGGTAGCGCCGCTGATGGCTGCAAATTCCTGGCATTCTTTTACTAATGCTTCATCTGGAAATACTTCTTTGGTGCGCAGGCAACAAAGTGCATACCCATCTTTGCGCAGGCGATCATCAGGAGTTACCCATATTATAACGCGCATCGCCCATATACACAAGCTTAACTCCCTTAAGGTGTCCTAAATGCTCTCTGATGGTTAAAAGATCTGCTAACATCTGGTTGGATGATCTTCGTTGGTCAGACCGTTCCATACAGGTACGCCTGCATATTTAGCCAGTTCTTCTACGATCTCCTGACCAAAACCTCTGTATTCGATTCCCTCATACATACGGCCTAATACTCTTGCTGTATCAGCGATGCTCTCTTTCTTTCCGATCTGGGAACCTGATGGATCCAGATAGGTAGAACCCATTCCAAGGTCATGTGCAGCTACTTCAAAGGCACATCTTGTTCTGGTACTGGTCTTTTCAAAGATCAGAGCTACATTTTTTCCCTTTAAGGTATCTACTAAAATGCCTTTTTTCTTTTTTTCCTTTAATTCTGCTGCAAGGTCAAGCAGGTATGTGATCTCTTCTTCTGTATAATCTTTCAGTGTTAAAAAATTTCTTCCCTTTAAATTCATAATCGTTTCCTCTTTTGAAATATTTTAAAAATTTATATTTATGCAACTTTTATGCATAATATACCACTTGTGTTTTTACCTGTCAAGAAAAATCCGCTTTCTTTTTCTCTGTATGATCAGAAGCAGTTCCTGGGGTGTGTATATTTTAAAGCGGCTGATCTTATACTGCCTTGCCAGATGCTCCAGCAAACTTAAATATAATTCCCTGTAATCCCAGTCCTCTTTTAAGTGTAATGCCTTTGCCAGCTTGGGAAACCACTCCTCTGTATATCTGCGGCAGGAAGCCATCTGGGCTGTAAAAGTTCTGTTTCTGAAAGCTGCGGCCAGATATCTGCCAACAGTTCCGGCGCCTCTGCCAAAAGCCTGTTAAAATAGTAGATCTCGCTTTCCGGGGCATCCAGATAAAAAGCTCTTCCTTCCAGTCCATAAAGCATCCGTTTGGCATCAAAATAACCAAGGACCATGTTTTTCCTTGCCCGTCTTCTGTCAAATTCCAAAAGACCGCCTAAGTCCTGTCTGGGAGCTACGTGATAAAGATGTACATCATCCGGCACTTTTCAGGCGGCGCTCCGTATCAACACCATATCCATAGATGCGAAATACCAGGATGTCCTTGTATCCCTTTTCTATTAAAACATCAATAGGAACATTATTCACCCCACCGCCGTCCATATAATATTTGCCGCCCAGCTTTTCCCGACGAAAGCCGATGAGATACGCACTTGCCATCAACATATCTGCGATCTCGCCATCCGGCACTTCTTTTACATTGACCACCATGGGCTTTCTGTCACTTAAGGAGTAAGTAACTACATACAGCTCTTTTTCAGAGTTTCGTATTTTTTCCTCATCAACCACTTCTTCAATGAGGCTGCGCAGGGGTGCAATATCAAAACCTCTGTCCTTTAATACCTTTTTGGCAGCAGGGATCAGTTCTGACAGCCCCAGGGCCGCAATATCCTTTAAACTGGAGGTCTTTAACTGTTCCACCAGATCATCATCTACATCCATAACTCTGGAATAGCGGATGGTCTCCCATATTCTTCCGCCTTTTCAAAGTCATCCATGGCTATAAGAGCGCCATTTAAGGCTCCTACAGAAGTTCCTGCGATCCCTTTTACATGGATCCCCGCTTCTTTTAACGCTTTCCATGCACCGATCTGGTAAGCCCCCTTGCGCCACCGCCTTCCAGTACAAGACCATATTCCTTATTTGTATCCAGCTTCAGCTCCATGTCCGCCCACCTTTCTTTTTGTTTTTACACGGAAATCCCTGTTTTTAAGTTTTCAAAAAAATTCCCAGAAACGCCAACGGCTTATAAGCAGAAATGCTGCCAGGGAAGCCAGGACAAACATAAGAAGCTGTTCCTCTATCTGTCTTCCCAAAACAGCCAGAACAAAGGCAGCTACTGCTCCAAAAGCAAACCACAAGGATACCAGGCACCGGCAGATACATTCTGCACCTAAAAAGAAGAGAAATGCAAGAAACCAGCCACAAATACCTGTCATTTTCCTGCACTCCCTTCTTTAAGATGTACTCTATGAATTCCGTCTCTGTCTTGCGGCCTCAAACATTAAAACAGAAGAAGCCACTGCTGCATTTAAAGACTCTACCTGGCCTGCCATCGGGATCTTGATGTAGGTATCGGCAACAGCCGCCATCTCATCGGTCAGCCCCTTGGCTTCATTTCCGATCAGGAACCCTGTATCCTTAGTATAGTCTTCCTGGTCATAATTATGCATGCCTTTTAAATGAGCTGCATACAGACTGATCTCTGCTTTTTTCATCTGCTCACAGGCTTCTTTCAGATCAGAGGCATACACAAATGGTACACGCAGCACAGATCCCATAGTAGAACGGATCACCTTTGGATTGTAGATATCCGCTGTATCGCTGCTCATGACCACACCGGTAATCCCCGCGCCTTCTCCAGCGCGGATAATGGTACCCAGATTTCCCGGATCCTGGATATTTTCCAGGATCATTAAAAGTTTCTGTGTCTTTGTCTTCTTTAAGATATCTTCCAGGGTACACTTTTTCTGCTTTGCAACTGCTAAAACGCCCTGCGGGGTCTTTGTATCTGCCATATAATGCATTACTTCATCTGTAACAAACTCAAACTTAAAGCCCCGCACGCCATTTTTTATTTTTCTTCCTGTTTTCCAAGTTTTCTGTTAATATTATAAGTATCTCCACATCATCCGGCTTATATTCCCGGCACATGCGCAGTCCTTCCGCTACATATAAGCTTCTTCCCTGCGGCTTTGGCCTTATCCCTCAGGTTGATGACCCGTTTTACCTGCTTATTGGAGGTTACTGTTTATCATATTATCTTTCTCCTTTTTCTATCATCTCCAGTTCTTTTAACCACAGACGGCTGCAGGCATCACTTGGCATACGCAGATCACCTCTTGGGGAAACAGCTACAGAACCTACCTTTGGGCCATCCGGCAGACAGGAACGCTTAAACTGCTGTGCAAAAAATCTGCGGTAAAATGTTTTCAGCCACTTTAAAATCGTCTCTCTGTCATAACTTCCCTCAAATGCCTGAAGCGCCAGACGGAAGATCTTTGCAGGGCTGTAGCCAAAACGGAGTACATAATACAGATAGAAATCATGTAACTCGTAAGGACCTACCAGGTCCTCTGTTTTCTGGGAAATTTTTCCATCTTCCGGAGGCAGAAGTTCCGGCTTACCGGTGTATCAAGGACATCTAAAAGCACATCGGAAAGTTCCTTTTCGCCGCAGGTATCTGCATAATAACGTACCAGATGGCGGACTAATGTTTTCGGCACAGATGCATTAACGCCATACATGGACATATGATCCCCGTTGTAGGTAGCCCAGCCAAGAGCCAGCTCCGACATATCGCCGGTACCGATGACCATACCACCTACCTCGTTTGCAATATCCATTAAGATCTGGGTACGCTCTCTTGCCTGTCCGTTTTCGTAAGTTACGTCGTGCTTTTCAATATCATGGTTAATATCCTTAAAATGGCCGGTAACCGCATCACGGATATTGATCTCAGTTAAAGATGCTCCTGTTTTCTTTGCCATGGTACATGCATTGGTATAAGTACGGTCTGTTGTTCCGAAACATGGCATAGTGATGCAGTGGATATTCTCTCTTGGGATCTGCAGCATATCAAAAGCACGTACTGTTACAAGAAGTGCCAGTGTGGAGTCCAGACCGCCGGAAAGACCGATCACTGCATGTTTGCAGTTTGTATGTGCCAGACGCTTTTTCAGTCCCATTGCCTGGATCGAAAGGATCTCTTCGCAGCGGCGCTCTCTCTGGCCTGCATCATGAGGCACAAATGGAGCCGGATCAATATAACGGAGAAGTTCGTCCCTCTTCTGTCCTGCTTTTTACTGTCTTTCTTTGCACTGTCTTCTGTATTTAATTCAAAATATACGGTTTCGTAGGATGCGGATCTGTTCTCCTCATCCCTGAAAGTAGTCATACGGCGGCGCTCGCCTGATGATCCTTCCAAGATCCAGATCTGCACAGATGCAGGCATTTTTAAACCGGTCAGACTGTACCAGACAGGTGCCGTTTTCCGCAATGATATTCTGTCCGCCAAATACCAGATCCTGGGATGACTCCCCTTCTCCTGCATTTGCATAAATATAACCGCACACCAGTCTTGCAGACTGTCCGCAGATCAGGTTATAACGATACTGGTCCTTTCCTGTCGTTTCATCACTGGCAGAGCAGTTGGCGATCACTGTTGCACCTGCCAAAGCATGGGAAATACTTGGCGGGCATGGTACCCATACATCCTCGCAAAGTTCTGCTGCCAGCACTAGTTCCGGCATGGTGCGGCAGGCAAACAGCAGGTTCATGCCCATAGGTACCTGAACGCTTCCCAGTCTGTCATCTCCACTTTTTCCATTCCCGGATTAAAATGGCGCAGTTCGTAAAATTCAGAATAATTTGGCAGATGTTTTTTAGGAACGATACCTAAGATACGGCCTCTGTTTAACACAGCTGCCACATTGTAAAGTTTTCCTTTATGCATCCAGGGCATTCCTACAAAAAGGATCATGTCCTTGCTTTTAGACGCCTGTAAAATGCGCTTTAATTCTTTTTTAGCTTCTCTTAACAGAGACTCCTGTAAAAATAAATCAGAACAGGTATACGCTGTTAAACACAGCTCCGGAAACGCCATAACCTTTACACCTCTGGCGCTTCCCTGTTCCATTAATTCTATGATCTGTTCGCTGTTATACTGCGGGTCTGCCACATGGATGTCTGGCGTTGCCGCTGCTACCCTTATAAATCCGTCTTTCATTGTGTCCTCCGTGTATTCCTTCGTTACCGGGTCACTCACGGATCCCGCACTGACGTGCTCTACTGCCTGCTGCCGCAGGCGATCCGTTCGTTAATGGCGCAAGAAAGCAAATGCTGCATTGTGCAGCGCTTGCTTTTCTTTTGCGCTCATTATAGCACAATTCTCCACAAAAACATAGTCGCTGGCGCTGCCAGCACAAATTCTTCTTGACTATTTGTTCAATCTGCTGTATACTCAGAGTGTTCAGAACGCCTGTTCTGTACATTTTATAAAGCCCTGCACCACTACTACCACACTTGCCAGGCTTTATTTTTTTGCCTTAAACGCCTGTTTCACCTGCTTTTGCAGTTATTTTGGGTCCAAAAAAGGACGCCTACTCCATAGGCGCCCTGTAAAAATGTCCAACAAACTGTTCTGTTTTCAACACATTGATGATCACATGCTCATCTGCCTCCTGCATCACATGAACGGCATCTGCTATTTCATAAGAGGAGATCACCGTATTTAAAAGATACATCTTTCTTCCGCTGTATCCCCCTACTGCTTCCACACAGGAAATACCATGGCGAAAATGTTTGATATAAAGCGCTACCACTTCCGGTCCCTTTTCTGTTGTTGCCTGAAGTGTCACCAGATCGTAGCGGTGGTGGAAAGCTGAGATCATATGCGTGGATATAAACTGGAAAATAATGGAATATCCCGCAAATTTCCATCCAAAGATCACACCGTATACACAGTACATTAAGGCATTTCCAAAGAATACATAACTCCAGATGGACTTTCCTGTTTTATTGGATACATACAGCGCGATAAAGTCCGTACCACCGGTAGATGCATTGCCCCTCAGTGCGATCACAATGGATGTACCATAGATCACGCCCCCGAAGATCACATTTAAGATCTCATCTGTAAAAATAGGCTGAAATGAAAATATCTGCAAAAATATACTTCCAAATACGACCTGAAGCAGTGACACCACTGTAAACCGGACACTGATCCCACGACAGCACATAAGAGCTACCGGGATATTTAAAAGGATCATTGTCACCTGCATGGGAATAGTCAGTCCTTTTAAACTTCCCACACGTTCGATCAGCATGGCCGCACCGGAAAAACCACCGGAAATGATCTCTGCCGGTCTTACAAACACCTGGATGGCCCAGGCCTGGATAAAAGCAGAGAGAAGCACTGCAGCCATAGTGATCACCAGGCGTATTTTCTTATCTTTTTGCAGAAGTTTTATCTGTTCAAGTATCGTTTTCAAACTGCTTGTTTTTCCCATATTATCCCGTCCTCCCGCCACTCTGTTTGTATTTCTCACAGATACAAGAAGAGCTGCCCTTCCCCCACAGAAGGCAGCTCTTAGTCACGATCAAAAACCGTCACACTATAAAATATTGCTGGCATCCCCATACCAAACAAAAACCTGTAAGGCACTCCTTTGTGCTGCTTACGAATGTTACTATAGCATCGTTTCACAGTTTTGTCAATCTTTTTTGTGCATTTTAGCAAATACCTTTTATTTTTTTAGGTATTATCCTATAAATTCGTCGGTTTTTGTCGATTTTTGTTTTGTTCCCCACTGGCAGATGTAACATATCCCTTAAAGACCTTACATAGTTTTCTGACTTCCGGATATACTACTCTACAAGTCTGACAATTGCGGAAATGTTTGTGTGTTATTTCACATAATTGCCAAGTAATTCACATTTTGTCTTTGTATGACAGACATTTGTCCTTTTGTGGTTTTGTCAGCAGAAAGGAGTTTTCCATGTATTTTACGGACCAGCTGGAAGAAAATATGACCTGGCTGAACCAGGCCCTTCATGTGGATAAAAAATTTTGACGTTGTCTACCGCGTCCTTACCATTGCAGATAAAAAAGCCTGCTTATACTTTATTGACGGTTTTACAAAAGATGACTCTCTCTTAAAAATATTACAGGGCTTTTCTTCCATCAAGACTGACGATATGCCGGAAGATGCCCACAGCTTTTCTAAAAATATTTGCCCTATGGTGAGATCGGTCTTTTATCTGACAGCCGTGAAATGATCATACAGCTGCTTTCTGGTGTTTCCTGTCTTTTTATTGACGGCTACAACAAGTGTCTTACCATCGACTGCCGTACTTATCCCGCCAGAGGAGTCAGTGAACCGGAAAAAGACAAGGTCATGCGTGTTCCAGAGATGGTTTTGTAGAAACGCTGGTATTTAATACAGCTCTCATCCGCCGCAGGATCCGGGACCCAAGCTGACCATGGAGATCCTTACTACAGGAGAAAGCTCCCACACAGATATTGCCATGTGTTATATGGAAGGCCGGGCAGATAAAAAACTGATCGAGAAGATCAAAAAGAGGATACAGAATGTAAAAGTAGATGCCCTTTCCATGAACCAGGAAAGTCTGGCAGAGTGTATTTTTCCGGGAAAATGGTTTAATCCGTTTCCCAAATTTAAGTTTTCGGAACGGCCGGATACCTCTGCCGCCTCTATTTTAGAGGGAAATATCGTGATCCTGGTGGACAATTCTCCTTCTGCCATGATCCTGCCCTCTTCTGTATTCGATATTATTGAAGAAGCAGACGATTATTACTTTCCACCGGTTACAGGTACCTATCTGCGTTTAAGCCGCATGCTGATCTCCCTGCTTTCCATGCTCCTGACACCTACCTGGCTGATGCTGATGCAAAATACGGAGCTGATCCCCACTGGCTCCGGTTTATCCGGCTTTCTGACCCCTGTAATATTCCTCTCATCTGGCAGCTTCTCATCCTTGAATTTGCCATCGACGGTCTGCGCCTGGCAGCGGTAAACACTCCCAACATGCTTACTACGCCACTCAGCGTTATCGCAGGTATCGTGCTGGGAGAATATGCGGTAGAGTCCGGGTGGTTCAACTCCGAAACCATGCTGTATATGGCCTTTGTCACCATTGCCAACTATTCCCAAGCCAGCTTTGAACTTGGCTACGCCATGAAATTTATGCGCATCATCATACTGATCTGCACTGCCATTTTCAATATCTGGGGCTTTGTGATCGGCATTATCTTCTCTTTCTGCGCCATCATCTTTAACAGGACCATTGCAGGAAAAAGTTATATTTACCCTCTGATCCCATTTCACTTAAATGAGTTAAAGAAGCGTTTCCTGCGCGGGCGGCTGCCTCACAAGCTGGAAGAGGATGAAAACTAACCGCCTAAAAACAGCACTGCACCCAAAGGCAATCTCCGGACGTATCACCGGTATTTCTCAAAACAACAGGTCCCGCCACCAGGCGGGACCCTTTATCTCTACTCTTTATGAAAATCAACTATATTCAGGAAACGCTCAAAAGCCTCTCTTCCTTCGGTTGTACACTTATAAACACCGGCATCTTCCAGAACTTTGGCAAATACCTGACCCACTTCTTCTTTTAAGATATCTTCCGCATTGTCTTTTGTGATCTCAATGCCTTTTTCTTTGTATACAGGCAGGAAGCTGTCCACCCAGTCCGCATGTTTTTCAATATCCGGATTGCTGCGGATATCTTTGCCTTCTACTATGTACTCCGCCAGTTCGGCCAGTTCTTTTTCAGTCTGGATGGCAGCACTGCCAGTCCCATTACTTCGATCAGACCGATATTTTCTTTCTTAATGTGGTGCAGTTCCTGATGTGGATGGTAAACGCCCAGTGGGAACTCTTCTGTAGTAATGTTATTTCGCAGCACCAGATCCAGTTCATACATATCCCCGTTCTTTCTTGCGATCGGGGTAATGGGTGTTATGAGGTTCTCCCTCTGTTTCTGCATACACGAAAGCTG
>ENA-OQJH01001146-OQJH01001146.1-human-gut-metagenome-genome-assembly--contig:-NODE-1146-length-11862-cov-1.331402_pt1 | contig 11862 bp, 20 predicted proteins | sample MGYA00242597_ERZ504763 | MGnify/ENA primary metagenome ERZ504763 (study PRJEB26092, sample SAMD00036359) | human gut metagenome | host: Homo sapiens | study: EMG produced TPA metagenomics assembly of... | reverse complement strand
TTACAGAGTTTACATATTCCATGCTATGTAAGCGGTATTGGCTCACCAATACCGTTATAACTATCGCTCCATCACAACCTTATTTCTTGTTGCCTGTACTTCCACACTTTCATCCGGCTCCACATTCAAAATCGGATGTTCTTTCTTATCCATACCAAGTAATGTATTTAATTCCCCTAATCTTGCGTTTTTTTCTGTAATTCATCCCGATTCATAGCAAAGTTGCCTACCACATCTATTTTCTTTTTCATAGATTCTAATTTCCTTTTAATCGCTTCACCGCATAGTTAATAACTTCTTCCGGTGTTGGCCTGTCTCCCTTATGCTTTCCAGAACTGTTTTCCACCAATTCCAAACCGCCTATACTCCTATATTGATTTGTACTCTTGATCGTGTGAATTTATAAAGTGATATTATGAAAGAGGGCGTTCTTCCGCTAAGAAAAACGCCCTTGTTTTATGAGATAATTATAAAGATATAAAGATGTATTTTCAATCCTGAGCTTTTCCGATTAATCCAGATCTTCTGTACAAGCCTGCATAGCTTCCATCACAGCATTTCTAAATCCGAATGATTCCAATCTCTTGACCATTTCAATCGTAATTCCGCCAGGTGTACATACCTGATTCTGAAGTTCTGCCGGATGTTTCCCTGAACGAAGTACCATCTCAGCACTTCCCTTTACAGCCTGTGCACTGAATTTGATTGCCTGCTCCCAGGTAAATCCTTCTCTTGCTGCTCCATTGGCCATAGCATCAATCAGCATAAATACCATTGCCGGAGAACTTCCTGTTACTGGGATAATACCATTCAGCTTGCTTTCATCCAAAATTTCTGCGATTCCAAATCCAGAGATCAGCTTTAACATGATCTCTGTCTCTTCCTTGCTTACATTCTTATTCGGTACAACGGCTGTAACAGCTGCGCCTACCTGAGCACATGTATTTGGCATGCAACGTACGATCTTCGCATCACTCCCCAAATGTTCTTCCAGTTCTGCAATTGTAACACCTGCTGCAACACACCATACGATTGTTCCATTCTCCTTAACGGTATCTTTGATTTCATCCATAATAGCCGGTACCAGCCATGGTTGTACTGCTACAAGAAGTACATCATTCTTTGCTGCAATCATATTATCATCGACAGCTGTAAATCCTGCTTCTACCGCTCTTTTTCTGCTTCCTTCAAATTTATCCGATATGGTAATATTTTCAGGTTTACAAGATCATTATTTACAATACCTCCAAGAATCGCTCCTGAGATCAATCCATATCCAATTCCACCTAATTTCATTATTGTTTCCTCCTTCAAATCCTTTTCATTGATAATCAATTTGTTTCCAAATTGTTACCGTATACCGCTTCTTTTTGTCCACTTTTTTCAAAGCTCTTCGGAACATATTGACACTGGTATAAAACACTACTACTATTACCATCCACTGTAATGTGGAAATCGACATTGACTTTACAATATATACTGCAACCGCTACACCAAACACACCGCCTACAGTCAATCCCATCACTGCATGACGGTCAACCAGACCTTTTTTCAGACTCATCAGACCTGTTGTCGGAGTAGATACTGCTCCGGTACACATCATGATAGGGAATGACACCAGAGGCTCATGCCCAGCATATAAATCATACACATACACGGTGTAAAATTACCAATACTGAAGTTTAATGCCACACCAAAGATAAAGTTACCAACACATGCGATTACCAGTTAATTCCTTCCATTCCAATTGCGTCTCCGCCTGCCGGCAGGATTCCAAACTTGCTTCCTAGCATCAGAAGTGCTGACAGCAGAAGTCCAAATGCCATAACAATCGTAACTGTTCTTTCTGAAATCCTTGCAACCAGTTTGTTGCCAATAGCAGCTCCCAACACTCCGCATATTACAATCGGAATCAATGTGCCGAATTCCACTTTCACAGAACTAGTAAAAAGTAATGCTTCAAAGATGACCGGGATTGCAACTCCAGCATTCAATGTCCCGGAATTTTCTTGTCATCTACTAGACGGAACAAGCCGTAGGCGCCGTTGTTGTTGCAAATGATCCAATTCCAAGTGCATCGAAGAAGTTCACAACTGCTCCTATGATGTAATGCAGTATCGTCTCTTTTTTAGATACTCCTTCTTCTTTATTCTTCTTATAATCTCTTACAATAATGGCACCTACCACGATCGCATACACGATCAGAATAATCTGAATTATTTTTAATATCATCTAGCTATCTCCTCACTCATACTTTTCTATAATAGATTCCATTGATTTTAATTGCACATCCTGGCTGATATTCCTGTAGCTTTGATGCTATGCTGCTCATCTGCTCCTGATTTGGTGACTGGATATCTTCAAGCTCATACTTTTTCCCCATTTTTCTATAGGTATCCACTCCCAGCTTATGATATGGCAACAATTCAATGTCCCTGACTTGTTTCAATGGTCTGACAAATTCAGCCATAAGCCTCATGTTTTCTTCTGTCATATTAATTGTAGGAATTGTCGGAATTCTCACATGAATATCTCCTGTAAACTCCGCATCCATACGACGGATATTGTCCTTGATGATTTTATTGGATGCACCTGTATATTTTAGATGCTGTTGCTCATCGGCCAGTTTGAAATCCACAAAAACCGTGTTTAGATAAGGAAGCATCTTCTCCAGTGCCTCATATGGTCCATACAGACTGGATTCAATCGCTGTATTGATTCCTTCATCCCTGCATTCTTTCAGAATATCTCGGACAAAATCCGACTGCAGAAGCACTTCTCCGCCACTGATTGTCACACCACCACCTGAATGAAAGTAAAAAACTTCATCCTTGCGTATAATCTTCATAATACTTTCCGGTGTTGCATCATATCCATAATCCATCATACATTCTATGGACTGCGACTCCGGTGTCGAACACCACTGACACCGGAGTGGGCAACCTTTCATGAACACGACAGTTCTAAGACCATCTCCGTCATGGATGGATGCTTTTCTATCCGAAGTACCTTTCCTGTCCGTCTTTCCATTATTACCTCCTGTTAACAGTGCTACAGAAGTTGCTCTGTGCGGTTCTAGCAATAATCTCATCCTGCACTTCTCTTCCAAGCTCCGTAAAATATGCTGTATATCCAGCTACACGCACCAGCAGACCTTTGTAATTTTCCGGCTTTTTCTGTGCTGCAAGAAGTGTCTCTTTATCGATAACGTTGAACTGTACATGATATACATCCAACGTACACAAACTTCTCAACAGTGCCATCAGCTGCCGAATACCGTTTTCAGTCTTTACCATATCCGGTTCCAGTTTCATATTAAGCAATGTTCCTGTGTATATCTTGAATGTGGAATACTTGCAACTGACTTAATTACCGCTGCCGGTCCTTCTACGTCTGTTCCTCCATTCGGACTGATACCATCTGCAAGTGGCATCCATGCTTTTCTTCCTGATGGCAGTGCTCCAACGTCCTGTCCAAATGGTGTATTACCGGATACTGGTAAGATACCAGGTGTCATCTGTCCAAATTTACTGTGATATTTTTCAATTTCATCTGCAATAAATGTAAGCATATGGCTAGTAATATCATTTACATCATCGTCATCATTGCCATATTTATGACTTTCTTTACAAAGTTTCTGAATCTCTTCATATCCTTCAAAATCAGCATCAAGAGCTTTCACCATATCTTCCATGCTGACCAGCTTACGGTCATATACCAGATCACGGATTGCTTCCATACTGTTTATCAAATCCGCTACACCAATCAGAATGATACCATTACCGGTGTTGTATTTCGCTCCGCCCCACGCATAATCTTTGGCATTCTTCACACATTCGCGGAAGGATAAGGAAAGTGCCGGAACGATTCGATCCATGCAGATATCATCGATAATATGGCTTCCCTTTACACAGATACGTACAGAATACTTTAATTGCTCTTTTACTGCATTTTCAAAATCCTCATATGTCTCAAATGTAGTCGGATCTCCGGTCTCTGTTGCTACCTTTCTTCCTGTCTTACGGTTCACTCCATTCGTCAATGCGAACTCAATGATACCGCCCAGATTAATATCTGCAAATGCGGAATAGTGACGCAGTCTTCCGTCTAGATTTGTCTCTACACAGCCTGCCGGATTCCAGTCATATGCTTCCTTAAGTGGAATACCTTTATTCATCAACATACGTATTCCCACATCATCATTATAGAATGCCGGGAATCCGGTACCCAGGCTGATAACTTCTGCAACCTTCTTCAAAAACTTAGTCGGATTCTTAGCCATACTGTATCTTACACACATGTTTGGCTGATAGAGCTGCACATCCTGTGTACCTGTAACATCATATAAGAAATATCATTAACTGCATCTCTGCCCTCTGCATCGATGCCACCACAGCACAGTGTCTGGAACATTGGATATCCTGCTGAATATCTTGCTGTTGTTGCATCCTGGAATACACATGGTTCAGAGAACTTCACCCACAGACACTCCAGAAGCTCCTGTCCTTCATCCTCTGTGATTCTTCCACTTTCAATATCGACTTTGTAATATGGATAAAAATACTGATCCATTCTTCCCGGATTATATGCTGCTGCATTCTGCTCCATAAAAATCGAAATATGATAGAAGTAGAATGACTGAATTGCCTCCTGAAATGTCCTTGCCGGATATCTCGGTACATGATGCAAGTCTCAGCAATCGTTAATAATTCAGCTTTTCTTTCTTCGTCTTTCTCCAGCTCTGCCAGACGTTCTGCTTCTTTCGCATATCTTTCAGCCATAATGCAGATGCCTTCTGCCGAAATCAGGAGTGCTGAAGATAATTATCTTTATCAAATGCTCCCGGGTCTGTCAGGTCAAGCGCTTCTCGCTCTGCCTTGATTGTATTCATGATACTTTCAATACCTTCATCAATAATCTGCTTGTATCCGGCAGTCGTCTCGCCCCAGCCTCGTACAGCTTTCTTATCAATGTAGATCTGTCCACTGTCTCTTAATGCGCGTACATCATCTGGAATCTGTTTGAGCCATGCTTCATAAGTGGAACGCCCTTCCCAAAATGGTTTTACTACATCCAAGAACATCTGTCTGTCTTCCGGCTTTAAAATAAAAGGATCATATTTTCTTTCATTGATGGTATCCAGTTCTTTGTCCAAGATAGACCAGCAAGTATCTGCACTGAGAATACCGCCTCGCATCTTACTTCCGGCACACCCTACGATCAGCTCTTGATCCCATATCTTGATTGTTTCTCCTGGCACTGTCTGCGAAAAGACTTTGCTTTCTGAATAGCCAATGGCTCTCCACCCGTCTCCCTGAAACTCTCCGTCAGAATTCTTGCATTTTCTAGATCCATTTCTGGGATTGTATTAACAACACGTTCTTTCATGAATTTATTCTTGCTCTTTGTTTCTCATTCATGATATGACTCCTCCTTCACCATATTTATCTAGTAACTTTCGAACATATTCTCTTTACTTTCTGACAAGATTATAACGTTATATTTTTAACAATTCCATTACTTTAACAAAGAAAAATATTAATTTTTCCACAAAAAAATTCCACAAAAAATGTGATAAAATCCAATTCCACAACACATTATTGCACAAAAAAAATAGAATGATACACTTACATTGTGTATCATTCTCTGAACGTTATCTCTTCACAACACTAAAAAATATGATTTCTGTATTGCTTAGGTGTCATTCCATTTTTCTTTTTAAATGCCTGTATAAAATAGCTGGAATCGTTAAATCCTACACGAAATGCTATATCTGTAATATCCAATCTGTAGTCCGCAACCAATTCCATGCCTACCATAACACGATACGAAGACAGATAATGCATTGGCGTTTCCTTAATGATATCCTTAAAACAGCGTCTGCACTCTTCAATGCTAATACTTGCTGATTCAGCAATCTCTTTAAGGGTAATGGCCTCATGATAATGCTCTACAATATACTGCATCATCTTTTTCATCCGCTCCTGACGCTGCAGATAACATGCCGGCATCTTCTGCATCGTATCCGAAACATTCCGTACAATCTGCAGCCAGATGGCAGTCATCCGGACTGCAACCTCATATTCAAATGCTGTCACATTCTCTTTATTATTAAACAGCTCCCTCAGATTACGAATATCTGACAATATCTTCTCATCTTCTGCTGATTCCCGGTACAATACGCAGACAGAAAGCACATTACTCTTCAGATATGGAAGTACATAATTTTGTTCCATCCTGCTTCCCGGGAAAATCCAAGTAATTTCTCTGGAAACATAAAGCCTTCATATTGCCCATCTTCTGAAATACTTGTTGTCACATGAATAAGTCCACTGTTGATAAACAGTGCCTCTCCTTCTTTTAGCACATACTCTCTTCCCTCCACCTGCATTGTAAGTTCTCCTTTACTTACATATGTGAATTGTATTTCATCATGCCAGTGAACATCATGAAAACCTCTTCCATTCGGGAAAATATCATATTTGGTTATCGTATGCATACTGACTGGAAAGCACAGTCATTATAATTCGGACATTCATGCATCTTTGAGACTTCTTCTTTTGCTTTCTCCATATTACTTACCTCCCTGTATAACATCTCCCAGTGCATCTCCTCTTACCATGTCTCCGGCAATAATTGATGCGAAAAGATCATCAGTCCCCGAATAACTTCCGCCAATATATGGAAATGCAATTAGCTCGCAATCTTCTTTATCAATGATCAGATTACCAATCTTTTCTTCTCCATTTTCTATCAGATAAATCTCTGTTACCAGAATCTGCTTTGCTCCCTTTTGTAACAGACTGTCTCATAATTCTCTTTCGTTAGCAGGCACAGCTCTTTCAGATTAGGAGTAAGAACATCCGCCTGACAGGTGAGTTCTTTCATCTTTGCCAGCAGTCCATCAGTAAACATATCATACTTTACCCCATCATCACCCATCACTGATATCACCGGAATCGCTGCTGTCAGCGAATATTTGACAAATCCGGACAGATTCTTAATCACTGCGCTCTTTTTTGTCAATATTTTAACACTACTCAATGGCACCTAACTTTGAAAATTTGAAATTCAGTGTCAAAATTTTGTTCGACTTATATATTTTTTATTCTCAATGTTTGATTTAAAAAGTTCTAATTCTTTGCTGAGTTTCAAAGAATATTTTCCCTCTAGTGTGTTGGCATGTATATATTTAGCATTACTGCCACTTACACGGAAGTGGCAGTAATTTGGGATATAGCGAATTCAATTTGATTCGTGCATCAGCAGTTTTAAATTGCCAATCCACCTTTGCCGCCCTTGTATTACGCTCGGTTTCCTATGCCGATAATTCGCTGCGGAGATGATTGATATCGTCAATTCGCCGTGACAGGCACTGGCGTGTCATTACATTAAGTTCTATTTCAGCGATATCCAGCCAGCTCCATGTTTCGGTGTATAATGGATTTCCAAGCGTTTTATAAGACGCCTTGCTTCTGCCGCAGGATACTTTTTATATAAGGATGCCGGTTTATGGGTATTAAGGTTATCCATTACAAGAATGGTTTTTTCCACTTCTGGTACATGACATCAACAAGGTATTTTATTTCTTCTGCCCAGTCAACTGCAGTCCGGTGCTCCCGGACACTGACATGATGCTTCCCAGCAAGAGGTTCTATGAAAGCAAAGATGCTGCATGTACCATTACGGATATATTCGGAATCTACTTCCGGTCATCGCCCGGGCGCATTGGCAGCGGTTCCCTTGTCTCTCCCAACAGCTGGTATGGTTTTTCATTACATGCAGACGACCGGATGCATTGGGTCATACGCGAGTTCATAGACATCGAGAACATCTTCCATACATGCTATGAATTCTGCATCCTCTTTTGGCGGGATGCACCAATAGTCATTGAGGTGAGGTCTAAGTTCATTTTTTTTAATACCCTGCGGATTGTTTCTCTGCTGACTGGTGTTTCCAGTTCAATACGTGCTTTCTCTTCCAGAAGTCGGAGTGTCCTTCGGGAGTGTCCTTCGGGTGCCGGACCGCAAGCAATTTGAATCAAATGCGCTTCTGTCCGTCCATCTGCCTTGCGTAATGCCGCACTTGAATTTGGGCTGATGTTGTATTTGACGATATTAGTAATACCGTTCTTAACATAAGATTGGATAATATTTGTAACCGTAGCCGGACAGACCGCATAAGTATGTGCAATTTGTGAGTGGGTCAAACCAGTACCACTGACTTCATCTAACTCTAATAAAATCTGACATCTCTTTAGGACGGTTTTACAGGTTTTCTTATCCCTGATAACCTTACGAAGAGCTGACACTTCATTGTCACTGAGTATAATATGATATGTTTTTGGTCTTGCCATAATGAATCACCGCCGTTTCTTTTTAGTATATCATGAAACGGCATGAAGCAAAAGAATAATTGTGTTAAATATAAATATGTCAATACACTAGTCTTTAACATTATTTTCCCCAAATTTAAGGGCATATTGCAAAATGCAATACACCCTCAACACTCACAGCGTTCCCTTTCTATTTTTAAACAACAAGTAAATTCCTCGTTAAGAGGTTGGGTAAATTTCTTTACCCAATACCCTACCCAATCTGTACCCAAAATAGCACGATATTTTGTGAGATTTTACAGTAGTTTATAACACTTGTCAAAATAGCCAGAAATCGCTTAAATACGCTATTTAATTCGCTTTTTACCAGTCTTACGATTGATAAATTAGTTTCCCATCTGTTTTGCTACTTCTTCAGCAAAGTTTTCTTCTTTCTTTTCTAATCCTTCACCTGTTTCGAAACGAACAAATCTCTTAACTGTTACGTTAGCACCGTTTTCTTTAGCTACTTTTTCTACATATTTAGCAACTGTTAAATCACTGTCCTGAACGTAAACCTGATCTAATAAGCAGATTTCTTTCATCTCTTTGTTCAAACGTCCGATAATCATTTTTTCAATGATGTTTTCTGGTTTTTCTGGATTTTCTGTCTTAGCCTGAGCTAATAAGATTTCTTTTTCGTGTTCGATGTAAGAAGCATCTACTTCATCACGAGATACATACTTTGGATACATAGCTGCAACCTGCATAGCTACGTTTCTTAAGCATGATTTGATTTCATCATTTACAACATCTGTATCAGCTTCTACTAATACACCGATTCTTCCGCCACCGTGGATGTAAGATACTACACAACCATCTGTTGTAACTTTTTCAAATCTTCTGATGTTTAAGTTTTCTCCGATTACAGAGATTTTTCTGTTAAAACATCTTTTACTGTCTTAGAGTTGTCTGCTGCCCATGCTTCGCTCAAGAAAGCTTCGATATCTGTTGTCTCTGTGTTTAATGCCTGATTAGCAACTTCTTCTACGTAGCTTTGGAAATCAGCATTTTTAGCAACGAAGTCTGTCTCTGAGTTTACTTCAACGATTGCTGCTACTTTATCGTCTTTTACAACTGCTTTTACAATACCTTCTGCAGCGATTCTTCCAGCTTTTTTGTCAGCTTTTGCCTGACCATTTTTTCTTAAATATTCGATTGCTGCATCCATATTTCCATCTGTTTCATTAAGAGCTTTTTTACAGTCCATCATTCCTGCGCCTGTCATTTCTCTTAATTCTTTTACCATTTTTGCTGTAACTGCCATGATTCATTCCTCCATAAAATTGTGTGTTCTTTTTAAAAAATGCTTCAACCTGTTCTTAAGGCTGAAGCATTCATGTTCGAAATCTTACGCTTCTTCAGCTGCTTCTACTTCTTCTGCAACTTCTTCGTATACTTCTTCAGCACCTGTTACACCTTGGTTTGCTTCGATTACAGCATCTGCCATCTTAGCAACGATTAATTTAACAGCTCTGATTGCATCATCATTACCTGGAATCACGTAATCTAATTCTTCTGGATCACAGTTTGTATCAGCGATACCAATCAACGGAATTCCTAATGTGTGAGCTCCTGTACACAGATTCTTTCTTTTTTCGGGTCAACCACGAAGATTGCATCTGGAGCTTTCTTCATGTCTTTGATTCCACCTAAGTTCTTTTCAAGTTTTTCCCATTCTTTTTTGATTTCGATAACTTCTTTCTTAGGTAATACGTCGAATGTTCCGTCTTCAGCCATTCTTTCGATATCTTTTAAGCGGGCGATTCTGCTCTGGATTGTTTTGAAGTTAGTCAACATTCCACCTAACCATCTCTCGTTTACGTAGAACATTCCGCAACGTTCTGCTTCTGTTTTGATTGCATCCTGTGCCTGTTTCTTTGTACCAACGAAAAGAATTGTACCACCTTCAGCTGCGATATCAGAAATTGCTTTGTAAGCTTCGTCTACTTTACCTACAGATTTCTGTAAATCGATAATGTAGATTCCGTTTCTTTCTGTGTAGATGTACTCAGCCATTTTAGGGTTCCATCTTCTTGTCTGATGTCCAAAGTGAACACCTGCTTCTAATAATTGTTTCATTGAAATAACGCTCATGTGTTTTTCCTCCATTTGGTTTTTTTTACTTCCATATACTTCCCGCCTTGCAACCGCTCTTTTTCATAAAAAAGAGTTTGGCACCTGCAAGGATAACCATATATGTGTTTTTTGCAACGTTAATAGTATAACATATCTAAATGATGCATGGCAAGTCTTTTTTACCAATATCTTCTGATTGCTGTAATCGGCTGTGATGACCCCATATATACACTCGCCTCTTTTACTGTCTGCCCTTCTGTCGGTGCATGAATTACACGCTCACCGCCTATGTATATCGCCACATGTCCAGGATAACAGATAATATCTCCCGGAAGTGCATCTGCAAGACTTGCTATACTTTTTCCACCTACTGCCTGTTCTGCTGATGTACGCGAAATCGAGATTCCCACTGCCTGATGGGCTCTCATGGTAAGTCCGGAACAGTCGATGCCATTATAACTTGTCCCACCATATACATACGGTGTTCCGATATAACTTCTTGCGGCTGCCACAATTGCCTGTCCGACACTTACATCACCATTTCCTGTATTGTTATTACTGTCATTGTTGCTGCTTCCGCCACCCGAAGTTCCGGAATCCGGCTGACTTGGTTTTTCTTCTGACTGACTGTTTCCACCGCCTGAATTTCCACTGGATGTTCCTCCGGACTGGCTATTCTCAGACGTTGTATTCGACGCCACCTGTTGCTGCTGTTTTTTGCTTCTTCTTCCGCTTTCTTTGCCGCCTCCTCTGCGGCTTTCTTTGCCGCTATCTGAAGCTGCTCATCTAAATCTGCCACTTCCGTCTTTTTTTGCTTCCAATGTCTTGGATAAATTTTCTTTCTGGGTAGAAGACTCCGCCTTCAATTCTTTCAACTTATCCATATCTTTTTCCAAACTACTTTTTAAGGAAGCTACCTCATTTTTTGTCTCTATATATTTTTCCAAATATTCTCTATCTTTGTCATGAACTGCCTGTACATATTCTGCCTGTTTTAGCATCTCTGCAATACTGCCTGATTGGAAAATTTTTTGTCAACATAGCGCCTGTTCCATTCTCATACATGACTTTAATGCGATGCTTCATTTCTGCATTACTGCTTCTGTTCTTTTTCCTGTGTCAGTCTCTAAATCTGACTTTGCCTGGATGATCTCCTCCCCCTTTGTCGTCATCTGTGCATCTATGTCATTGATCTTTGTCAATATCTTTGTCAAATCTGCTTGAAGCGTGTCTACTTCTTGTTGTACTGCCTTTTTCTGTGTCTCGAGATTGTCCACACTGCTCGGTTCCGCAAAACCGGTGATACAATCAAACTGCTTGCTGTAATCGCTTGATACAAGTATTTTGTAATTCTTTCATCTTAGTCCCTTTTCTATTTTCTACTTTCTCCTACTATATTATTCAATACT
>ENA-OQJH01001145-OQJH01001145.1-human-gut-metagenome-genome-assembly--contig:-NODE-1145-length-11867-cov-1.653918_pt1 | contig 11867 bp, 18 predicted proteins | sample MGYA00242597_ERZ504763 | MGnify/ENA primary metagenome ERZ504763 (study PRJEB26092, sample SAMD00036359) | human gut metagenome | host: Homo sapiens | study: EMG produced TPA metagenomics assembly of... | reverse complement strand
ATAATATACTCCGCTTATAAAAACACTTGTATTGCTTATATTTTAGGGCTTTATGAGACTTTTACACATAGCAAAAAACTTGTATAAATAACATATTTTATGTAAGAAAACTAGAATAACTTTTCAAAATTTGGAAAGAAACTGGAATAACTTAATTATTTTATGCAAGAAAACTGGAATGATTTTTCGTTCCAGTTTTTCAATGTACCATATCTATTCTATTTTTACAGCATTTTTTTCTTGGTTTGAACGCAAAAAAAAAATGAGTATGATATTTCTCTGTATCATGCTCATTTTTTATATATTCTCTTTGTATGCTAATTTTAACTACTACAACTAGACTTAGAAGTAATCTAAGTCTAGTTTCCCTTATCCATTTACTGGTTCAAATCCAATGTCTCTTACATCCAATCCAATTTCCTTTCGGATAAGTCTATGTATTAAATTCTTTTTAATCGTTCGCTTCCATTTTTTCTTTTCTACGCCTGCATTAATAATCTCTAAACTATGTGAATAATATTTGGCAAGCTAAAGGATCCAAACATCTTATCGATATCTTTGTTATAGAATTTCAAAAGTTCGTTTATCGCTTTCCGATCTTCTGTTCTAACTACTTTAATGCGATTTCTTCTTACTGCCACATCAATCGAATTTTCCCGGTATTTTTCTTCTTCCTGCTTATTTTGTTTCTCTACCGCAAACTTCCGGATTGTAATAAAATATTTTTATCTTTTATTCCGATGGAAAACAGAAGGCGCAGCTCCTTTAAGTAATCTTGTAAGTACGTCTACATATGTTAAATTTCCGCATAAATTTTCTCACGAAATCTTTTGTTCCGTGCTGGTAACTCGCCCCTCCGGCAAGATTATTTTTCATTAAATCCATTGCGAGGAGCTTTGCTCCGCCCGGAAGATTCCGGAACTGTGTACACGAAAATATAACATAGTTCGTGTTCAAGTATCCTCTTTTAAAAGACTCCTGATCTAAAACTCATTATTCAGGATCGTAATATCCATATCTGTATAATTATTTTTTTCTACAGCTATGATTCCCTTTTCTACAAGTCCATTTTTTGCATCGTAAAAAGCTTGGTAAGATAAGCCTAATTCTTTACAGACATTCCTATAATAAATTCCTTCTGCATATCCATATCTATCTTGAAATTTAGATACGTAAAGAAGAACATCTATTTCTGCAGACGTTGCTTTTTTCTCTATTAATTTTTCCAGTACAGCAAAACTTAATTTCTGCATAGTTTCAGTTCTCCTTTCCCCAGTTTTTAACTAGGTGCTATTAATAGCACCCAACAAAAAAGACAGATACAAAAGGTGTATATAACATACTTTCCATGTATCTGTCTACTCTGTTTTTATAATATTCATCTACTTACTTATAGAACTCTATTTTTTTACGTTTTCTATAAGTAAATTCTGCTTATATGCTTGCAAAAAATTTTTTACTTATGTTATTATAATTTCAGAGATGATGTTTGTGTGTAAATATCATCATCGACAGTGGAATTTATGTAGGATATAAATTTCACATGTTAAAACATTAATTGGCGTTAATGTTTTAACCCTTGTACATATTATACAGAATTATATTCAGGCTGTCAAGAAAATTTGTACAAGGTAATTCTAAAGACAAAAAGAACGGTTCATCCGTTCTTTTTTTGTTCTTTTCCGCTTTCTTATCCAGCTAGCATTTCCTTTTTATATCTTCGGAAAGTACTCAATTGAAATCCCTAATTTTCCTGCAACTCTTTTTCAGTCATTTGATTTTTTTTTACTTTTGATACTCATTTGCGAAACACTCCCGGCTGATCAGACGTGGACGTCCATACTCTTCCCATTCACCTCTTTCTTTTTTGGCCACAATTCCCATTTTCTGCGCTTCCAAATTTTTCTTTCTTTCAGCATCTGTAAGATAAGCTAAGATTTGGACCACTAAGTCGCAGATAAATGTTCCCGTTTCTCCATGCACAGTTGCTCTAGTATCAAGAATACTAAAATCTAAAATCACAATATCCACTTGTTTTTTTTTGTTAGCATATTCCACATTTCTAATGTTTCCCGATAATTTCTGCCAAGTCTGTCAAAACTGGTGAAAAAAATTGTATCTCCCTTTTTACCTTTTTCAAAAGCTTCATAAATTGGGGACGATTGCACGTTTTCCCGGAGCATTGCTCTACATAAATGTGTGTTTTCTTTATTCCTCGCTTCAGCATTTCTCTGATCTGCCGATCAGGATTCTGAGATACGGAAGATACTCTAACATAACCATAATCCATTACTATTTTCCTCTTCTTTCGTTAATATTTATTTTCCAAATTCAAAAAGGAGTAGATAACTACTCCTTTATCTCCTCCTTTCTCGATTCAGCTAGACGATAATGACATGGCTTACTTTTTTAATTTGTGATATATATTACAACACCTCTTGGTGGAGCTGCTCTTCTCATTTTCCGGATTCTTTCAAATAATCTTTCGCATACAGCACATATTACTTTTGAATCCCGTGATGCTTTAATTCGTTTCTTACATACGGGACATTCATATGTCACATAACTATTATGTGTTCTTGGACTCAAATTTTCACTTCTTGCTTCGTTCCATTGCAATATATAATTTAGCATATGTGATCAGATCATCATAATATCGATCAATGATCCGTAACCCATCTTCTTTAATGCTATCCGGTATCGTCTCAAAATTCCATCCATAATTACGACTGTATTCGCATTCTATTCCAAATTCTTGAGCTTTTAGAGCAAACAATTTGTTATGATATTTTCCATTCGTTGATTCTGCGATATCCTGATTCTCGTTGCAAATGTGAATCAGGATATGAATAATATTTTTTATAATATCTTCTTTTGTATAAATTTCTACTGGAACATACACACATAACTTTCCATTTTTCTCAAAACTATGCGCCCACCTTCTTCCATTCATGTTTTCAAAATCCTTGGTATATCGGTTTCCAAAATTTCTCAGAAAAAAGAGTGGTTCATTTTTTCTCTCTTTCCAGTAAAATGCAAAAATCTCTATAGATATCTAAAACATATCCGCATATATACTGGTTCAGCGCATTAATGTTCATCTTTATATCCATTCCTTTCGCTTTGCTCAGGCACAAAACGTTATGAAAACAGTTTTCTACCCGGCTTTTTTTCTTTATAATTCTTTTTGTAGGGAACTCGGTATACTACAAATCACGGGGAGGTGAGTAGGCTGTTCCTCTTCTGGAATGACTGTATTTTTATATGTGTAGTTCGCCTTTTCAAGCACAAATAAGTGTGACACCAAGCACGTAATCTTATCTTTGTATAAACTACTTCGTTTATGGCTTAGGCGTTCAGTCAATGCCGTCTCTCCCTATAATCTTTAGTGAACCTTTTGGTTCTGAAAGGAGTCCCTATGGCTTTAAAAATCGTGTACAAAATTTGTTGTGGTATCGATGTCCACAAAAACTTTGTAGTGGCTTGCATTGCTAAAACGGATAAGCAAGGCGTTACCACTTATGAGCGCCATCACTTTTCAACCTACACGAAAGGACTGAAACAGTTGCTCAAATGGCTGCTCGACCGTAATTGCAAGGATGTCTGTATGGAATCTACAGGTAAATATTGGATTCCCGTTTACAATGTCTTAGAACACGACTGTTCCATTGTCCTTGCTCATCCGAAATATGTTAAGGCTATCCGTGGTAAAAAAACTGACAAGAAAGATGCGAAATGGATTGCTGACCTGTTTAAACATGATCTTGTTGCCGGTAGCTTTATGCCTCCTGCTGACATCCGTCAACTCCGTGACCTTATGCGTTACCGTTTCAAACTGACCTGCTTTAAGTCCAGCGAAAAGAATCGTTACCAGAATTGTCTCACGGTTTCAACATCCAGTTGGGGAACGTTGTCTCGGACACTTTTGGTAAGAGTTCTCAAAAGATTATTGCTAAAATCCTTGAAAATCCTGATGATACTTCTTTTGATATCGGATCTTTAATCCATGGTTCCATGAAAGATAAACTTCCTGAACTGGAACTCGCCATTGACGGATATATCACTCCGGAACAGGCTGCTAAATTAAAGATCATTAAAGAACATTTTGATAACCTTGAAGCCCGGAAAGCAGAGTTAGAAGAACTCATTCTTGCGCTCGCCAATCCCTATCAGCAGGAAATTTCCATTATCCTAACCGCTCCAGGTTTTAAGAACACCTTACTGCTATCGGTATCATCTCCGAAATCGGAACAAACATGGAGGCTTTCCCTTCGGCGAAACACTTATGTTCATGGGCTGGTCTTACTCCAACCAACAATGAAAGTGCAGGGAAGAAAAAATCTGTCCGGGTTTCCAAGGCCGGATGCTATATCAAACCACTTCTTGTACAGTGTGCAAACGCTGCGATCAAGAGCAAAAAGCATCCTGAAATTCGTGACCGCTACCTCCGTATCAAAAAGCGTCGCGGTCATAAGAAGGCAATCATTGCTATTGCAAGAATGCTTCTTACAGCATTATACCACATGCTCAAAAATGGTGAGAATTATAATTCAGATTTATACCAAAAATCTGATATTCTTCCGACAACCCGTGAAATCACGGTTGAGCAGGCTATTTTAATGGCTCAGTTTCAAGGTTTCCGCATCAAGTCAGCAACGGAATAACCTGTAACTTTGTCTACATATTCAATTTTCAAAGCAGCCACCGTAAGATGGCTTTGTTGTGATACGATTAAGGTAATGGATAACCTCTACTTTTCATTTTCAATCTTTCTCCTGTATTTCAAGTTATCTCTATTTCATCTGAACGGCTCTTTTTTACATTCCTTTTCTAATGCGGAAATAACAACATTGGATTTTGTTGTTCCTTTCAGCTCACTATATTCTTCCAATAATGCAGATACTTCATCAGCTAAATACAACGGCAGCATACTTGCTCGTATGATGTACTCTTTACTTCTTTTTCCGACTTCCCATTTTTTTCTATCTCTTCTTGAGCCAAAATGAAGTCCTTGATACTGTTATTTTCAAACCAAAACAATGGTTCTCCAGTTTCTTCTAATATGCGATATATAACGCTTTTTAATGCTTCCGGTATTTTTATCGTCGTAAACTTTTTTTTTTCATAAGTTCTCATCCTTTCCCGTTTATTATAGCTTTTTTTCTCTTCCATTTCAATATTGTATATAATTTTATATCTGTTATAATATAAAAAAAAGGGGTGATTTACATAGGTAGTATACAAATACGCAATATTCCAGATGATGTTATTTTACGTCTATCGGAACGTGCAAAAAATCAAAAAGTCAGTAGAGAACAATATGTCCGAGAACTTTTAATCTCTTTCGCTTCCTCTGAAGCAGAACAGGAGCTGCACAATAAATATGATACGATCATTCAACAATTAGTTGAAATGCTTCAGGAACAGAATGAAATTATCGAACGGAATACTCTTGTTTGCGATACGGTAATTAACATGGCAGATACCATTATTAACCGTATTAATAGCAAATTTTTAAGGTGCTATTAATAGCACCTTAGCATTAGCAGATGGAATATTGAATTTTGAAAGGAGAGAAGGGGTGCTATTAATAGCACCTAACTTTTAATATATTTATGAAACAAAAATTATGTAGATTTTCCGATGAAGAATACGCCGTATTAGAATCCATTAAGAATACAGTGCCAGAGGTAAACACATCTATGGGCGCTATCCGTTTTCTAATTAAAAAATATCAATTGGATTTAGAAGATAAACCGCAAAAAGCCATAGAGCTAAATGATATTTTCGCCACATTAAAAAAAATGCAGAAGACACTATCATATGCAGAACGCAATACAGAAGTAACGGTAAATGCAATGAACACGCTGCTAATGCTTACTAATCCACAAGCGTGTTACCTTACAGATGTATATAAGCATCCTGCGATTCAATATGCGGAGCAAAATATCAAAAACAAAGTTACCCATAACAAACAAAGGAAAGACTTTGCAAAACAAAAAGGAATGAAAGATAATGAGTAAAATTAACGCTGGTGTAGTTGTAGTAAATCAATTTTGTAAAAATAATTCAAAATTATTTTCCGGATATATCAATTATATGGAGCGAGATGAAGCTGTTCGTTCCAAAAACACTGTAGAATTCAATATCTATAATGATTATATGGGAAATCCAGAAAAAACCTCCGGATTATTACTGATATGAAAAAACACTTTCCGATCAGGAAATTTCTTCCTTAAAGCAAAAATTTGAAACAGCGCAGAAGAACGGTTCACTAATGTGGCAAACTGTTATTTCGTTTGATAATCGATGGTTGGAGGAATTTGGATTATATAACTCTGATACAAAGTCACTAAATGAAAAAAAATTAAAGGAACTGTCCACGAATGGAATCAACAAAATGCTGTGTAATGAACATTTAGAACATGCAATCTGGTCTGGAGCCATTCATTATAACACTGATAATATTCATATCCATATAGCAATAGTAGAAGAGTATCCAAAAAGAGAAAAAAAATTGTACACGCAATATAGCTATTCTAAAAACGATAAAAATCGTTTGATAGCCGATGGAGTTGTTGTGGATCTGAATGGAAATCCAGTGAAGCAAGAAGAGGCAAAAGGAAAGTTTAAACTGAAATCAATTGAACTATGTAAGCAGTCCATCACCAATGAAATTATAAAAGAGAAGGATTTAAACAAACAAATCAATCAAATTATCCGAGAACGTATCAACGGTTCTTTTAAGGCAAAACTTTTTCAAGATAAAGAACTGCTTACAAAATGAATGACTTATATAATACGTTACCCAACTGCAATCGTTCACTTTGGAATTATAATAGCAGCATAATGAAACCCTATCATACTTCATTGACGATATTTCTCGTACATACATTCAGAACTATCATCTTGAAGATTTTGAACAACTTACATCTATGCTTAATACTCAATCAGCCTTATACCGAACCGCATATGGTGATTCTAAATCCCATAATGAATTTCAAGAGACTAAATTAAAAGATTTATATTCCAGAATGGGAAACAGCATTTTAAAAAGTATACGAAACATGGATCAAGAGTTATCCAGCGAACAAAATTTTAAAAGCAATTTTCAGAAATGTATTTAAAAGATATCGAAAAATAATTTCTGATTCTTCAAAGAGTCCTGATGAAATAAAATCTTATAACTTATACAAATTAGGAATCATGCATTATAAAGGATTCATGCTAATAAGACATTAAACGCTGCGATTCGTTATTTAGAAGAGTCCTCAAAAACTCGGAAATGAAAACGCCAAATACCATTTAGGAGTCATATATACAACTTCCGGAACTCCTACATATAACATTCAAAAAGGAATTACATTATTAGAAGAAGCTCGATCTACCGGTAATCTTTTTGCCTCTTGCCGTCTAGGAGATATATATAACTTTCAATTCAAGGATATGGGAAAAGCATCTTCTTATTACAAGGAGGCTTCAGACAACGGTTCTATGTATGCTCAGAACCAACTAGTAAAAATCACTTTCTCAAATATGAATCAAAATATACGGAAAAATTTTCATTTTGAAAAGGCATTACAGTATATGAAGCAATCTCTCAAAAAAGATTATGAAGCATGGAAAAACATTTTTGAACACGATCAAGAATTACAAAATTCAATTCAACGATCAATGTCTGACTATGATTTTTGACTTGACACTCCACACAGCTAAAGCAAGAATCCCACGACTTTAGTCGTGTGGAGTGTCAATGTCATGAATGGCGCCGCAATTTAAGTGCTATTAATAGCACCTAGAAAAATTATTAATCAAAATCGATTTTTGAATAATAAATGTCAAATTGAGAATACTTGCAATAGCAACTCGCATATGTTATAATAGCGATAGCTAAAAAGGATATAGTACCCACAGGTACACAAAGTAAAAGCCTAGAGTTGCGACCTCTAGGGCTTTTTTTTTGGCTAGTTGTCACTGTCGTTTCCGTCTAACCATTTGCAGATGCAGTAGCTAGCTACACTTGCCATGACAGAAACCAAAAAGGATATAATAATTTCCACAGGCACACCCCCTTTCTATTGTCAGAATAGGGTATGACAACGCTTTTATCTTATCATATTTTCTTTCTGATTCCAATGAAAATACCACTAAATTAATTAGGTGCTATTAATAGCACCCAATGAATCACAGATATAGTTCTTATAAAAATCGACCATAATACCATAATTATACCACTTTTACAACTTTTAATGTGTAGAAAAATATATCTTATATATATATTCTATGTAAAAAGTGATATCACGAAAACGCTAGGCTTTGCCTAGCCGGAACGCTTGCGTGACGTCAGTTTTCCCTTATGCTCTTTAAAAATAAATAATGTAGAGGAAACTACATAAAACAGACTTTGGAATAGAATAAAAAATTGTCACATGTTAGACCAACCGATGCAAACAGTGTTAGCGTAAGCGTGGTGTTTGCAATAGGGCGGTAGGGCAACCGGAACAGGGCGCCAGATTTTTCAATATTGCACCGTTTATCAGTGAAAAAATGTAGAGTAGGAGAGTAGGGTGCTATTAATAGCACCCTACTCTTTAGAGAAAATTTCCCGGCAAAATTTTGTTCCATGAAGGCGGTAAAGAGACTATAGAAGCTAAAGCCCCTCTTTGGGGGAGGAAGAGGGGTTTGGGGAGATTGGGTGGGAAGCTGATAGAACCGAAAGGGAAAACTTTGCTGCAAAATCACGTTCCGCCAAAAGAAGAAAATAAGCGTTCACAAAAATCATCTCCCAAACTCCAAACAAACTAATACGTTTTTGGATTTTAAAAATAAAAGGTGATCAATCTTGACCACCTTTTATGCAGCATTAGAGATGCACATACAAAATTCTTTTCTCTAATGATATATATTTTTCTATGACCGACAGTTAATGCTAAAATAATCAAATTTCCGTCATCTATCTGACAGATCAAACGATAATCTCCAATACGATATCTCCATTGACCTGCAAGATTTCCTACCAATTGTTTTCCATGTATTCTTGGATTTTGACAATTGGTAAGATTCTTGTCAATCCAGGCTTTTATCATTTTCTGCGTATATCGATCCAGTTTTTTGAACTCTTTTTTAAATCTCGGAGTAACTTCCAACTTGTAAATCATAACTTCAGCTCCTCCCAAAGTTCAGAGATCGGACTGCTTTCCTTACCGGAATCTACATATTCCTGATATGCTTCTTCTCCAACAGTAATATCGTATTCTTCTTCTATTTTTTCAAACAATGCCTGTTTGAAAGCATCGCCTACAGAAATAGAATGCAGTTTCGCATAACTATCTACTAAAGCTCTTTCTTGCTCACTTAAACGAATGGAAAAACTCATAACATCATCTCCTTTCTTTGTGTAGTACATTGTACTACACAAGTGTGAAATTGTCAATTTTAAAGCAGTCTCAATCAATTTTTATTCGGTCATCAATTCTTTTAGCTCCGTAAGGGATACATCAAACAGCTCTTTATAATCTTCTTTCAGTGATATTTTTTGATTATTTGCACCTATAATGATGTGATCCAGCAACTCCAGATTAAATATCTTACATGCAATCGCTAATCTTTTGGTAACGTCCCAATCAGCTTTGCTTGCCCTTGGATTTCCGGAAGGATGATTATGAATCAATATCACAGAACTAGCTCCTGACATGACAGCTGTTCTCACAATCCCGCCGGCAAAAACATAAGCACAATCAACGGAACCGACCGAGCAAATGGAAGCATTTATGACTTCACCTGATCTCGCAAGCTGAATAGAAAGTAACATTTCTCTATCAAATTTTCTATCATTTTTTTATAACATCCACTGCCTCTTCCGGATTTTTCACATGCTTTACTGGTTTGCTCCAAGTGTCTCTTTTTAATTCTATATGTACAAATTCCATTTTTAATTTCTCCTCACCAAAATAATGTGTTTCAACTTCTCGCTGGATACAAACATCTTCTATAGTTCCCGTACCACACATAAAATCATTTAAGTTTTTTATTTGATATTGCTCAGCAACGGTTATCGCTCAGGAGTTCTGCGTATACATCTAACACCCACGGCTGAAAATCATTATACTCATAATTATGTTTAATCTCATTTAATCTCATTTCTATATTTTTTTCATTGTCTGAATCATCATCAAATAATGAATAAAATTCTATGTAAGTCTCATAAAACATTATCAGAGCTCCTTTCTAAAGCTGATGGCTATTTAGCATCAGCTATTGAAAAAAAATTTCTTATTTTAACAAAGAAATTCCTGTTTTATCACAAAGGTAAATATGGTCACTAAGTTTATCTACTTCGTCAACCTCATTGCGATTTACGGTTTCAACCATTTCTGCATACTCCTCCAACCAATCTTCATCATATTCAATAGCCAAGCATTCGTGAATTGAAGATGGCAAAATGATAAATTTATCGCCTAAATACTTACTCAAAATTTCATAAGTTTTTGGAAGCAGGATAACAGGTGCTCCATATTTCCTATATTTTGTACTAACAACGTATACTCTTGGTATATCAGCTTCTTTGTCGATTTCTGAAATAAGATCACCAATTGTTTCAATTGTCAAGTTTTCTTCTAAATTTTTAAAAGCGAACTTAATCATTTCATCTTCGGTAAAACACATCTTTTGAAGGTAATCAGGATTAATTTTAATAATTCCATTTCTTTCAACTTCAATATAAAAAAGAATAAGAAAATTCTCTGTTTTTCTATATACTAAGCCTGCTCTTTGAATCATTTCTTCATTCTCCAACCCCAAAATAATTGGTAATACATGTTCCGAAAAATATTTTTTATCAAAAATCACTTCGATGTTAATTTTAGGAATTTTTTTTGTAAACTGTATCAGCTTCTCTAAAAGTTCGACGTCTGATAAAGCGTCCCAATTTTTTTCATAATAAACACATGGACAAATATTCTCCTTCAGGTTTTGAATGACAATTCCCGACAAAACACAATGGTTTTCAATTTTTTCTCCATATTTTAAAGAAAATCCTTTTTCCTTTGCCAACGGTTTCATTCTTTCAATTCTTTCCTCTACTACTTTTTTCATTTGACTTTCTTCCTTTCTTTTACGGAACCAATATTTCTATCGGTTCCATTCTCTAAATTTTTTTGGTAACACTGTAACTGTTCCGACTACGCTTTGTAGTGCTTCACCCCACGTTGTAGAACCTTGCGTTATTTTTTGATTTAGCACCATGCTCTTAAAGTTTTAAAAACTTCAGGATTGTGCGTATCAAACTGAAAACTACTTCTTCCTCAGTTGCATCATCCCGAATTCGTTCTAATCGACGTAAGTTTTCATCTGAGATATCATTGCAATAAAAGTAAACAATTCCTTTATTTAATTCGACAGATAAAATTTCTACATCCATTGTGTAAATCCTCCTTTTTTCATAAATGAACGATTATTGTATTATTTAGTTTTCAAGGTACAATGCAACTTTCTGTTGCTAATTTTGTCTCGACCATAGCGAAATGAGATTGTCAACACACATGAATAATTTTTCATAGAATTTATGCCGTGAAAGGTGTTGACAGTAGAATGAGTTATGGTAAAAATTATAAGCAACTGATAAGTGCATGTCCGCCGAAAACGGAAAATAATACTCGGAATGAAAAAGAAGATACAATGGATGCAGAAACGATTTGTCGAAGAAGCCAGGAACAAACTAGACCCCTTCTTTTAAGAGGGGGACGGGGGTGTGTTTCATATAAGAATCAAATCACATTTGATTCCTTCCTTTTCGGTTATGACTGTGAAAAAAATTTTAGGTGCTATTAATAGCACCTATTATCAAAAAAGAAAAAACATAAAAAATA
>ENA-OQJH01001144-OQJH01001144.1-human-gut-metagenome-genome-assembly--contig:-NODE-1144-length-11870-cov-1.711403_pt1 | contig 11870 bp, 10 predicted proteins | sample MGYA00242597_ERZ504763 | MGnify/ENA primary metagenome ERZ504763 (study PRJEB26092, sample SAMD00036359) | human gut metagenome | host: Homo sapiens | study: EMG produced TPA metagenomics assembly of... | reverse complement strand
GGCACCGACCGGTGAAGTGGAGACAGCCTTATTTACCAGTAAAACGGATGCGGAACTGAAGAATATGTATCCGGATACAGACCTCGGCAGTCTGGACAATAAATGGAATATTCAGGAAGCTGGCTCGTATCGGATTACGATTGACCAGTTGAAAGAAACGATTTCAATTGTAAAACAATAAACAAGTATTCAAGATGAAGAAGATAATATATTTGGTGGCTGCTTCCTGTGTCTGTCTTGCAGCGACGATCATGAATCGAACCCACAGAACGGAGGAACGTCGGGCAGTGTGACCGAAGTAACTCCGGTGACATCGGACTTATGCGTGGAACTGACAACCGACAAGGCTTTTTATAAACCGAACGAGACAGTGACTTTCACTGCCGCCGATGCCTTGCCCGCCGGAACAAAGGTACGCTATCGCCTTTCGGGAGAAATAGTCGGAGAAGAACCGGTCAGCGGTACGAACTGGACATGGAAGGCTCCTTCCACCGATTTCAAAGGATACATGGCAGAACTTTACCGGCAGGAAAACGGTACGGACGTCATCGTCGGTACGATTGCGGTAGATGTATCCAGCCATCCGGCACGTTTCCCCCGATATGGCTTCGTGGCAGATTTCGACGGAGACAAGACAGAAGAGAAAACGCTGGAAGAGATGGCCTATCTGAACCGCCATCACATCAACTGGGTACAGTTTCAGGACTGGCACAATAAACATCATTGGCCGCTGGGCGGCACACGCACGCAGTTGGACGAGGAATATCTCGACATTGCGAACCGCCCTGTCCATACAAGCTCTGTGAAGAATTATATCAAGGCACAACAACATTTTGGAATGAAGTCCATGTTCTATAATCTTTGTTTCGGGGCATTGAAGGATGCGGCTTCCGACGGGGTGAAAGAAGAATGGTATCTGTTTAAGGAGCTTCGCATACCACGAAAGACAGTCACGACCTGCCAAGCGGATGGAAGAGCAATATCTATCTGGTAGACCCTTCCGACAAGGATGGCAGCAATATATGGCGGAACGGAATGACGACGTGTATGCGAACTTCGCCTTCGACGGCTATCAGATCGACCAGTTGGGCAAGCGGGGAACGCTTTACAACTACGACGGTACGCCGGTCAACCTCCGCGAAGGATATGCTTCTTTTATCGAAGCCATGAAGCAGGCGCATCCCGACAAAAGTCTGGTGATGAATGCCGTAAGTCGCTACGGTGCCCGTCAGATCGGAGAAACCGGCAAAGTAGATTTCTTCTATAATGAGATGTGGGCGGATGAGGCGGACTTTACCCATCTGAAAGCCGTCCTGTATGAAAACGGAGTGTATGGCAATAATCAGCTGAATACGGTTTTCGCTGCCTATATGAACTATAATAAGGCGGATCATCGGGGAGAGTTCAATACAGCGGGCATCCTGCTGACGGATGCGGTGATGTTCGCTTTGGGTGGCTCGCATCTCGAACTGGGTGGTGACCATATGCTGTGCAAAGAATATTTTCCGAACGACAACCTGACGATGAGCGAGGAACTGAAAACGGCAATGGTTCACTACTACGACTTCCTCACGTCTTATCAGAACCTGCTCCGCGATGGCGGAACGGAGAACAGTATCGCTATGAACTGTACCAACGGAGAAATGAAACTCAACGTATGGCCTCCAAAGTGGGGTCGGTCACTACCTACGCCAAGCAGGTAGACGGCAAGCAAGTAGTGCATCTGCTTAACTTCTCGCAGGCGAACAGCCTTAGCTGGCGGGACGTGGACGGCACCATGCCCGAACCTGCCCTGATCACGAAAGCGGCCTTGCAGATGAACCTGCCCGCCAAAGTGAATAAATTGTGGGTGGCATCGCCGGACGTACACGGAGGAGCCTTGCAGGAACTGGCATTTACGCAGGAGAACGGGGTAGTCTCCTTCACACTGCCTGCCTTGAAATACTGGACAATGATTGTAGCTGAATAAGGCAGTTGCAACGGAATAACTAAAACGATAGGTATGAAGATTAGATATAAGTTTGGGGTGTGGATGTTGTGTCTGATGTTTCCGGCGTTGGTCTGGGCAGAAAACGCAAAAAGTATATGTACCTCTTTTACGCAGCAGGGACGTCAGGTGACTTTTCACCTGGCGGACAGTGCCGCGCTGCAACTGCAACTTTGCAGTCCTTCCGTGGTAAGAATCTGGTTCTCGCCGGACGGGAAGCTGCAACGGAGAAACGCTTCCTTTGCCGTGATCAATGAAGAACTGGAAGATGTGGGAACGGTTCATGTGGACGAACAGGCCGCCTGCTATGAGATATTTACCTCGAAGCTGCGCATACGGGTGAACAAGTCGCCGATGAGCATCCAGATATTCGACAAATATCAGAAACTCCTCTTCAGTGACTATGCCGATAAAGGACACGTAAGCGAAGGCACGAAGAAGGTGGAATATAAAACGCTTCGCCGTGACGAGCATTTCTTCGGGCTTGGGGAGAAGACCGGCAAGATGGACCGCAGAGGAGAATCTTACAAGATGTGGAACAGCGATAAACCTTGTTACAGTGTGGTGGAAGACCCTCTTTACAAGAGCATCCCTTTCTTTATGAGCAGTTACCGGTATGGTATTTTCCTTGATAATACGTATAAGACAGAATTTAAGTTCGGAACGGAAAGCCGTGATTATTACAGCTTCGAGGCGCCGGACGGGGAGATGATTTACTACTTCATCTTCGGCAAGGACTATAAGGAAATCCTGAGTCAGTATGTAGGACTGACGGGCAAACCTATCATGCCTCCGAATAGGGCGATTGGGCTTTGCGCAATGTCGTGGCCTGCTGACAAGCGAGAAACTGAGCCGCGAAATAGCCGAAGGCTACCGGACACGCGGCATCCCCTGTGATATTATCTATCAGGACATCGGCTGGACGGAACATCTACAGGACTTCGAATGGCGGAAGGGCAACTACGGGCATCCGAAAAAGATGCTTGCCGACCTGAAAGAAATGGGATTCAAGGTAGTCGTATCGCAAGACCCGGTCATCTCGCAAGCCAACAAGAAGCAATGGGAGGAAGCGGACCGTCTGGGATATTTTGTCAAGGACAGCACGAACGGAAGAGTTATGACATGCCGTGGCCTTGGGGCGGAAATTGTGGGGTAGTGGATTTTACCTTACCTGCCGTAGCCGACTGGTGGGGAACCTATCAGCAGAAACCCATTGACGATGGCATCTCCGGCTTCTGGACGGATATGGGAGAACCCGCATGGAGCAACGAAGAGCAGACCGAACGCCTTGTGATGAAACATCATCTGGGGATGCACGACGAAATCCATAATGTCTACGGACTGACTTGGGATAAAGTGGTCAAAGAGCAGTTCGAGAAACGGAATCCGAACCGTCGCGTCTTTCAGATGACCCGTGCCGCTTATGCGGGATTGCAGCGTTATACGTTCGGTTGGACGGGAGATTGCGGAAATGGAGACGATGTATTGCAGGGCTGGGGCAACTGGCCAATCAGATTCCGGTGATTCTTTCCGCAGGTTGGGAGTAATTCCGTTTACTACCTGTGACATTACGGGGTATTGCGGAGACATCGAAGACTATCACTCCTTTGCGGAACTTTATACCCGATGGATACAGTTCGGTGCATTCAATCCTTTGAGCCGTATTCATCATGGAGGGATAATCCGGTAGAACCGTGGCTCTTCGGTCCGGAAGCGGAAAAGAACGCGAAGGAGGCCATCGAACTGAAATACCGTTTATTGCCTTATATCTATACGTATGCCCGCGAAGCTCATGATACGGGATTGCCCATCATGCGTCCTCTCTTTTTGGAATATCCGGCGGATATGGAAACGTTCTCTACCGATGGGCAGTTCTTGTTCGGACAAGAGCTGCTGGTAGCTCCGGTGGTGAAGAAGGGGGCACGTACGAAGAATGTCTATCTGCCCGAAGGCACTTGGATTGACTACAACAATAAACAAACAGTCTATACCGGAGAACAGTGGACTACCGTGGAAGCTCCCTTGTCGTGCATCCCGATGTTTGTAAAGCAGGGTTCCATCATCCCCACCATGCCGGTGATGAACTACACGCATGAGAAACCGGTCTATCCGCTGATCTTTGAAGTATTTCCGGCAAGGAAAGGAGAGGAGGCCTCGTTCACTTTGTACGAAGATGAGGGAGAAGACCTCGGCTATCAACGGGATGAGTTTGCCAAAACTCCCGTTCGCTTCCGGACGGAGGAGGGTGGTTATCTTCTTTCGGTTGGTGCCCGTGAAGGAAAAGGGTATGCAGTGCCCGCTCCCCGAAACTTATTTTCCGTATGTATCTGAAGACGGCTCCCAAAGGAGTTACCGTGCAAGGTAAGAAAGTAAAGAAGGTGAAGCCGGAACGTCTGGAAGAGAATCCGGACGATGACACTGAAAGTATGGTGTGGAGTTGGGATAAGGCGACCGGTATTTGCAGCCTTCGTATGCCGGACCGAGGGGAAGAAAGTCGGATTTCCCTGCGTTATGACTTGAACTCAACGCCTACATAAAGATATAAATTTGAAGAATTGCTGTCATCTGTCACTAAACCTGTGACAATAGTCTGATAATTAAATCATAAGACCGTGACAGCAACCTGTGACAGCAGCGTGACGGAAAGATTTGCCGTCACGCTGTCATTCATTTCAGCTATTAATAAGCCGAGTTTGTTTTAAGGTATGAAACTACAGTTCCCATTGCTTGAAACTTTGGTTCCCATTACTTGAAACTGTAGTTTCAAAGGTTTGAAACCAAAAGTTCCAAGCGTATGAAACTATAGTTTCTCACCGATGAAACTCTGGTTTCAAGCAGTGAAACTGTACTTCCCTAATAATGGTTGGCTTGTTTATGTCTAATAGCTGTACTGGCCGAAATCAATTGATGAACTCGTAATCCGTCAGTTGGTATCTTTTCTGCTTGTATTCTTTTGTCCTTTTAAGTTTTACCTTTCCTTTTGCAGCTTCCAGCGTTACTTCGTTGAATTGTCCTTTTGGAAATCGTAACTTATACCGTCATCTTCGAGAAGGAGGAACGTTGCCGAAGGAGCGCCGTATACTTTGCAATGCAAATTGAATACAGTTTGAGCATCCACATAGGGGACAGGTGCGGCCAATGGCAATAACGTTCCCTGGCGGACGTAGAGTGGCAACTGATCTAATTCCGTCGTAATCTCATATTCACGGTTGCCTTCATATTTCTCATTGGTATTGAAGTTGTACCATGTTCCTTCGGGGAAGTAGACCGTTCTCGTTTTCTTGTTCTGATATAAAGGAGCAGCCATCAATCCGTCTCCCATCATATACTGGTCACTGATGGTGCGCAAATGTTCATCTTTGGGATAATCCATCAATAGCGGACGGAAGGGAGGTACTCCTTCTTTATAATATGTATAAAAAGCACTGTACAGATAAGGGATCAGCTGCATACGCAGATTAATCAGTGTGCGGGCATATTCTTCATACCTCTTTGCTTCCGGCAGGAACTCGCCACGTTCGTTCTTTCCACGGTCGAATTGCAGCCACGGAGCGTATTGCAGATACCATGCATTGACCATAGCCTGCGGAGAAAGAATCACCGTTTGCAGACGATGGAAGAAATCTTCGGCAGAATGTGCCTCACGCACTTCGGGACACCACAACAGTCCTCCGAATGCCGAGTTGCAAAGTGCCTGAATGTACTCTTTGGGATCGTATGTATCACTATAAAGTACGGCGTTGCGTGAAGACATGAACATACCGGACGACCGGTAATCCTGATAGGTGCGGGTATTCTTTTCACGATAGATACTGTCCATCGCATTCACATAAAGGGAACCGAATACCTGGTGCATCTTTTCTCCGTCGATGCCCGAAGGGAACTGTGCCATATCCGGGAAGCACCATGTGGCGGAAGCAAAAGATATGTTCGAGTTGTCACATTCGTCCAGTTTGAAGCCGGAGATGCCTTCTTCTATCAGTGTGCGGTGGTAATCGGTAAATATTTTGTGTGCTTCCGGCTGGATGAAGTCCGGTACCAGTCCGTTCCATACAAGGAAATCGCCTGAGTAGGGCTCCAGCGCCTTCCGGATGGGGGAAGAAGGATGAACATACGCGTGTTCCCACAGGTTTACTTTGTATCCTTTCTGCTGCAACTGGTCCAGCATTTCTTTGTGCCTTGGGAAACGGTCGTCGCTCCAGCGATAAGAACAGGAGTAAGTGGCCGTCTGCCATCCCGGTTCGAGTCCCAGTACGTCGCACGGAATCTGTTTCTCGCGGAAATAGTTGGCAAAACGCATGACGGAGTCCTGCGTCGCATCTCCTTTGACACGGTATTTGAATCCGAGTCCCCACATCGGAGGAAGACATCCGCCGCCGGAGAGGAGGTTGTATCTCTTGACTACATCCAGCACTTCCGGTCCGGTGATGATAAATACCTCAATGCCTTTGGCGCCGGGTACGTCGATATGGACTTTATTTCCGTTGCTTCTGTTCTTATACAAGTCTTCCGTGGTGGTAGCAATGTGTTTTCTTTCTTCCGTTTGTAGTTGACGACTATGCTCGGTTTTCTGATTGGAGCCGCATAGGAAAGTGGTATACCGTGCCGTGTTGACCAGAATACCGTACCCTTTGGTAGAGACGTAGAATGTCTGCGGAGCATGTGTATATCCGAGTCCGTTCAGCGGATTGTCGTTTACTATCGGGCGCTTGCGCAGGCCACGCTGACCGAAAGTTTCGAATTGAAGTCCGAAACCGTATATTTGTTCGTTGTCCTCCAGAGGGACTTCGATCAGACAGCCACGGTCGGTTATCTTTATTTGTACTTCGTCGGGGCTGAAGGGCGGCTTTGCAGCCGGAAGTTGTTTCATTGCTTCTACGGCAGGTTTCCCGCCGAATAAGGAATAAGGGGTAAAAGTGTCAATTTCTCCCGCTTGCAGCTTGATGATTCCCGGAGCAATTTCTTCTTGAGCGGATGCTTGCCCGGCAAACAGGAGACCTACTGTGGATAGAAAAAGGTTGAGTAATAGTTTTCTCATTATAGTTTATTTTATCATGGTTATATTAAAATAGACTTTTGAAATGCGATTTTCCACTAAAATGCAATAAAAGAATATTGCAAATATAGGAATAAAACAGATGCGGTATCAAGTATTAATACCTGAGAAGTCAGATAAAGTGACCTGTCATGACATATATTAATGTTTGTGACGGGAGATATTAATATCTTCTTTTTTTGACCGTGATTCTAAAAATAAGGTTTTATATTTGTCCTTGTTTAAGAATGAAAAAGAATAAAACCATGAAAAAGAATTGTTTTCTCCTTCTCTTTTTGCTTTGTGCCTGCCTCGTTCAGGCACAGGATACGTATCGTACCGACAAGGATGTACCTTACATTTCCGGCTCCGAAACAGATGCTTATCGTCTGGAACGTTGTAAACTGGATGTTTATTATCCCGAGAATAAAAAGATTTTTCCACCATTGTATGGTTTCATGGCGGTGGTATGGAAGGCGGAAGTAAATTTGTTCCCAAGGAACTGACGGATCAAGGCTTTGCAGTAGTGGCGGTTAATTATCGTTTGAGTCCGAAAGCAAAGAATCCGGCTTATATAGAAGATGCCGCCGAAGCTGTGGCATGGACATTCCGGAATATCGAAAAGTATGGCGGTCGCAAGGATCGTATCTTTGTTTCCGGTCATTCGGCAGGAGGTTACCTTACGTTGATTCTGGCAATGGATAAGAAATACATGGCTGCATACGGAGCCGATGCGGATAGTGTAGCTGCCTATCTTCCGGTCAGTGGGCAGACAGTCACTCATTTTACCATCCGCAAAGAACGTGGCCTGCCCAACGGAATCCCCATCATTGACGAATTTGCTCCGGTAAACAAGGCCCGCAAGGATACCGCCCCTGTTGTACTGATTACGGGGGATAAGAATCTGGAAATGGCTGACCGGTACGAAGAGAATGCACTGCTGGCATCGGTATTGAATAATATCGGCAATCGGAAAGTCTCTTTATATGAACTGCAAGGATTTGACCACGGACAGGTACTCGGTCCTGCCTGCTATCTGATCGTTAATTATGTGAAGAGGTTCAAGTAATAGACCTGTGATATCCTTTCATTTGATATGGATAATGTGTATATTTGCACGAAACTCATATCAAAATGTGTAAGTTCTCACATTTCAGATATCAAAAATGTGACTCGGTATGTTTGAAAGAGGAATTATTCAGCTGTTAGCGGCTTGGAAAACGGATGTAAACAGGAAGCCTTTGGTTATTCATGGGGCGAGACAAGTGGGTAAGACGTGGGCTTTGAAGTATTTCGGTCAGAAATACTTTGAAGATGTTGCCTATTTTAGTCTGGATAAAGATGAAAGCGGACTTTGTGATATCTTTAAAACGACTAAAGACCCCGAGCGCATTATACAGCAATTGTCCTTTTTGCATGGACGAAAAATTAATCCTCAGACTACTTTGCTGATATTGGATGAGATTCAGGAGTGCAATGAAGCGCTGAACTCTTTGAAATATTTCTGTGAAGAAGCACCCGAATATGCAGTGGCTTGCGCTGGTTCTTTACTTGGAATTTACCTGAATCACATAGGCAATTCCTTTCCGGTTGGAAAAGTAAATCATCTGTCTATGTATCCGCTGACTTTTACGGAGTTTCTGAATACGAAAGATCCGGCGATGTATCAATATATGTGCTCTGTCAAAGAAATAGCGCCTCTTCCCCAAATCTTCTTCGACAAACTGCGGGAAGCCTTCATTGCCTATTCTATTTGTGGCGGTATGCCCGAACCTGCTTCTTTGATGGTTGACTTTAATGATATGCAAAAAGTGGATTCATCGCTTCGGGATATATTGAATGACTATGCTCTGGATTTTGTGAAACATACTACACCTACGTTGGCGCCCCGTATCAATTATGTATGGAACTCTCTGCCCTCTCAATTGGCGAAAGAAAATCGTAAGTTTGTTTATCAACTGGTCCGTCCCGGAGCACGTGCGCGTGAATACGAAGATGCTATTTTATGGTTGGAACAAGCTGGTCTTGTCAACAAAGTAGTTCTGAGCAAGTCGCCTAGGCTGCCACTGAAAGCCTACGATGATTTGAGCACTTTTAAGCTCTATGCATTGGACATAGGGTTGTTGAGGCAATTGTCCGAACTGGATGCAAGTGTTTTGTTGTTGTCCACTCCCGGATATACGGAATATAAAGGGGCATTGGCAGAGAATTATGTATTGCAAAGTCTTACAGCACAATTTCAGGCTTCGTTCCGTTACTGGACTTCCGGTAATAAAGCAGAAGTGGATTTTTTACTTCAGCATGGTAATCATATTTATCCGGTAGAAGTGAAAGCAGACCAGAATATAACAGGTAAAAGTCTGATTCAGTACGAGAAACTTTATCAACCTGCTTGCCGGATTCGATATTCGATGCTGAATTTGAAACAAGACGGCAATCTGATTAATATTCCTTTATTTCTTGCGGATAAGACGAAAGAGCTGCTGAATAATAACGTGGGATAAAGAATAGAGAGAAACGGCCAAGTGATGAAAAATACAGGTCATTTAAGGAAAATATCTGTGAAATGTAACGTTTCTCATAGTCTGTGAATCATTTATTATATCAGAAATCGGTCGTATTGGCTACATTTACTCCGATTTTACAAACTAATAAATAAAATAGCTATGAAGACATTAAGCAGAACTGTACTTACTCTTTTTGTTTTATCCTTCTCCTGTTTGGCAGCGATAGCCGGAGAAGTATCTTTTAAAATAACCAAGCAATATCTGAACTTCCCCATCTCCCATAAAGAGAACAGAGGAAGGATGACTTTTGAAGTAAACGGCAAGCCGGATTTATCCGTCGTTATCCGTCTGGCGCCGGATGAAGCGGAATACTGGGTGTTTAAAGATGTGTCGGCTTTCAAAGGAAAGACGATCAAGATAACCTACGACGGCAATGAGAAGGGATTGAGTAAAATATACCAGTCCGACGAAATCGAAGGACAAGCTGAACTGTATAAGGAAAAGAACCGTCCGCAATTCCACTTCACTACCCGGAGAGGCTGGATCAATGACCCTAACGGATTAATCTATTATGAGGGCGAATACCACCTGTTCTACCAGCACAATCCTTTTGAAAGAGACTGGGAGAATATGCACTGGGGCCATGCGGTCAGCAAGGACCTGATACACTGGACAGAATTACCGGACGCTCTGTATCCCGACCATTTAGGAACGATGTTCTCCGGTTCGGCAGTCATCGACTATGATAATACCGCCGGATTCAATAAAGGCAAGACTCCAGCATGGTTGCCGCCTTCACTGCCGCCAGCAGTGACAGACAAGTGCAGGGGATAGCCTACAGCCTTGACAAAGGACGTACCTTCACGAAGTACGACAAGAATCCGGTGATCAACTCCAAGGAGAAATGGAACTCTCAGGACACACGCGACCCGAAAGTGTTCTGGTATGCGCCCTCCAAGCATTGGGTACTGGTACTGAACGAGCGCGACGGACACTCCATTTATACCTCTTCCAATCTCAAAGACTGGAAATACGAGAGCCATGTTACAGGCTTCTGGGAATGTCCCGAATTGTTCGAACTGCCGGTTGACGGTGACAAGAACCACACGAAGTGGGTGATGTACGGTGCTACCGGTACGTATATGCTAGGCTCTTTCGACGGCAAAGTATTTACTCCCGAAGCCGGAAAATACTGCTATACCACCGGAAGTATCTATGCAGCCCAGACCTTTACGAATATTCCGGCAAGTGACGGCAGACGTATCCAGATAGGCTGGGGAAGAATCTCCCACCCCGGTATGCCTTTCAACGGAATGATGATGCTCCCCACCGAACTGACTTTGCGTACCACCAAAGACGGCATCCGCCTTGTTAACGTTCCCGTAAAGGAGGTCGAATCCTTGTGTAAGCCTCTTCGTTCCTGGAAATCTCTTTCTTCGGATGAGGCCAACCGCCACCTGAAAGAGTTTTATGATGCCGACTGTCTCCGCATTAAGACAACGATCAAACTCTCTCATGCCACGGATGCCGGATTCAACCTTTTCGGCCAGCGCATGATCGGCTACGACATGAACTCCAATACCCTGAACGGCCGTTTCTACTCTCCCCAAGACCCGACCAGCATGGAATTGAGTGCCGATATTTACATTGACCGCACCTCTATCGAAGTCTTTATCGACGCGGACTGTATTCTTATTCCATGGAACGCCGCCCTGACACTAACAACAAAGAAGGATTCCACTTCTGGGGAAACCGTATCGAAGTGAAAGACCTGCAAGTCTTTTCCGTAGAATCCATTTGGTAGACGGAAATCAAAAGCTATCTTTGTTTTCAGTTATTTAAATAGGAAAGAGAATATGAAAACGCGTAGTGAAGTTTTTTCAGTTTGAGAAAGAGTTGAAATGGGAGCACCCCGCTCCGGGAATCCGTCGTCAGATAATGGGATACGACGGACAGTTGATGATGGTCAAGGTAGAATTTGAGAAAGGAGCGGTCGGTACGTTGCATGAACATTACCACACTCAGGCTACCTACGTGGCAAGTGGAAAGTTTGAACTGACCATCGGCGATCGGAAAGAGATACTGTCGACTGGCGATGGCTACTATGTAGCACCCGACGAACCGCATGGATGCGTCTGTCTGGAAGCGGGAGTATTGATAGACACATTCAGTCCCATGCGGGCTGATTTTCTGGAATAGTTCCTGATGAATGGTAGGTTACCGGATAATGATGGTATAAATTTACCACATATATGGTATTTCCTGTCAACAAAAACTGCACTATCTTTGTAATATCTTAAAACAAAGGAAATTAAAAACAGATATATATGGAAAAAGATTG
>ENA-OQJH01001143-OQJH01001143.1-human-gut-metagenome-genome-assembly--contig:-NODE-1143-length-11877-cov-1.480851_pt1 | contig 11877 bp, 11 predicted proteins | sample MGYA00242597_ERZ504763 | MGnify/ENA primary metagenome ERZ504763 (study PRJEB26092, sample SAMD00036359) | human gut metagenome | host: Homo sapiens | study: EMG produced TPA metagenomics assembly of... | reverse complement strand
ATCGTGGACAGATATTGATAAATTATCAACGAAAAGGATTGAAGTAACAGAAACGGGAGAAAAACAGAATAAAAGTAAGGTTATATCTGGATAATAAAGCGTTTGTCCGTTCAGGGTTCAAGTATTTATACTGGCAGGATAATTATATCAAAGCAGGAGACAATCTTGTAATACAGGCAAGTGATAAGCATGCGATCCCGGATGGTACAGATCCGATAGATGATAAAATAACAGTTATTTTGACAAACTGATCTATGATGAAACCACAGGTACTTATACTGCAAAGGTTGCTAATTCCCGCCATCTGCTGAATTTGAATTTCTATGATAAAAATGATTTTAATATTACAAATGTAGAGCAGACGGATAATATTTTGTGGACGGATGATCCATCGGTTACTGCAAACACGGAAGCATATTGTAAAGAACTTTCGGAAGCTTATCCCGGTGTGGATGTTAAGATCTATGATGGATGGAGTCCAGGAAATGGTTTTACAAATCCGGGAAGTTTTAAAGCTATTGATAATACAACTATTCGTTCCTATGATGGAGGTGGACATACCATAGCGGGATTGCGGATCTTACCGCCATTGTCTGGTAATGAAAGTACGGCTCTTTTTGCTAAAAATGATCAGTTGACAGTGAAAAATCTGAATATCAAAGATCCATATATCCAGGGAGGCGCCTATGGTGCAGCAGTGCTCATAGATACAGCTGGAGAGATTAACGATTATAGTGATGTCAGAGATGGCACTTATCTGGATCTGGAGAATATCCGCGTTATGGTGATGATATAAAACTGCAAGGATGGGGAGTTGGCGGAATTGCAGTAAATGTAGGTGTACAGAAAGTCACCATAAAAAATGTTCATGTATATGGAAAAAATGTATTGATCGGTGGTGCCTCAACGGGATCAAATTATGGAGCAGGTGGTCTTGTAGGAAAAATAAAGGCGAAGGAATTAGAGGTTACAAACTGTTCATTTTCCGGTTATCTCAGTGGAAAACATTTTTCAGCATGGAGCAGGCGGCTTGATCGGTAATCTGGATCTGTCTGGATATGTAAAAGGACCAGATAAGGAAATTCCATTGATCCAAAATTGCTATGTGGCAGGAAGAAATAATGATTATCCAGATATGACTGCAATCGGAGATGATGATCAATTTCATGCCCCTTATAATATTTCTGGTTACAGTAATGTAGGTGGTTTGATCGGAGAAGGAAAGGTTGTTTGAAGATTGAAAACAGCTTTAGTATGGCAAATATATTCAGTTATATGAGAGGTAATGAAGGAAGTGCTGGTGGACTTGTTGGCAGATATGATAATTCCTCAGATCTGACCGTTGATACCTGTTATTTTGGAGGAAAGGTCAGCAGAGTAATGCAGGGAGCTGGAAATGATCCAGTCATTGGCTATCTCATCGGTCGCACCAACAAAACCGGAAGCGGTACCAGCGAAGCAACTGATGCAACCATTACCAACTGTGCGTATAGAGCCTGGGATACCAACGATGATCCAATTGGTAATATATGGGGTTCTGTAAGCGGTATTAAGTCAGTCCTAGACCAATTCCGTCTTCGTGCAACCGACACCCAAAATGACAATACCATTACATACGACGAAAATCTGAAAAACCAGAAATATCCATATAAAATATGACGAAAAAGCCGGATAATCAGACAGAACCATACCGCGGTGACTGGCTCAATTAATTAACGATATCGGAAAATTAAATAGAGATGTGAAATAAATGGCAGGCATTACGCAAGTGCCTGCGTCTTCTTTTTCATTTCTCTTACATCCCAGCCCAATGATCATCCCAACCATTGCCGGAAGGATCCATCCAAGATTGAGATTAAAGAGAGGAAGGAAGTCTGGGCCAGTGTTACTGCTTTATCCAGGTGGAACAGTACCTGAACCTGTTCGGGAAGAGTTTTGAAAAAGTCAAACAGGGATGCTGCCCAGGTAAGGGCGGTTACCCATACATATACTTTCCGATCATGGTGAAAAATGTTCTCCAAACATTGCCAGCAGGATCAGGGCAATAGCCGGAGTAGATCAGCATCAGGACCGGTACAGAGTATCGATGATAGTGGAAAGCCCCATGTTGGATACAATAAAGGAAAATAATGTAAAAATAATAGCCCATGCTTTGTAGGAAAGCTTATCCGGGAACATTTGCACAAAGGTTTCGGAACAGCTGGTTACCAGTCCGATGGAAGTTTTCAGGCAGGCAAAAGTAATAGTTACAGCCAGGATCACAAGTCCGGCTCTTCCAAGATAATGGCTGGAGATCTGGGATAATGCGATACCGCCATTTTCAGAAACAGCGAACAGTCCCAAAGACTGTGCGCCCATAAGAATGGTCAGCATATAGATCAGAGCCATTAAAACACCTGCAAGGATACCGGAGTGAAGTACTTCTTTTGCAATGGCTGTATCATCATCCACTCCCATCTGGCGGATCACATTTACTACTACGATACCGAAAGCAAGACCTGCAATGGCATCCATGGTTCCGTAGCCTTCTGACAGAGCATGAAACATAGCACCTGTTTCATAGGAAGGATCCGGCTGGGCCGCAGATACAGCGGTACCTGGATGAAGCAGGGCAGAAAGGATCAAAATTGCCAGAAAGAACAAAAACAGTGGGTTAATGACTTTTCCGATCCAGAGGGTGATATTGCCCGGTTTTAAAGAGAAAAAGAGGACCAGGGCAAAAAAGATGGCAGAAAAGACAAGGAGTGCTGTTCTTTCTGAGATCTGGCTTCCAAGAACAGGCTGGATCCCCGTTGTAAAGGAAGTAGTAGCGCATCTTGGAATAGCAAAACATGGTCCAATGGTCAGATAAAGCAGACAGGTGAAAAAGTAACTGTAACGTCTGCTTACTTTGGAAGCAAGTGCCTGCAGCCCGTCAGAATGTGTATTTCCAATGGCTGCAACCCCAAGAATGGGAATTCCTACAGCTGCAATGATAAAGCCGGCCATAGCCGGGAGCAGGTTCCGTCCTGCAAGCTGTCCAAGATGGACAGGAAAGATCAGGTTTCCGGCGCCGAAGAACATACCAAATAAAGTAGCAGCTACTAACAGGCGCTGATGAAGGGAAAGATGTTTTTTATTCATGATCGTGGATCACCTCGTTTTACATATTTATAAGTGGTAGTTTTGAATAGTTATATAGATCATTTATTACTTTACATTTTACGTTGGTTCTTGTTGTTTGTGAAATCCATGTTTATAATAGAACTATGACAAAGTGTAATACTCTGTGAACAGGCGAAAACTGTGACTGACAGCAGAAATGCCTGAAAAACAGGAGAAAGGAAAGCATGGGAGTGTATTTATGGAAGCAAAAAAATTAGAGATCTTAATGACTGCCGTAGATCTGGGAAGTTTTTCTAAGGCATCGGAAGTGGTTGGATATACCCAGTCAGGACTTACCCATCTGGTAAACAGCCTGGAGCGGGAGATTGGATTTCCTCTGATCATACGAAGTCACAATGGCATTTCCCTGACAGAACAGGGAAAGGAGCTGGTGCCGGCTATCCGGCAGTTCCTTCAGGCAAATGCCAATCTGGAAAATCAGATCCAGACTATTACCAGGCAACAGACGGAAACTATCCGGATTGCCGCCTATGCCAGTATGGCCATGTTCTGGATGCCGGAAATATTGTACCGTTTTCGCAGGATCTGCCCAAAAGTGGATGTAGACCTGCGGATGGTGGATAATGCCCTGGAGCCTTTTGAACTTTTACAGGAGGGAAAGACAGATGTGATCTTTGCCAGCAGACAAAGTTACCGTAACTGTGAATGGATTCCCCTTTATTATGAATTGCTGTATGCCATTTTGCCGAAGGATTATCCCTTAAATGGACGAAAAGAATTTCCTTTAAAAGAGTTTGAGGGGCAAGATTTTCTTATGCCTTATGGACGTTTTGATATTGATGTTCACGCTGCTTTTGACAGGGCAGGTGTAAAGGCGAAAGAGCAGGCTGTGTATGTAGATGATGAAACCGTGATCCGTATGGTGGGGAAAGGACTTGGCATTTCCATGATGTCGGAATTTATGATCCGGGGGAATACAGATGATGTGTGCTGTGTGCCGGTCACACCGGAAAGCATCAGGGAACTGGGAATGGGAATGAAGAAAGAAACGGAGCCTTCCGATAGTGTGCAGAAGCTGAAAGAATGTGTTCTCCAGTATGTGAAAGAGTTAAAGGAACGAAAAAAGGCTTGACTTTTTACAGTCAAGCCCCATATCAATATGGAAGTGTATTTTCATATTTCTGATAATCCGGATTGGATTTGACTAATTTTTTCATATGCTGCGTACGCATCATTCAAATTATCAAAGCAGTCTTTAGGGTCAGATGGAATGTATTTTTTGTATGCTTCTATTTGTTGTTTTTTACTTCCGGCTGAAGAGGTACTTTTTTATGATCACATTATAGGTCATTCCGTTTGAGGTTCTTGTAGTTGTCTGGGAATTGGAAATATAAAATTTTCCATCTGCCGTGCTGACGATCATAGGGACTGTTTCTCCGGCCTGGAAACCATTCTTATTTATATCTACAGAAGTCCAGAACCAATAGCGGTCCTGATTTTTATGATCACTGCCTGTATCAGAAACGCTTCCCATATAAGCCCAGGTTCCTGTTTTCATCAGGCTGCTTTCTGTTTTTATCTTCATCAATGAATTGGTTGTATCAATTACCATTTTAGAATTTTGTACAGCCGGAATCAATTTCAAGATTGACGTTTGAACCATATGTTTTATGGATGTAATCCAGTACGCCGCTGTTGTTAAAAGGATTATGTATATTACTGAATTCCCTGCTCCATTGAAGTACGGTCCAATAGCCGGATCATAGTATACTTTGCAAGAACCTTTAGCGGTGGGATTTCCGATCCAGTTATTTGTATCGTTTTCCGTGATACCTCCGATCATAACTTACGTGGAGTTTGCCAGCCATCTTCCTTCTGCTTCAGGGGGACGATCCTGCTTTCATTTACATCACCGGAATTTACGGCAGTTAGTACTTCGGCATAAGCAACCCGGACATTGGCCATATCTGTTGCTTCCCTGCTTCTTTCCAGCTGTGCTGCAAAGACCGGAACAGAAATTGCGACAAGAATTCCGATAATTGCAACAACCACCAGCAATTCGGCTAATGTAAACCCTTGTTGATTTGTCAGTATGTGTTTCTCTTTTTGCTTTTTCATAAATATCTTCCCTTATGTATTCTGTATATTTCGGTAAATTATGTCATTCCAACGCTGTTTACATTAATTCTATTTTAACACTTCTTTTTTTTAAAGTATACAGCTGATCGCCAGAAATGAAAAAAACTTGACTTTTCTTATTAAAAAGCCTAGAATGATTACAGACTATGAATGTCTTATACAGACAGACATGCCTGAAATCATAAAATGAAGAACAAAAGCGAAGATCGTGTTTTTAAGATACTGTTTCCGGTCAGAGAGAAAAAGGTCGTCGGCTGTGAGCCTTTTTCCGTTCAGACAGATATCCGAATTTCCCACGGGAGCTGCATTGCTGAAGGTTAAATAGTAGGCAGTGCCGTCTGGTGTACGTTACATACCGTAAAGTGTCTGCAGGAAAGATCTTATATGATCTGGCTGCGGGAAACTGGGTGGTACCACGGTAAATGATCGTCTCTGCGTGTATGCGCAGGGGGATTTTTTTAGCCATTAACGAATAACCCGCCTGCATAGCAGGCAGTAGAGTGCGAAGCACAAAGTTGTGAATGGAACTGAGGAAAAACCACCAGCAATAAATGTGCTCTCAGTATTTTTTACATGAAAGATGCAGGGAGTATATAAGAAAGAAAAGGAGAGAAATCATGCAGGATTTAAAAGAACTGAATGAAGTGATCGCTGGGATCAAAGATGAGATCTGCAAGGGTGCAGAAACTCTGACCACTTCCAGAAGTGTTTATGAATTCAAAAAGACCTTCTTAGACAACAAGCAGGGCCGCATCGGTCTTCTGATGAAAGAGATGCGCAATGTGCCAAACGACCAGAAGGCTGAGTTTGGTAAGACTATTAACGGTGCAAAGGAATGGGCAAACCAGTTTTTCGATGAACTGGACCAGAAATTAAAGGAAAAAGAGCAGCAGCAGCGTTACGAGTCTGAAAAGATCGATATCACCATGCCGCCAAAGAAGATCCGTTATGGAAACCTTCATCCGGTAACTACGGTCCGCAATCAGCTGACTGACATCTTCGCTTCCATGGGATTTGAAGTATACGAAGGAACGGAGATCGAGACAGATTATTACAACTTACTGCATTAAATACACCAAAGGATCATCCGGCCCGTGATATGCAGGATACCTTCTATCTGTCCCCAGAGTTCTTACTGCGTACCCAGACATCCGCAGGACAGGTTCATGTAATGGAAGCAAAGAAACCTCCGATCAAGGTTGTTTCCCCAGGTAAGGTATTCCGTTCTGATGATGACGCTACTCATTCACCAATGTTCAGTCAGATGGAAGGCCTTGTTGTAGATGAAGGCATTACTCTCTGTGATTTAAAGGGAATGTTAGACATGTTTGTTCAGAGGATCTTCGGCGAGTCTACCAGAACCAGACTCCGTCCTTCCTACTTCCCATTTACAGAGCCGTCTGTAGAGGTTGACGTAAGCTGCTTCCAGTGCGGCGGTAAGGGATGCAGACTGTGCAAGGGAACCGGCTGGATAGAGGTTCTTGGCGCAGGTGTTGTAAATAAGAAGGTGCTTGAAAACTGCGGCATCGATTCCGAGAAGTACAGCGGTTTTGCTTTCGGCCTTGGTCTGGAGCGTATCGCAATGTTAAAATACGGCATCAACAACATTAAGATGCTGTTTGAGTCTGATCTGCGTGTGTTAGATCAGATCGATGACTAATAGGTTCGATCAGGACAGGAGGATTAGAAATGCTTGTACCGTTAAGCTGGTTAAATGATTATGTAGATATTAATGTTTCCGCAGACGAATTAGAGAAAAAGCTGTTTGACTGTGGATTTGAAGTAGAAGAAAAATGGCAGGTAGGAAAGGACATCAGCGGCATCGTAGTTGGTTATGTTGAGTCCTGTGAGCCGATCCCGGAGACCCACCTTCATGTATGCCAGGTCAATGTAGGCGGACCGGAATTATTACAGATCTGCTGCGGTGCTGACAATGTAAAAGCAGGCGGCAAGTTCCCTGTAGCAATGATCGGTGCCAGGTATACGCTACTGCAAAAGACCATGTTACCATTGAAGGCGTAGTTACGATTAAGAAGGGCAAATTAAGAGGCTATGATCCTATGGTATGCTTTGCTCCGGAACAGAGCTTGGCTTAAACGAAGACCTGTATCCGGGCGCCGGTTACAACGGCCTTCTGGTACTGCCGGAGGATGCAGAGATCGGTGCAGATGTAAAAGAGATCACCGGTTTAAATGACTGGATTTTTGATGTTTCCATTACTGCAAACCGTCCGGACTGCCAGAGTATTTTTGGTCTGGCAAGAGAAGTAGCTGCAGCTTTAGGACAGCCACTTAAGATGCCTGCTTTAGACTTCACTGAGACCGACGTAGAAAAGACGGGATTTGATGTAACTGTAGAGGCACCGGACCTGTGCCCACGTTACATTGCACACTATGTATATGATGTAAAGCTGGCTCAGTCACCTGCATGGATGAGAAGACGTCTGGCTCTGGTTGGAAATAATTCTATTTCCAATATCGTAGATATCACCAATTATATTATGCGTGAGTTAGGACAGCCGCTGCACGCATTTGACTGTGATTATCTGGAAGGCAATGCCATCTGCGTAAGACGTGCAACAGAGGGCGAAAAGATCGTTACTCTGGATGAGAAGGAATTTACCTTAAATACAAATAACCTGGTGATCTGTGACGGCAAGAAGCCAGTTGCACTTGCAGGTATCATGGGTGGTTTAAACTCTGAGATCCGCGATACTACTACAGAGGTAATGTTTGAGGCAGCTAAGTTTGCCCGTGACAACATCCGCAAGAGCTCCCGTGCCTTAGGACAGTCTTCTGACGCAAGCCAGAGATATGCAAAGGGCGTTGACGAGTATGCAACAGAAATGGCTATGAAGCGTGCTCTGCACCTGGTAGAAGAGCTGGGAGCAGGAAAGGTTTCTAAGACCCACAAGAACGTAAATACAGGAAATTCCTTGGAGCCAAAGACTTTCAAGACCAGCATCAAGAAGGTAAATGGTGTATTAGGTATCACTGTTCCGGACGAAGATATCCTTCGCATCCTGAAAGGTCTGGACTTTGATCCTGAGATCAACGGAGACGAACTGACCTTACATTTCCCTGCATACCGTGAAGATATGGAAGATTACCCGGATGTTGCAGAGGAAGTGATCCGTATGTATGGTTATGACCATATTAATTCTACCTTCCTTCCAACTGCAAAGGTAACCATCGGTGGAACAAATCTGCGTCAGAAGACCATTTTAAAGGTTAAAAGAGCTCTTTGCAGTGTAGGCGCATTTGAGGGAATGCATTACTCCTTCTTCTCACCGGCTGATTTAGATGAAATGGAATTCCCGGAAGATGCCCTTGAGCGCAAGGCAATCCGCATCATGAACCCGATCAACGAGGATCTTTCCTTGATGAGAACCACTCTGGCTCCTCAGATGATCCATGCAATGGGTCGCAACCAGAAGAGAGGTATCTTTGAGGGACGTATTTTCGAGATCGGAAATGCATTTATTCCAAAGTCCCTGCCTCTGACCGAGTATCCGGAAGAGCGTGAGACACTGTGTATCGGTGCTTTTGGTAAGGATGAGTCCTTCTTCACCTTAAAGGGTATGGCAGAGACAGTAGCTGATGTGCTTCATCTTACCTTTACTTATGAAAGAACCGAAAAGCCATTCCTGCACCCATACAGAACTGCTGCTATCCTTTGCGAAGGCGAAGTAGTTGGTTATCTGGGACAGGTTAAGTACGAGATCATGAAGGAAGAGGCAATGCGTGAAGATGCCTATGTTCTGGAGATCAATATGAAGGCTCTGGAGAATGGTACGGCAAGGCACCTGTATTTGAACCACTTCCAAAATTCGCAGAGAGAAGCGTGACCTGGCTCTGGTAATGAACAAGGACATCACCTGCGGACAGGTAGAAGAGTGCATCTACCAGGCTTGCTCCTTTGTGAAGGACGTAACACTCTTTGACGTATACGAAGGCCAGCAGATCGCAGAGGACAAGAAGTCCATGGCATTCACCGTCCTGTTTACACCAAAGGAAGAAGCATTCCAGGCTGATACAGTAGATGGATATGTAAAGAAGATCTTAAAGCAGTTAAAGAAGGCTTATGAGATTGAGTTGAGAAGTTAATGAGCGTAGCCAAAAAACAAGCGGCTGCGTAGCAAAAAAACGCCTCCTGCAAATGCAGGGGGCGCTTTTTTGATATCTTGATTTATTTCTGATTGTAAACAGGCATTCTCTTTTCAATAAAAGCATTAACAGCTTCTGTGAAATCAGGCTGGCGGGAATTGGCAGCTATTTCCATACCTTCGTCTTTTGCAAATTTTCCATGTCACCGTAGAAGTACTTGCGGATCAGGCGTTTCTGGCTGGCATGGGCAGTGGATGATTTTGCAGCCAGTTTTGCGGCCAGTGCATAAGTGGTCTCTGCCAGTTTTCCATCTTCTGCCAAAACAGTTGCAAGGCCGATCTTTACACACTGTTCGCCTTTATAGCATCGCCGGTCATCATCATCAGTTCTGCTTTGTCAGGCCCTAATAAACGTGTGAGAGTGTAGATGCTTTCATTATCACCGCAAAGTCCCATATTTACGAAAGCCATGATCATTTTACTGGATGGTTCTACGATACGGAAATCGCAGGCAAGGGCGCAGCTTAATCCGGCGCCGGTTGCGACACCGTTTATCATAGCGATCACAGGCTTCGGGCAGTTGCGGATGGATATTGGCATAGCGCTGACTGCTTCGATATCTTCTGCTTTTAAGTAGGTCTTTGTATCTACTAACATTTTAAACGTTTGATATCGCCACCTGCAGAGAAATGTTTTCCTGCGCCTGTGATAACGATAACGCCTACATCGTCTCTTGCACCTAAGGTATTCATGGCATCTGCAATCTCATAATAGGATTCTCTTGCAAATGCGTTGCTGTATTCCGGTCGGTTGATGGTAACGGTAGCGATACGGTCTTTTACGTCTACTAATATGTACTGATAATCCATGATAGTTTCCTTTCCATAAAATGATTATGCGAAAATGCTATACGAAAATATTATAAATCGAACTCTTTAAAGAGCTTTTCATTGTCTTCACCAATCTTGTGTGCTTTTTCAGCATGCGGCTGTTCTACGCAACCCATTTTGATCGGCGGCATTGCCAGTGTGATCTGGTCGCCGTTTGGTAGGTGATAGGACTCATAAAGCCATTTACAAGAGCCTGTTCACTAGTGTGGTTATCCTTAAATGAGCCAGTTCGCTGACAACGATGTCGATGGCTTCCAGTTTTGGAAGAACTTCATCTGCATTTAACTTAGAGAAGCAGTCTTCAAAATAGCGGATGCAGTCTTCACGGTTCTTCGGATCAAAGGTTGCCTGCTTGGTGCAGTATCTTGGATCGTCCATGATTTCCTCGGCGCCAACTGCCTGGCAGAATGGTTTCCAGTAGCGTTCATATTCATTGACAACAGGAAGGATCCAGCGGCCATCTTTTGTCTTATAAGGAACGCCCATAGGTCCGCCCTGATAACGTCCTCTTGGCACTTGTAGCCAAACTGGGTACCGGTAGACATGACGCTGAACATCCACATAGCTGCGCCGTACAGGGAAATGGATACATAATCACCTTTCCCGCTCTGAGTCCTTCCATATAATGCAGTTCCGATAGCGCCTGCTAAAGCAGTTCCGCATACCAGGTCACCAAAGCCCATTGGCAGGTATACAGGATAGCTTCCAGGAGCATCTACCATCATATCCTGGATCAGACCACCAGTTGCAAACATGGCAATGGCATCAAAGCCTGGTAAGTTGACTTTTGGACCCTTTTCGCCATAGCCTAACAGGATGGCATAGACCAGTTTTGGATAGCGCTCTTTTAAGGAATCGTAGTCCAGTCTCATTTTCTTTAAGGCCTGAAGACGGTTGTTGGTAACAAATACATCCGCTTTTGCTAATAATTTATGGAAGCGTTCCATATCTTCCGGTTTCTTAAGATCCAGCATCAGGTGATCTTTTCCGCCGTTTAAGGTGTCATAGATAGGGTTTTCCTCGTCGTTTGCAGGACAGAATAAAGTAGGACCGAATTTACGTTCCACATCCCCTGATGGTGACTCTACTTTGATGACCCGTGCGCCCTGTGTTGCTAAAATACGTCCGCATGAGGGGGCTGCAATATAAGTAGAAAGCTCTACTACGGTAATCCCTTCCAATGGTTTCATAATGATAAATACCTCCTCTGTTTTTTATGGATCTACAGCCGGAAGGCTGTAGATATATAATAATCCCATCTTTGATAGTTTATATTTTAACAAAACGGTATTGGGAAATTAAGGTTAAAAAGTACAAATCAGGACTGCGGGAAGAAATTTATTTTTGGAAAATATGAAGATGAAATAGAACCGAAAATAGTTAATATTATAACAGCAGATATGAAGGAGGTTCATATTTTATGGAATACCAGAATTTTAAGCTGGAGATCGACGAGCAGGGTATCGCAGTGTTTACTGCAACCGGCCGGAGAAGATGAACGCTTTAATGATCTGTCATGGGCAGAGATGAACCAGTTTTTCACATGGCGGATAAGGCCGATGAAGTAAAGGTAATTATCGTAACAGGCGCAGGAGAGAACAGGAGTGAAAAGAACTATTACCTGATTGACACTGGGAC
>ENA-OQJH01001142-OQJH01001142.1-human-gut-metagenome-genome-assembly--contig:-NODE-1142-length-11889-cov-2.393811_pt1 | contig 11889 bp, 18 predicted proteins | sample MGYA00242597_ERZ504763 | MGnify/ENA primary metagenome ERZ504763 (study PRJEB26092, sample SAMD00036359) | human gut metagenome | host: Homo sapiens | study: EMG produced TPA metagenomics assembly of... | reverse complement strand
CACTTTTTGCCCCCCACACTTTTTTTAGCTCTAATTTGTGCGGGGGCACTTTCTGCCCCCACTTTGTGGTTTTGGGGGCGCTTTTTGCCCCCATTTTCATGTTTTGACGGCGCTTTTTGCCCCCACTCACTGGATTCACCTATTCATTTGTCTCTTTCACTATTACATCCGCATCCGATATTACATTTTCTGCTATCTCAGCACCATCTTCCGGCAATCCATTTGTTTTAGGCTGTGTATCCACTTCATCCTGTTCACTTATCACAGAATCCCCACCTGCCGCTTCATAATCCATTTCTTCTGCAACCTTGCTCCGGTTACGCTGCGGCTCATAATCCGGATTGTAATAATCTTCGTAACCATAGATTTTCTGTTCAAAGTACTTCCTTGGACATTTGCCCCGCATGGTGAAATAACCTTTTGCTTCAAGCTCTGCATTATATTCCTTTATAATTGCATATGCCTTTGTCATCCCGATACCAAGCATCTGGCTTATCTCACCTGCATCTATGAATGCTTCCTTTACACCCTTCATGCAGCTCCTCCTTTCATAAATTGTTATTTTAAATACGTTTTTTCACAAAGTCACTATCCTGTTCTTTATTTAATCCGCATTTCTAATTCGTGTTTATCTTAATATTCTTTTCAAAATTTGTCAATAGAGCTTTTTGCAATTACGCACTTGCAATTCGTTTTTACTTATGATAAAGTAATCTTACAATCATAAATAAGTCACTTACTGATACGTATTTCATTTATTATCAATCTTATACGCATCTTTACAACGGACTATTTCATATAAAGGAAGGTGGACAGAATGACTAATTCTCATTCCATTAAAATCACTATGTCTTCTCCAGAAGAAATCGGGAAGGCAATACAGAAACAGCGCAGAGCACAGAAGATTACTCAAAAAGAGTTTGCACAGCATCTTGGTAAATCAGAACGCACTATCCAGAAATATGAGTCTGGTGAAATACTAATGAAGATAGATGTTTTAAAACAGATTGCTAATGAATTAAATGTTCCATGGCAGGAACTTTTATCTCCAGAAGATAATAATATTCCCAAAGATAATACGACCACTAAATATCCGGCATATGAATTCCACACTATGTCAGATGTTATCAACGCTCTGTTTGCCATAACTGAACTTACTGACTTTTCATTTGAACTTACCAATACCAAACCTCCTGAAAATCCTGAATGGACTGCTGGGATTAAGGTTAATGGCAAAGGCAATGGAAAATATGATGCAGACTTCTGTCTCTTTATGGAAAACTGGATAGCAAAGAAGAATATGCTTCAGACAGGAAAGCTTTCAAAAGAAAAGTTTGATTCATGGAAATCAGATATGTTGGCATATTATAAGGATTCCAGACTGGATAATGAAGCCGATTAAAAAACTGAATAATTGCAGGCTTACACCTTTAGTAAAGAAAAAGCTCCGGCACACTCCTTCTCGCAAAAGGAATAACCGAAGCTATGTAAGTGATTGATCCGAAGGCTTCATAATCACCCTGAACAAGTAGATTATATCATAGCCTTTTGATGATTGCACAACAATTTTACAAAAAGGAGATGATATTCATGCCAGCTTACAAAGATGAAAAAACTGGTAAATGGTTCGCCAAGTTCTATTATACGAACTGGCAGGGAATCAAAAAACAGAAATGGAAAAGAGGCTTTGCCACCAAAAAGGAAGCCTTAGGATTTGAAAGGGATTTTCTGGAAAAGCAGTCTGCCAATCCTGACATGACATTTCAAAACCTTTATGAAATTTATATGGAGGATACGGCTGCAAGACTTAAGCAGTCAACTCTTCTGACAAAAAAGGCGGTACTACAGACGCATATTCTTCCATTCTTCGGTAGCAAGCCGATAAATGAAATCAAAGCCTCTGATGTACGAAGATGGCAGGCGAAGCTATGAGTTCGCCGAATAATTACTCCCAGACCTATCTGAAAAAGATTAACACGGAGCTTAACAGCATCATCAATTACGCCAAGCGATTCTATGATCTCAACACCAATCCCTGCGGCAAGGCAGGCACCATTGGAAAAGCGAAAGCTGAGGAAATGGATTACTGGACTTATAATGAATATATTGCTTTCCGTGAGGGCGTAAAAGACAAGCCGCTATCGTATATCTGCTTTGAAGTCCTGTACTGGACTGGTATGCGAGAAGGTGAATTGCTTGCTCTCTCACCTGCTGATATTGACATTGATAACAAGCTAATATCCATCAACAGAACATATCAGCGGATAGGCGGAAAAGATGTATTTACATCACCTAAGACAAGAAAAAGTAAGCGAACGATTCCAATTCCGGATTTTCTCTGCCAGGAGCTATCAGACTATATCCAGTCAAGGTATATGCTTGACGCAGATGAAAGGCTGTTCCCGGTAACAAAATCATATCTCTCACACGAGATGATAAGGGGCTGCAAAATCACAGGTGCAAAGAAGATACGAATTCATGATATCAGGCATTCGCACGCCAGCTTACTTATTAATCAGGGCTGTGATGCGCTGATGTTAGCAGACAGGCTCGGACACGAGAAAGTATCCACAACACTTAACACATACTCTCATCTGTTTCCACATAAACAGCAGGAGCTTGTGCATAGTCTGGAATCATTACAGGCGACAGATTCGCCAACACCTGAACCACCATCTGATAACCCTCTGCTTGAAGCAGCAGGTATCACATGTGAAGTGCCTCAGACTCAAGACAATGGCTCAGATGTAACAATCCGACCTCAGTTTGGACCTGCGTTAGTACCATCAAATACCGCATCAGGGAAAATCATCCAGATGCCACAAAGAAAGATCATATAGAAGAAATCCAGCAGTCATCAGGTTTCTTGCTATTAAAGTTAATAATAACCATATGAAGACGATAGAAAAAAGAGTAGTTGCTATTAGTAGCAAATTAGTAGCAGAGCAAAAGAAAAAGTCTCGGAATCCGCTTGTTTAGCGGATTCCAAGACTTGTGGCTCTTATTCAAACTCTATCGTTCCTGGTGGTTTGCTTGTAATATCATACAGTACTCGATTCACATGATCCACTTCATTCACAATTCGGTTCATAACTTTTCCAAGCACTTCCCAAGGAATCTCTGCAGATTCCGCTGTCATAAAGTCCACCGTTGTAACCGCTCTAAGCGCAACTGCGTAATCGTATGTTCTCTCATCACCCATGCAGCCTACAGAGCGCATGTTTGTCAACGCTGCAAAGTATTGTCCGATATCTTTTGCCACGCCTGCTTTTTCCAGCTCCTCACGGTAGATTGCATCTGCATCTTGTACGATCTTCACTTTCTCCGCATTGACTTCTCCAATGATACGAACACCGAGTCCCGGTCCTGGGAATGGTTGTCTGAATACAAGGTATTCCGGAATTCCAAGTTCCAATCCGGCTTTACGCACTTCGTCTTTGAAGAGATCGCGAAGTGGTTCGATGATCTCTTTGAAATCTACGTAGTCAGGAAGTCCACCTACGTTGTGGTGAGATTTGATGACTGCTGATTCACCGCCAAGTCCGCTCTCTACGATATCCGGATAAATCGTTCCCTGTACAAGGAAATCTACTGCTCCGATTTTTTTCGCCTCTTCTTCAAATACACGAATGAACTCTTCTCCGATGATTTTACGTTTTGCTTCCGGATCTTCCACGCCTTTTAATTTTGCATAAAAAAACGCTCCTGTGCATTGACGCGGATAAGTTCAACTCGTAGTTTCCTTCCGGTCCGAAAATCGCCTCTACTTCATCTCCTTCGTTTTTGCGGAGAAGTCCGTGATCTACGAACACACAGGTAAGCTGTGAGCCGACTGCCTTTGAAAGCATAACTGCTGCCACAGAGGAATCCACACCACCAGACAGTGCGCAGAGCACTTTTCCGTCTCCTACTTTCTCGCGGATTGCTTTGATTGAGTTTTCCACGAAAGAATCCATCTTCCAGTCACCTGAGCAGCCACATACATTATATACGAAGTTAGAAAGCATCTTCTTTCCTTCCTGTGTGTGAAGTACTTCCGGATGGAATTGTGTTGCATATAATTTTTTCTCTACGTTCTGTACTGCTGCCACCGGACAGTCTGCCGTGTGCGCATGATATCAAATTCCGGTGCTGCTTTTGAAATATAGTCGTTATGGCTCATCCAACAGATTGTCTTCTCGGAAATATCTGTAAACAATTGGGATGTTGTATCCACTGTCACTTCAATCTTTCCATACTCGCGAACCGGAGCCTTCTCTACTGTTCCACCCAACAGGTGCATCATCAGCTGGGAACCGTAACAGATTCCAAGCACCGGTATTCCAAGCTCGAACAATTCTTTGTCGTATGTCGGTGAATCTGCCTCATACGCACTGTTAGGTCCGCCTGTCAAAATGATTCCTTTTGGATTCATCGCTTTAATTTCTTCCAGATTTTTCTTGTAAGAATATATTTCGCAATATACATTACATTCTCTGACACGTCTTGCAATTAATTGATTGTATTGTCCCCCAAAGTCAAGGACGATGACCGTTTCGTTCTTCACAAAAATATCCTCCTACTTTTTAATGAATAGATTTATTATATAAGAGCTTTGTTTGATTTACAAGTCCTTATCGGTTAATTCTTTCTATACTGTACTTCTTCCCTGTCGTTTACCACTAAAACAGCATTCCAATGTGATATACCACAAACGCCATGATCCATGCGATTACGCATTGTCCGATGGCCATAGCCACCGCCCATTTCCCGCCAAGTTCACGTTTTACAGATGCGATTGCAGCAACGCACGGTGTATAAAGCAGACAGAATACTAAGAGTGCAGCTGCGCCGACTGTCGTCAGGCTTCCCTGCAAAGTCACTGTGCTTCCAAACAACACCGTAAGCGATGAGACCACGCTTTCTTTAGCGAGAAATCCTGAGATCAACGCTGTCACAATTCTCCAGTCTCCAAATCCAACCGGAATAAAGATTGGAGCAAGTGCTCCTGCGACAAGAGCCAGAATACTATGTTGTGAATCGGATACCATGTTCAGCCCTGTATCAAAGTTCTGCAAAAACCATATGACGATCGTCGCAATGAATATAACCGTAAATGCTCTCTGCAAGAAGTCTTTTGCCTTATCCCATAACAAATGTCCCACATTCTTTGCTCCCGGCATACGATAGTTTGGAAGTTCCATGACGAACGGCACTGCCTCTCCTTTAAACGCTGTCTTTTTGAAAATCAGCGCCATAACGATTCCCATCACAATTCCAAACACGTACAGTGCAATCATCACCAAAGCTCCATGATCCGGGAAAAATGCTGCAGTAAAATGCATAGATTGGAAGCTTTGCCGTACAGCTCATAAACGGCGTCAGCAGAATCGTCATTTTACGGTCTCGCTCTGATGGCAATGTACGGCTCGCCATAACACCCGGACCGTACACCCGAATCCAATCAGCATCGGCACAATACTTCTTCCGGAAAGACCAAGTTTTCGAAGTAATTTATCCATGATAAATGCCACACGTGCCATATATCCACTATCCTCCAGAATTGATAAGAAGAAAAAGAGTGTCACAATGATCGGCAGGAAGCTTAAGACTCCACCGACACCGCTAAAAATTCCGTCGATCACAAGAGAATGTACCACACTGTTGACATTTGCCGCCTGCATCGCCTTGTCCGCCAGATCTGTCAAAGCTGTGATTCCAGATTCTAAAAGCCCCTGTAAAAACGCGCCGATCACATTAAACGTGAGCCAGACACAACTCCCATGATTCCGATAAATGCCGGAATTCCTGTATATTTCCCGGTCAGGAACTCATCTGCTTTTCTGCTTCTTACCCTCTCCTTGCTTTCCTTGGGTTGATGACAGTCTCGCCGCAGATATCCTCGATATAATCAAAACGCATCTGGGCAACCGGCGGCCGCACGGTCCATGCCGGTCTCTTCCTCTGTCTGTTTTGCAATCTCTTCCAAAACATGCTGCTCATTCGCTGTCAGCTTCAGCTGTTCCAAAATTTTCGTGTCACCTTCCATCACCTTGCTCGCCGCAAAGCGCACCGGAATCCTCACTTTTTCCGCATGATCTTCAATCAGATGCATGACCGCATGGATTCCTCTGTGGATACCTTCCTCCCGCTTACAAAAGTCGGTCTCCAAAGGCTGTTCCTGATATTTCGCCACATGAATTGCGTGCCGAATCAGTCTTCGATTCCTTCTCCTTTTGCCGCTGAAATCGGGATAACCGGAACTCCCAGCTCTTCCTCCATCTCATTGACAAGTACAGATCCATCATTTTCCCGCAGCTCATCCATCATGTTCAAGGCGACAACCATTGGGATTCCCAGTTCTAAAAGCTGCATGGTCAGATAAAGATTTCGCTCGATATTCGTCGCATCTACAATATTGATGATTCCCTTTGGCTTTTCATGGATAACAAACTCTCTTGTCACAATCTCCTCGCTGCTATATGGAGACATAGAGTAAATTCCCGGCAAGTCTGTAATCAGTGTATTGTCATGTCCTTTGATTACGCCATCTTTTCGATCCACCGTCACACCCGGAAATTTCCGACATGTTGTTTGGCGCCGGTCAACTGATTGAACAATGTGGTCTTTCCACAGTTTTGATTTCCTACAAGGGCAAATGTGAGTGTCTCACTGTCCGAAAGAGGATTTTCGTGATTTCTATCATGGAATTTTCCTCCCTCACCATATCCCGGATGATGTTTCTCTGGCTTTGCCACTTTCTTTTTCGAGGTTTTTGGCTTATGAGGCTCACCTGGTCTCGATATTTTCTGCATCTGCTAATCGAATCGTCAGTTCATAACCGTGGATACGCAATTCCACCGGATCTCCCATCGGTGCATATTTTACGACAGTGACCTCCGTTCCCTGTATCAGCCCCATGTCCAAAAAATGCTGGCGCAGTGCGCCTGCCCCTCCCACACGAAGTATGGTTGCAGTGCTTCCTATTGATAATTCACTTAACTTCATTTGTTGCTCCCTCCTTATATTCCTTAGTCTTCTCTAACCTTCAATTGAAAACGGAAGCAATGACTTGTCCAGTCATTGCTTCACAGCTAATATTTTTAAGAACGCGAATTGCCTTTAAAATAGCATAATCATTACTTCCGCGTCCGCAAAAAATCACCTAAAATAAAGTCTTTATGTAATTAGCTCACTTGATCAACACTCCCTAGTTTACCATTTCTTTCAACATTTGCATAGTCCAGAGGTATATCCATTTATAGCAACTGCATAAAAAATAATTAGTGCAAAAATTATTTGTGACTTTCCCACTCCCGTAAAAGCTCCCGAATGGTCTGCATGGACACGTCAAGTGATGCGATTTCATCTGCGCATCGTTTCAACTCACTTTTGATTACAGTCTCATGCTCTACACTTTTTTTATACTTCATCTGGTGCTCCAGCACAGCCCAAAAATCATGGGCAATTGTCCGAAGCTGTATCTCGGCGGTATCTGTTCCATTCCTTTTTCTGTAACTTACAATCAAATGAAGGCTTCGATAAGCATTTGGTTTCGGATAGGCAATATAATCTTTACGTTCTATCACTTCCACATGTTCTCTATTGGAAATCCATTGTGCAACCCGATATACTTCTTTCCCGAAAGAACAGATCACCCGGACTCCGATGATGTCGTGTATCTTTCTCAGCGCCGTATCACAATCCGCCTGCAGTCCTTTTTTCTGCAATTTTAGCATCAGGCTTTCCGGCGCTTTGATTCGAGAATTTATATAAAGAATCGGCTGAATCCCGTCCGCCGTCTTTTTCACCGGATATTCCGCGATCATATCTGATAGATATTGCTGCCCGTTTCGCAGCATCTGCAGTTTTTCACCATAATATTGTTCTAAGGTCAAAATACCACTCCTTTTTATCCGTTACTCCATACGTCGTCTGCCGCCTGCAAAATATGCAGCTGCTCCTCCGATAAGAAATGCTCCTCCTGTCACCCAATAAACAATCATCAGCCGGTTGGTCGTGCCGTAGATTTCCAAAACGCCCTGCAGCAGACAACCGACAGTCAATGCTGCAATCCCAAACTGCCATAAGCTTCGAGAAACTTTCCCGGGAATCTTCCACTGAAAATACCCCATCAGGAAAAATAACAATGCTCCGCCCACCAGAGGAATCATGAATGCGTATAACATATAATAGGAAAATACACTGTGACTGAACAATTCATAGACTGCTCCGAACAGAGCGCAGAACAGAGCTGCCGTAAAATATTGTAATCCTGTTTTAATAGCCGATGTAGACAATGTCACTCACGCTCCTCTCCTGAATACTTTTCCCATTTGTGTCGGTTGATTGATGACCTCGCCGTTAAAGTACATTGTGGAAGATCCGCCGCCATCCAGATTATAAGCTGTTTTTACCCCGAGGAATCCATAAATTCCGCCAGTTCTAAAAGTGACAAATCCCTCACTTTCTTCTGTTCGCCCATCTGAAACTACAAACACATAATGTAAATCATCATCATTCCAATCGCAGTCCTCGGATTGCTCGCCATCGCTTTTCCGACTTCATCGGACTCCGTCACCGCAATCTCACCATCTGTGATCAGCGCCGGACCAAAAGAAAGTACTTCCTTCGCCCCTTCTTCCAGCAATTCTTCTGCCGTCACCTCATCTTCCGAGATAATTTTCATTGTCCCATCTTCATAGATTACCAGATCTTGCTGGTCTGTTTTTGCCGTATCCCGATACAATACGCCATCACGGATCACATATCCCTTCTCCTGTGCTCCATAATAGTCTCCGTTGATTGCCAAAATCGCGCCCGCATCTTGTGCCATCTCAGATGTTTTCTCTGTCACATTTCGCCCATAACTGCTCTGCGCGAATGCTGTCTGCAAATATTCCGGTGAGGAGAGCACAACATCTGCCACATAAACGGTGGTGTCATTTTCCCGATATTCTGTCAGCGTAATCTGTATGTTGTCGTCACTGTACGTTGTCCCTGTCGAAACAGCTTCCTGCTGCTCATTTTCCGTATCATTATCACTTTTGTTTTCCTTTTTATCATTGGCAACGACATAGACTTTTGTAAGCAGAAATGTATCCATGAGCATATATCCGGTAAATGCAATCAAAATGACACTGCTAATCATTCCCCACCAATGTTTTTTGAATCGATGCATACTATTCCTCCTTCTTTTGAAAGATAAAATGACTTTGTATAAACCAGCTTGCAAAGAAAAATATAAATTCGGTACACAGTTTACCGACATAATGGTTCATTCCGATTGCATTGACCAGTATCTCCAGCATAATTGTGTTTCCGACCAGAATTCCAACTGCAAGTGTAAAATACTTCAGCGCCGATTTTACCGGATTTTCTTTGCTTTGAAACACCATATTGCGATTGACCATATAATTAAATACTGCGCTTACTATTCTTGCCCCTATGTTTGAAAAGGCTACCGCACCACCATTTGCAAATCCGGTCGCCGTTATCGCAGTCAACAGGCTGTACATTCTGTAATCAATCAAAAAGCTTCCAAACGACGCCGCTGAGAATTTCAGAATTTCCTTATAGATGCGATAAGAATCTTTTAGTGTATCAAAATGGGAAGACGAATTATTATCTAAATACACCGTCTCAATCGAGACCTCTTTGATTGGAATATGGCATCCTGAGCATTCTAACAGCACATTCATTTCATATTCATAGCGTTCTCCCACGATTCCCAAAAACTTTGGAATCAGTGCTCCTTCAAAAGCTCGAAGTCCTGTCTGTGTGTCATATACCCGAATTTTTGTAAAAAGCTGATAGACCAGACGAGTCACTGTGTTGCCGAATCTGCTCCCCAGTGGAATATCGCCCTTCATTTTCCTGCTTCCAAGTATCAAACAGCCTGCATGATTTTCTGCTTCTTTGCAGACTCTTTCCACATCATTTGGCTTGTGTTGACCATCTGCATCTACTGTAACTACAACACAGTCTGCCGAAAACTTCGAATAAATATAATCCAGTCCGGTCTTCAATGCCCGTCCTTTTCCCCGATTCTCATTATGTTTCAGAATGACTGCATTTTTCGCAGCCATTCGAAACACCTCTTCCTTCTCGGGTGAACTTTCATCATCTACCACAACAATTTGAAATCCCGTATCTTTGATCTCCTGCACCAGCTGTGCCATATCCGAATTTGGCTGATAAGCCGGTATCAAAGCAACTCGTCTGTTTTGCATTTCTATCACCTTCCTTCTTTATTATGATTATTAACTTTTTTCCGGAGCGTTCCCATGTTTCCGCCGTCTCCCGAGCCTTTGCCCGTTCCATTGCCGTCATCTGGTTTCTGTCCATATCTCCACCGTTTCCCGGACCTCCGCCATTTCCTGGGTTGCCTCCCATTCCACTTCCTGAGCCATAGACAATACTGTCCATCGTAATCTGTGTCGTATCGCTTCCTGTTGTTAACGTATACTCCTGTCCTGTTGTAATTTCCGGACAGCTGATGATAACAGAAGTGTATTCTTTCTCCGGAGTCCATGACACAAGTTCATTTCCGCTGCTGTCAGAAAGAGAAACCGCACTTCCTGCAGCCTGAGAATTCACTGTGACCATCATAACTCCCTGTGTAGAAGAATCTCCGAAATTCTCCGCCATTCCGGATGAACCGGCAGCAATAAAGATTCCTCCCGTGACTGTTCCTGTTCCGTTGTAATCCAACGCACTGTTTCCATCATTTGTCGGACCTGACACATAAGTTTCACCGCCTGTAATATCAATGCTGAGCCCTTCAATTCCCTCATAACTTTCTGTAATATCAATAGTTCCTCCGGAAATTGGTTGTCGCTGAATCTGCATGAATTCCGTCATCACCGGAAGCAAGTGTAAATTCCCCATCACTGATTGTGATATTTGCATTGGAATGAATCGTGTCATCCGCGCTGTCCAAAGAATACTTTCCGCCTTTCAGAATCAATTCTCCTGCCGCCTTGATCGCTTTCATGCTGACAGTGTCTTCCTCTGTCGTATCGGTACTCTCTGTCTGCTGTCCAGGTCCAAACTGCCATTCTCCGTCACTTTTCTGGACATTTTCACTGCCGCCTCCTGCTTTGACCGTGTAGACACCACCATCTGCCTGAAGCCAGTTTCCTGCGCTGATTCCATCCCCGTCAGATGTGATATCAAACGTTCCGTCTGCCAGATAGACAAATCCAAGGCTGGTGTCATCTGCATTTTCCGCATGAATTCCATCTTTTCCGGATACAATTGTATAACTTCCGCTGGCGATGCGGACACTGTCTTTTCCGGATAGTCCATGTGATGCCGCGTCAATCTGATATGTTCTGCTGGTAAGTACAAGATCATCCTTTGACACGACACCGTGTCCCGCCTTTGCTGTAATTGTCAGAGAACCGGCGCCGTTTAACGTCAGATCTGATTTTGAAAAAATCGCAGCGTCGATATTGTTGTCGTCAATTGCAGTGTAGGTACCTCCATTCGTGAGTGTATTTTGGGAATCACTCGCCGTCGTGATAAACACCTTATCTGCCTCACGTACATAAATGGCTGCAGATTCTGCACTTGTAATATCCACTCCATCTAACACAAGCTGGACTTTATCGGTACCTTCCGCATCCACGATCACCATACCATCGGTCAGCGTTCCTGAGAGAATATAAGTTCCCTCGTCGATGATTGTCACTGTATTTCCTGATATCTGAACCGCATCGGAATCACATGTCGTACTATCATCGGAAGTTTGATCACTGTACTGTTTTCTTCATCATATCCAATCTCTTTATCTCTGTCTGAAAACATGTTTGAGACATCGATGCCTTGTGCTGATGAATCCGTGCTCGTACTGCCAGATGATGTTTCGTTGCTGTTATTTGTCTTGCTGCATCCGGAAAGAACCAG
>ENA-OQJH01001140-OQJH01001140.1-human-gut-metagenome-genome-assembly--contig:-NODE-1140-length-11922-cov-9.167359_pt1 | contig 11922 bp, 12 predicted proteins | sample MGYA00242597_ERZ504763 | MGnify/ENA primary metagenome ERZ504763 (study PRJEB26092, sample SAMD00036359) | human gut metagenome | host: Homo sapiens | study: EMG produced TPA metagenomics assembly of... | reverse complement strand
CCTTGTGAAGCCGGACGAAGTATTTGACTACTACGAAATCAGCGAAAGCGATTTGCAGGAGGACACCGACCATGAATAGACGTATCAGAAAGAAAAAGGACAAGAAAATCACAGAAGCCATAAACGGGCTTGTTTCGATTGCTGAACGACGGGAACAGCAGCGGCAGGCTGCTATCCGGCAGTTTGTGAAACGGTGTGAAGCCCTGTATGAGCAGCAGCGAAAAGAAAGGAGGAATTGACGCAGTAACAAAGAAAAAGACAACTTGCATGATACGCGCCCCTACAAAAATTCTATCGCCCACACTGACAACTGAATACCGCCGCGCAGCAGACATTTAGGCAGCGCGGGGACTTATGACCGCGGCAGTTTGAAAACTGACCGCCGTTTTTTATGCCCTTTTACGGGCAAGCCGCATTTGCGGCAGAAAGGAGTTTTATGGAATTTTTCAACAGCGCAATCGGCGTATTACAGACTTTGGTTATCGCTCTTGGAGCAGGACTTGGCATTTGGGGCGTTATCAATCTCTTGGAGGGCTACGGAAATGATAATCCGGGCGCAAAATCACAGGGCATTAAGCAGCTCATGGCGGGCGGCGGCGTTGCCCTTATCGGCACTATCCTTGTACCTCTGCTTTCCGGCTTGTTCGGTTAAGCGCGGGTAGCTACCTATGCAGAGCATACTTGACGCGATTAACGAATGGATAAAGGAAATCCTTATCGGAGCGATAAACGGTAATCTGTCAACTATGTTCGGGGACGTAAACGAAAAAGTCGGGACTATCGCAAACGAGGTAGGACAGACCCCGCAGGGTTGGAACGCAAATATTTTCAGCATGATACAGACCCTTTCTGAAAATGTAATCGTTCCGATTGCGGGGCTTGTCATTACCTATGTCCTATGCTACGAGCTAATCAGCATGGTAACGGAAAAGAACAATATGCACGACATAGAACATTCATGTTCTTTAAGTGGATATTCAAAGCCTTTGTCGCGGTGTTTATCGTAACCAACACGTTCAACATCACAATGGCGGTCTTTGATATGGCGCAGCATATCGTTTCCGGCGCAGCGGGGGTTATCGGCGGCGATACGAATATCGACGTTGCCGAAGCCCTTGCCGCCATGCAGGAGGGGCTTGAAGATATGGAAATCCCCGAACTGCTCTTACTTGTGCTTGAAACAAGCCTTGTAAGCCTTTGCATGAAAATCATGTCCGTACTGATAACCGTTATCCTCTACGGCAGAATGATAGAGATTTACCTTTACTGTTCGGTATCGCCTATTCCATTTGCGACCATGACCAACAGAGAATGGGGACAGATTGGAAACAACTACCTAAAAGGGCTGTTCGCTCTTGGTTTTCAAGGCTTCCTCATTATGATATGTGTCGGTATTTACGCCGTACTGGTAAACGATATGATAATCGCAGACAATCTGCACAGCGCGGTATTTTCCCTTGCCGCCTATACGGTTATCCTCTGTTTTTCCCTGTTCAAATCCGCACACTGGCAAAATCCATATTCAACGCCCACTAAGGGCAGAAAGGAGGTTTTTTCTTGGCGTATGTACTGTACCAAAAGACCTTTCCAAAGTCAAAACAAAAGTCGCTTTCAATCTGACAAAGCGGCAAATCGTTTGTTTTGCGGCGGCTCTCTTAATCGGACTGCCGCTGTTTTTTTGCTCAAAGGCAGCGCAGGGACAAACCTTGCGGCTATGGCGATGATTGTCGTCATGCTTCCCTGTTTCCTGCTTGCCATGTATGAAAAACATGGGCAGCCCCTTGAAGTGGTGGTAAGAAATGTCATTCAGACAAAGTTTACCCGCCCAAAGGAGCGACCTTACAGAACCGAAAACCTATACGCTGTCTTGGAAAAGCAGCGAAACTTAGAAAAGGAGGTATCAGCGATTGTCAAAAGGACAAACAAAAAAGACGCGGGAAGCCGCAGGAAACAGGCGTAAGCTGACCCGCGCCGAAAAGAAACAGATTGCCGAAGCTATCCGAAAGGCTAAAGGCGACGGCAAAGCCCGCACCGCACAGCAGACCATTCCCTACCTTGCCATGTACCCGGACGGTATCTGCAAGGTTACGGAAAAGAGATATTCAAAGTGCGTCGTGTTCGAGGACATCAATTATCAGCTTGCACAGGCTGACGATAAGACCGCCATTTTTGAACTGGTGCGATTTTCTCAACTACTTTGACGCGAGCGTGAGCGTGCAGCTTTCTTTCATCAATCAAGGAACGCAGCGGGAACAGGCAGAAAAAGCAATCTCTATCCCCGCACAGGAGGACGCTTTTAACTCTATCCGCACCGAGTATTCGGATATGCTGAAAAATCAGCTTAGTAAAGGCAACAACGGGCTTGTGAAGCACAAATACATTACCTTTACTGTTGAAGCCGATAACAAGGCGGCTGCAAAGTCAAGGCTTTCCCGTATCGAAACCGACGTGCTTAACAATTTCAAGGTGCTTGGCGTAACCGCCCGCCCCTTATCCGGCTATGAACGCTTAAAGGTGCTGCATGGGGTATTCCACCCGGAGGGCGAGCCGTTCTCCTTTTCCTTTGACTGGCTTACCCCGTCGGGGCTGTCTACAAAGGATTTTATCGCCCCGTCCTCTTTCCGTTTTGGCGAGGGCAGATATTTCCGCATGGGGCGCAAAATCGGCGCGGTTTCATTCCTTGAAATCCTTGCGCCGGAGCTTAACGACCGTATGCTTGCCGACATACTGGACTTGGAAACAGGGGTAATCGTCAATTTACATATCCGCAGTATCGACCAGTCGGAAGCAATCAAGACCATTAAGCGCAAAATCACAGACCTTGACAAGATGAAGATTGAGGAACAGAAAAAAGCGGTTAGAAGCGGCTATGACATGGATATAATCCCGTCCGACCTTGCCACCTTTGGCAGCGAAGCAAAGAACTTGTTGCAGGACTTACAGAGCCGCAACGAGCGAATGTTTCTCCTTACGTTCCTTGTGGTAAACATGGCAGACACGAAGCGGAAACTGGAAAATGATATTTTCGCTGCGGCGGGTATCGCACAGAAATACAACTGCCGCCTGACACGCCTTGACTATCAGCAGGAAGCAGGGCTTTTATCCAGTGTGCCGATTGGGGAAAACCTTATCCCGATACAACGGGGGCTTACCACATCAAGCACCGCTATTTTCATTCCCTTTATCACGCAGGAGCTTTTTCAGACGGGGCAAGCCCTGTACTATGGCTTGAACGCCCTTTCTAACAACATGATACTCTGCGACAGAAAGCAGCTCAAAAATCCCAACGGGCTTATATTGGGAACGCCGGGAAGCGGAAAATCTTTTGCGGCAAAAAGGGAAATGACAAATGCTTTCCTCATTACCGACGACGACATTATCATCTGCGACCCGGAAGCCGAGTATTTTTCCCTTGTGCAGCGTCTTAATGGGCAAGTGATACGTCTTTCCCCTACGGGCAGGGCATTGACGGCAAGCCCCAGTATGTAAACCCTATGGACATAAACCTTAATTACAGCGAGGACGACAACCCCCTTGCGCTGAAAAGTGATTTTATCCTTTCCCTTTGCGAGCTTGTTATCGGAGGCAAGGAGGGTTTGCAGCCTGTCGATAAGACCGTCATTGACAGGGCTGTAAGAAATGTGTACCGCCCGTTCCTTGCAGACCCCGACCCGGCAAAAATGCCTATCTTGGGCGACCTTTACGACGAGCTGTTAAGACAGCCGGAGCCGGAAGCTGCCCGTATCGCGGCGGCATTGGAGCTGTATGTTTCCGGCAGCCTTAACGTATTCAACCACAGAACCAACGTGGAACTTTCTAACCGCCTTGTCTGCTTTGATATAAAGCAGCTTGGAAAGCAGCTTAAAAAGTTAGGTATGCTCATTGTGCAAGACCAGACATGGAACAGGGTAACGATAAACCGGGCAGAGAAAAAGGCGACCCGCTACTATATGGACGAATTTCACTTGCTCTTAAAAGAGGAACAGACCGCCGCTTACAGCGTGGAGATTTGGAAGCGTTTCCGTAAATGGGGCGGTATCCCAACAGCCATTACGCAGAACGTCAAAGACCTTTTGGCAAGCCGCGAGGTGGAAAATATCTTTGAGAACAGCGATTTTGTCCTCATGCTCAATCAAGCGCAGGGCGACCGTACTATCCTTGCAAAGCAGCTTAATATTTCCCCGCAGCAGATGAAGTATGTTACCCACACCGAAGCGGGCGAGGGGCTTATCTTCTATGGAAATGTGGTGCTGCCTTTTGTAGACCGCTTCCCGAAAGATACCGAGCTTTACAGGGTAATGACAACGAAGCCGGAGGAAGTTTCCGAAAGCGGAAAGTGAGGTGCAGACCATGAAGCAATATAAATCCCGCGATAAAATCACACAGAAAATGACCCGCGACGGGCTTATTGAGGTAAACGAAACACAGCAGACCGCCGAGCGTATCAGTAAACGGGAACAGGACGCGGATTTTCAAAAGTCCCCGGAGCAGCAAGCGGCGCAGGACGGGACGCAGCTTCAAGGTGTAGCGTCCCAAACTTCCCCGTTACCCCACGCACCGGGAGCTTCCCCCGCAAGGGACACCGCCACAGCAGAGCGCGTTATGGAGCATATCGAAGCAGCACAGACCCGCAGAGCCAGTAAAAAAGCGGTACATAAAGCACAGGAGGAAGTTACCGTACAAACAACATCTTCCCGCTTGCAGTTTACCGAGGAAGAACTTGCCGTCCCGGAACTGGAATGCTATATTGAGAAATCAAACAAAGCCGCTGACCGACTGGACGCAGCAAAGGCAGCTATCCCGAAGCAAAAGAAACTGGTTAAGGAGCGCACCTTTGACGAAGCCGCAGGAAAGGCAAAGACCCGACTTCACTTTGAAGAACAGGAAAAACCGATACCCGGCGGCAAAAAAGGAAACCCGCTGTCCCGCCCCGCACAGGAAGCAGGGATTTTCGTCCACAACAAGATACATTCCGTTGAAAAGGACAATTCCGGCGTTGAGGGGGCGCATAAATCGGAGGAACTTGCCGAGCGCGGCGCGAAATACGGGGCGCGGAAGTTAAAACAGGGCTACCGCAGCCATAAGCTGAAACCTTACCGGGAAGCGGCAAAGGCAGAAAAGGCAGCATTTAAGGCAAACGTCAACTTCCAGTATCACAAAACCCTGCACGACAACCCGCAGCTTACTTCTAACCCGCTTTCCCGTTTCATGCAGAAACAGCAGATAAAACGCCAGTATGCAAAGGCGGCAAAGAAAGGAGGGGCAAAAGCCGCAGCGGAAGCCACAAGAAAGACGGCGAAGAAAACCGCCGAGGAAACGAGGAAAGCCGCCGCATTTGCGGCAAGACACCCGGCGGGCATTTTGATTGCAGTTGCCGCGCTGCTTCTCTTTATTATGATTTCCGCAGGGCTGTCCTCTTGCGGGGCTATGTTTTCGGGCTTGACAAACGGGGTGCTTGGCACTTCCTACACATCCGAGGACAGCGACCTTGTGGCAGTTGAAAACAACTATGCCGCATTGGAAAACGGGCTGCAAAGTGAGATTGACAATATCGAAAGCACCCACCCCGGCTATGATGAATACCGCTACGACCTTGACAGTATCGGGCATAACCCCCACGAACTTGCGTCTTACTTGACCGCCCTCTTGCAGAGCTACACCCCGCAGAGCGCACAGGCAGAGCTTGAACGTATCTTTTCCATGCAGTACACCTTGACGCTGACCGAGGAAGTGGAAATACGCTACCGCACCGAAACAAGCACCGACCCGGAAACCGGGGAAACCACCACCGAGGAAGTCCCTTATGAGTATCACATCTTAAATGTGAAACTGACAAACAAGCCGATTTCAGAGCTTGCGGAGGAACTTCTTACGCCACAGCAGCTTGAAATGTACCGGGTGTATTTGGAAACAAGCGGCAACAAACCGCTGATTTTTGGCGGCGGTTCTCCCGACGGAAGCCCGTCCGAGGATTTAAGCGGTGTGGAGTTTGTAAACGGTACGCGCCCCGGAAATCAAGAGCTTATGGAGCTTGCAAAGCAGCAAGTCGGAAATGTGGGCGGCTACCCTTACTGGTCTTGGTACGGCTTTAACAGCCGCGTGGAATGGTGCGCCTGTTTTGTATCATGGTGCTACAATCAAGCCGGAAAAAGCGAACCGCGCTTTGCGGGCTGCGAATGGCAGGGTGTCCCTTGGTTTCAGTCAAGGGGACAATGGGGCGCACGCGGCTATGAGAATATCGCACCGGGCGACGCTATCTTTTTCGATTGGGATTTAGACGCGTTGCCGACCATGTGGGGCTTGTGCTTGGCAGGGACGGCAGCCGCGTCTATACCGTTGAGGGCAATTCCGGCGACGCCTGCAAGATAAAGAGCTATGACCTTAACTATCAATGTATCAAAGGCTACGGGCTGATGAACTGGTAAAGCAACCCCAAAAAGAAAGGAGAAATGACCTATGGCAAACAATAAAATTGACCGTATCAATAAGGAAATCGCAAAGACCCGCGAGAAAATCACAGAGTATCAGAACAAGTTAAAAGGACTGGAAGTGCAGAAAACCGAAGCGGAAAACCTTGAAATCGTGCAGCTTGTACGAGCTATGCGTCTGACCCCGCAGGAACTGAACGCTATGCTGTCCGGCGGCGGTATTCCCGGCATGACTGCCGCACCCGCAGAAGAAAACGAACAGGAGGAAAATGCAGATGAAGAATAAACTGAAAAAGACCATGACTGCCCTTTGTGCCGCCCTTATCCTTATGGGCGGTTTTTCTGTCCCTGCCTATGCACAGGGCGCAGCCACAGAGCCGCCCGCCGGGGACGCGACCAACGACAGTAATGTAGTTGTGGAGGAAAAAGAGGAAACGCCGCCCCTTACCCCAAAGGGAAACGCTACACTGGTTGACGATTACGGCGGCAATAAGCAACTTATCACTGTTACCACCAAAGGCGGCAACTATTTCTATATCCTCATTGACCGCGCCGCCGAGGACGAACAGACCGTACATTTCCTAAATCAAGTGGACGAAGCCGACCTTATGGCACTGACCGAAAACGGCGAAGCTGCCAAAAAGCCGGAAATCTGTAACTGTACGGAAAAATGCGAAGTCGGAAAGGTAAACACGTCCTGCCCGGTATGTGTTACCAGTATGACAGGCTGCACAGGCAAAGAACCTACCCCAACACCAACGGAGCAGCCGGAAGAACTGAAAGAAAAAGGCGGCAATCCCGGTGTGGTGCTTGCCTTAGTCCTCTTTGCCCTGCTTGGTGGCGGCGCAGCGTTCTACTACTTTAAGTTTCTAAAGCCGAAGCAGAATGTAAAGGGCGATACCGACCTTGAAGATTTTGAATTTGAGGACTACGACGAGGACGAGCCGGAAGCAGATACCGGGGAAACTCCCGAAGATGAAGAAACGGAGGAAGAAACCCTATGACCCTGTTTACCAACAATCCCTTTGAAAAGATGATGATACAGAAACCGAACGGGCGGCGTGATAATGCGCCGCCTGTTCCTTATCCCCCTGCTTGTGCTTCCTGCCCTTACAAGGGACAGTCCCCTTGTGTGGGGTACTGTCTGAAACAGGTACAGGAGAAAAAGAAAACCGAGCCGGAACGCTGAAAGGAGGAACTTATATTTGATTTTAGTTATCGCAGAAAAGCCCAGTGTGGCACAGACAATCGCTGCCGTACTGGGGGCAAAGGAAAAGAAAGACGGATTTCTCACAGGAAGCGGCTATATCGTTTCTTGGTGCGTGGGACATTTGGTAGGGCTTGCGGAAGCTGCCACCTACGGGGAACAATATAAAAAGTGGAGCTATGACAGCTTACCGATTTTACCGCAGGAATGGAAGTACACCGTTTCCGCTGACAAGGAAAAGCAATTCAAAACCTTAAAGGAGCTTATGCACCGGGCAGACGTTTCCGAAGTCATCAATGCCTGCGACGCAGGGCGCGAGGGAGAACTCATTTTCCGTTTTGTCTATGAAATGGCGGACTGCAAGAAACCTATGCGCCGCCTTTGGATTTCTTCTATGGAGGACAGCGCAATCAAAGAGGGATTTTCCCGTCTGAAGAACGGCGAAGAATACGACGCGCTCTTTGCTTCCGCATTATGCAGGGCAAAGGCTGACTGGCTTATCGGTATCAACGCCACCCGCCTTTTCTCTGTCCTTTACAACCACACCTTGAACGTGGGACGCGTACAGACCCCGACCTTAAAAATGCTTGTTGACCGGGACGCAGCGATTACCACATTTAAGAAAGAAAAATACTATCATGTTCGCCTTACCTTATCCGGCGCGGAAGCTGCAAGTGAAAGAATTTCAGATAAGGCAGAAGCCGACGCATTAAAAACGACTTGCGAAGCGTCAAAAGCAGTCTGTACTTCCCTTGTGAAAGAGAAAAAGACCGCAGCCCCGCCGAAGCTCTTTGACCTTACTTCTTTACAGAGGGAAGCAAACCGCCTGTTCGGATATACGGCAAAGCAGACCCTTGACCTTGCACAAGCCCTGTATGAAAAAAGACTTCTTACTTATCCGAGAACCGACAGCGCATTTCTGACCGACGACATGGGCGACACAGCGGCGGGCATTATCAAACTGCTTTGTGGAAAGTTTTCTTTTATGGCGGGAAAAGACTTCACGCCGGAGCTTGGAAAGGTTCTGAACAGTAAAAAGGTATCAGACCACCATGCCATTATCCCGACTATGGAGCTTGCAAAGACTGACCTTGCCGCGCTGCCGGAAAGCGAAAGGAATATCCTTACCCTTGCCGGGACGCGTCTACTTATGGCGACCGCTGCACCGCATACCTTTGAAGCGGTTACGGCAATCTTTGAATGTGCCGGACAGTCCTTTACCGCAAGGGGAAAAACGGTACTGTTCGACGGGTGGAAAGAGATTGACCGAAAATACAGGACAGCCTTAAAGAACAAGCCCGAAACGGACGACGCAGACAGCGACATAGAAAATACCCTGCCACAGTTTACCGAGGGACAGACCTTTGAAAATCCGGCGGCAACGGTAACGGAGCATGACACAACACCGCCAAAGCCCCACAACGAAGCGTCGCTGCTCTCTGCTATGGAACGCGCCGGAAGTGAGGACACCGACCCGGACGCAGAACGCAAAGGACTTGGAACTCCCGCCACCCGCGCCGCCGTCATTGAAAAACTGGTAAAGGGCGGCTTTGTGGAGCGAAAAGGCAAGCAGCTACTTCCCACAAAGGACGGTATCAACCTTGTGTGTGTCCTGCCGGACACCTTGACAAGCCCGCAGCTTACCGCAGAATGGGAAAACAATCTGACGCAGATTGCAAAAGGCAAGGCAGACCCCGCCGCATTTATGGAGGGTATCGAGGATATGCGCGGGAACTGGTAAAGACCTATCCGTTTCTTTTCGAAGCTGACAAGGGGCGTTTCAAAGAGGAAAAGCCGGAGCTTTGGAAATGTCCCCGCTGCGGGTCTCCTGTCTATGAGGGAAAGAAAAACTACTATTGCAGCAATAGGGAATGTAGCTTTACCATGTGGAAAAATGACCGTTTCTTTGAAGAACGAAAAGTAACCTTTACCCCGAAAATTGCCGCTGCACTCTTACAATCCGGCAAGGTAAATGTGAAAAAGCTCTATTCCCCAAAGACGGGCAAAACCTACGACGGAACTATCGTATTGGCTGATACGGGCGGGAAATATGTCAACTACCGCATTGAACTGTCGAAGAAGAAATAACTGAATAGCAAGCATAGGAAAAGAGTACCCTTTTCCGTAAAATCCCTGCTTTCTCTACCGAGAACGGCGGGGATTTTTGCTTGTTGGGAAGTTCCCAAACCCTCTGTTTTATGGAGGGTTTTACCCTCTGAAACCGAAGAAAGGAGGTTACACATGGCAAGTTTACGGGACACCGTAAAGGACTATCAAGAAGAATTAAGGGACGGTATCGCTTGGGTGGCGTTTTGGAAAACGGGACGTTCTTGGAACGCTGAATATTTCCACCTTGAAATGGGCGACTACCTCTACCCGGAGGACAGAAGCCGCATGGAAGAAATCAAGCAGGCTGACCCCGCCGCCGTTGTGGTAAACGGCTATTATTCCGGCTATCTTGGCGAGGATATGAACCTTGACGAGCTGACCGCCGGGGTGCGCCGCCACTACGAAAACGGATATAGCAATATCGGGGAATTTATCGAAGCCCACGACGATAGGCTGCCGCCGGAGCTTATCGAGGAAGCAAGAGCCGCCGCCTACGCTGCGGGGCTTCCTTTCTCTGAAAAAACCTACCAGGACGGCGAAGAACCCGACCCCTATCTATTTGACGGGAGTATGAGCATGGAGGACTACGCGCTTATGCACCGCATGATTGAGAAAGAAAGGAGCGAACGCATGGAACAACCGATTTTAAGCGGGTATCTTTCTAATCTTGGAAAGTACACCGAGGGCAGACCTGCGGGCGAATGGGTATCATTCCCCACGACTGCCGAGCATTTGAAAGAAGTCTTTGACCGTATCGGGATAGACGGCAAAAACTACGGGGAGTTGCATATCACAGAATACCAGTCCTCTATTGCGGGACTGGCAGGAAAATTGACCGAGCTTGAAAGCCTTGACGAGCTGAACTATTTGAGCGAACTTTTGAAAATGCAGTTTGACGACGACAGGGAAAAATTTGTTGCAGCTATGGAATACGGCGACCATACAAGGGACTTGCAGGACATTATCAACCTTGCACAAAACCTTGATTGTTACTGGCTTTATCCGTCCGTACAGAGTGAGGAAGATTACGGGCATTATCTGATTGAAGAACTGGATGAGTTGGAGCTGCCCGAAGAAGCAAAAAAATATTTCATGTATGAGGAATACGGGCGGGACGCTGCTATCAATGACGGGGGCAGATTTACCGAGCAGGGCTATATCTACAATAACCGCAACACCTTTACAGAATGGTACGACGGGCGCGACGTGCCGGAGGAATACCGGGTAACTCCGCAGCCGCCAGTACAGGAAAAGGAACAGGCAGACCTTGACGCTTCCGCAGCCATACAAACCGCCGCCACAGAGCAGCCCCCGGTTCTCCCGATTATCCTATCTTCTGAAAAGCCCGCCGATAAAATGAAAGAGATTACCGACCGACTGGAACAGGGAATTTTAGGACTGTATGAAAGCGACCGTTACGCCAACTATCTGCGTACTATGTCAAAATTCCATGATTACAGCCTTAACAATACAATCCTTATCACCATGCAGGGCGGCAACCTTGTGAAAGGCTATAAGCAATGGGAAAAGGAATTTGACCGCCATGTAAAGCCGGGAGAAAAAGCTATCAAGATACTTGCACCGTCCCCGTTTACCGTTAAGAAACAAGTGGAAAAAATCGACCCGGACACCCAAAAGCCTGTTTTCGATAAGGACGGGAAACCTGTTACCGAAGAAAAAGAAATCAAGATACCCGCTTTTCGTGTAGTATCTGTCTTTGATATTTCACAGACCGAGGGAAAGGAGCTTCCTGCCCTTACCTATGAGCTGACGGGCAACGTGAACAATACAAGGACTTTTTCGCTGCCCTTGAAAAGACTTCTCCCTTTGCTATGGGATTTGAAGCACTAAGCGGCGGCGTAAAAGGACGCTGCAATTATGAGGAAAAGCGTATCTTCATCAACGAGGGCATGGACGAATTGCAGAATATCAAGACCGCAATCCATGAAATCGCCCACGCCACGCTGCATGATACCGCCCTTGCTATGCCGGAACGCCCCGACCGCCGCACCCGCGAGGTACAGGCAGAAAGCGTCGCCTATGCTGTCTGCCAACATTACGGGCTTGATACGTCGGACTATTCTTTTGGATATATCGCCGGGTGGAGCAGCGGAAAAGAACTTGCAGAACTGAAAGGCTCTCTTGAAACAATCCGCAGTACCGCCGCAAGTCTGATTG
>ENA-OQJH01001139-OQJH01001139.1-human-gut-metagenome-genome-assembly--contig:-NODE-1139-length-11928-cov-1.666808_pt1 | contig 11928 bp, 15 predicted proteins | sample MGYA00242597_ERZ504763 | MGnify/ENA primary metagenome ERZ504763 (study PRJEB26092, sample SAMD00036359) | human gut metagenome | host: Homo sapiens | study: EMG produced TPA metagenomics assembly of... | reverse complement strand
AACTTTCTTCTCCTGTCTTATGTCCATCACCGTACCTGCATAGTCTAAAATCTCTTTCATATGAACACCCCATCCTTTTTTCTTTGATTATATCAAAAAATCCGGACAGGGTGTTCATAATTTATTCATTCATGCGTTTGTCGTGGCATACGAATTCCTCGTAATGTCTCATAAACTGCTGGTTTATATGCTTCATCTTTTTTGTCAATATCTACTGCGCAAGTACTATAATCTTCATACCCGGCAGAATAAACTCCTGTAAGAGATTGCTGGTTCAAGTCAATTACTGCGATAGCATTTGCCTCTTGAAGCGTCACATATGCTGTCTTATCTCCTACTGCAATATATTCCGGCTCAAAATCTACAGAAGGATTCGTATTTTTCTTCAGGATAACTCCACTTTCTACGAGTTGTTCCCGGCTGTCAGAATTATCATACGATGTAAAATCTACCTGTGATACTGTCTGGTCTGCCAAATTAATAATTGTGACTGTCCCCTTCGGATCTATGATTCCATCCCCGTATCCATCTCTTGGTTCCCCTTCGTCCGCCGTAAGAATTTTACTATCATTCGACGCAAATGTAACCATATCCGGCTGCACTCCGGTCTCATAAACCTTATCAAAGGTCAACGTCCCATCTGCATTGCATGTAAATAACGCCACACGTCCGGTATCTGCATAATTTTCTGCCTGTATTGCAACTGCAAGCTTACTTCCGTCTTCCGAAACTGCAACAGAAGTCATATCTCCATATACAAACCCTGCACAATTTTCTTCTACCATCGATTTTACATCAATATCATTGCCATCCAAAAGGTCTGTCTTTTCTGAAGACTTCATATCTTTGATCGCAATGGCTGTCAAATTTCCGGTTACGCCATTGACCGCATATGCCCATCCAGTCGTCGTATTATAATCTACAATCTCCATTACGCCGCCGTCAGCATTTGTCATGCCAGAGTCATATCGTGCCTTTTGAACCACATCCAGAGATGTCTTTGTATTTTCTTTTCCTGATGTCTGTTCTCCTCCGTCTGTATTCTTTGTAACGCTGAATGAATCGATCAGCTCACTGTCTGGTGCATCGCTCTCTCCGGAAAGATTATACACATTTACAGAAATCTTTTGATCTGTCACATCAAAAAATAGCATAACTTGGACTATACTCCTGATTCCACTCTTGATTTCCCACAGGAAGATTTCCTTCCAGATAGGATGCAGAACCACTCTCTCCATTTGCTAAAATCGGAAAATCCGCATTATTATTTTTATCTAGTTTTTCAAACGGGGTATAATACTGCATATCAGAACAGCAATTTCCAGTAAGATAAATCGTTCCGTCCGGATCATTAATCGTATCCAGGCGCTCTGAATTGCGCTGTCCGTCTTTTAAACATAACTTCTGGAATATACATGATCATGTCCTCCCAGTACAAATCCACATTAAACTCATCCATGACTTTTTCAAATCCTGCATCTACATAGTTCTCAATATCGGAGTCTGCGGCATGCTTTGCCACTGTCTGTGTAGATTTGTGATGTGTTACAATCAGCACTGATACTGTCCTGCATTTTCCGCATCGTTGCCACCCGGATATGCGCCTGCATTTAAAGTTACAAAAAGTACATTATCATACAGATAATAATAATTACCTTTTGTCTCCATCTCTCTTCTCTCGGTAAAGTCATATTGTCCTTCCGCATTTGGCGTCACTCCGTTTGACTCAGATTGGTTCGTAATTTCATCTGCCGTTGCCTGAATATAGTTTCCATGACTTTGACTCGTCCCACTGTTCTGCCCACGAAATGTTGTCTTCACCTGGCTGAGCGCTCCTTCACTTCCATCTACGAGCATCTCATTTGGCAGATTAAAATGATCTGCAAACATATAATGTCTGTCATGATTTCCAACCGCCGGAGCATAAAGAATCGAGGACATCTCCTCCGGTGCAAAAAATGCGGCATATTCACTTGACTTTCCCCAACTTTGATCTTCCACCTGATCTCCGGCAGATACAACCAGATTTACATTCTCCTGCACCAGCTTTTCCAGCATAGTTGCCCAACCGGTCTGGTTCGTACCATCAGATGAATTCCATCCTTCTTTGTTGCTCTCCCCACTTTCCTTAATTTGAGGATCACTTGTGAATCCAAACTTGAACTCATTTTCTTTTGCTGTCTTATAGCTATTGATTTCCGACCATGTTTTCCCATTGTCGTAAGACACCTGATACTGATATTCCGTATCTTTTGTAAGCCCGTCAACTGTTGCTTTACATACCATTTTCCCAGTGTCAGTATATTTGTTTTCATCTACCTTTGTCGGTGTATGAAGTTCCTCCACAGATGCTTCCACTATCCGATCACCAAATTTCACAATCGCTTTCTCCGTTCCTGCCGGCGCATACCAATTCAGATTCACAGCCGAATCCGTCTCCCCCGGCTGAAGTGTCAGGTACTCTACAGAAACCTCTGCATCCGTATTCCATTCCACGCTATCACTATTTTTATCTGCTGAGTAAACTGAACTCATAACATTTTGCGAGCAGGCTACAGATGCTGCTAGTGCAAACGCTGCTCCTCTTTTCCATACTTTTTTCATATTTGTTTTCCTCCTAAATAAACGCACTACAGGAAGATTGTAAAAGATGTTTGTTAAATTCAGAATTGTTTTTTGCAAAGTATGTTAATTTAATTTTTTCAAAAGTTCTTCTTCCCTGTTATGAAGTGAAATCTAAAAAAGATTGCGCAATAGCGCAATCTTCGCGCGCGAGCGGTTCACGCAGTGATAATTTCACCCCCGCGAGCTGCGCATCTTTGCACGAAGTGCATTTGAATTATAGGATTCCAAAGGATTTTCCTATAATTCAAAAAATCCTGTAATTCAGCTTTCCGCTGAACTACAGGATCATAGAGTAAATGTTAGCTGACCATATGGGAACTAATCTGGAAATCACAGATGCGCCTGCTAATGGAAGTACTTTTTATATATCCTCCTATCGGTCTGTAAATAAGAAGCACCACGCCGACCATAAACGCTGCGTTTATCACTGTGGCAGGGATTGAAGTGAGCGCTCCCAAAAGTGCCGCATTCACTCCACTTCCCGCAATCAAAAGTGTAATCGTTCCCATCACAAATTCAATCACAATATTCATCACAGCGTACACAAACACGCCGATCGTGACAGCCCGGTATTCTGTCTTCTTATCATCTTTCCCTTTGACAAAGTGTTTTAAAATGGCACCGAGGATCAGGCACTTCACAATTGTCTCTATAAAACTGTGGAATCGCCTGCACGTATCCGTTTAACAGATCAAATAATACAAGTCCGATCGTTCCTGATACTGCACCTTTCTTCCCGCCTTGCAGCAGCACACCCAGCACAACAAAAATATGTCCAAAATGTACAAATGGTGTCCCAACTGCTGCCGGAAGCGGAATCCGAAACATCTGTATCCCAAGAAATGTAACTGCGGCAAAAAAACCAGCCGTCACAATCGTCTTTAAGTTTATCGTACTACTCTGCCTCATAGTTAAACAGCCTTTCTCTTCATATGAATAAGTCCGCTGCGAAGCAATACCGGTCTGAGCGCATTATATACAACACCGACCAAAATGACTGAGACCACTGCATTTACGAATGTGGTCGCTGTGCTCCATTTCGCAAGTACCTCCGCCATCTCCTGCGGCTGTCCCAGTATCCACTGTTTATAAAAATAACCTACAAGCGGATCTGCGATTACATTGAATCCAAGTCCTGCAACAGATGCAATCACACTCCATCTGAGCACATACTTCTTATCACTGCTCTCATTGATCCTGGCAATGCGATGCGCCACAAGTCCGACAATCAGACCGATGCATAACTTTAATACAAATGTCTTTGGTGCAACTGTAATATAAACCGGATCCATAATGTCTGCAATAGACATTCCGATAGCTCCTGCAAGCCCGCCATACCATCCGCCTAACAGCAGTGCCCCAAGTACACATACCGCATTTCCCAGATGCAGTGATGTGGCATCTCCACCAGGCATCGGTATCTTGATCTGCAAAAATGTAAAGGTCACATAACATAGCGCCGCCACCAAAGCAGTCTGTGCTAATTTTATCATTGTCTCATTCTTTTTTTTCCATGTTGTATACCCCTTTCCTTACTTAAGTTAGGTACTATACTAACATCATTCTGGTATATTTAAAATACCAGTTTTTGAGTTTTTAACCAGTCCAGTTCATTTATTTTTGGTTCGCCGGTTCTATGGCAATCGATTTTCCTTTGATTTTTGCATTCTGCATCGCATGCAGAACATCTTTCGCATACTCTCTCGGAACCTCTACAAATGTATATTTGTCAAACATATCGATGGTACCGATGAGTTTTCCAGACATTCCGGTCTCGCCCGCAAGCGCTCCAAGAATATCTCCCGGTTTTGCTTTTTGCTTTTTCCCAATATTGATAAACAAACGTACCATTCCAGGCTCTTCTGCTCCGGTGTCACCAAAGTCCATATCCTCCGCTGAACCGTCATCGCTCATCGTCATTCCCGTACACATTTTCAAGAATGCAGCCGCAATGTCCATCGCTGTGTAATCAGAGCCATTTACTTTGCTCTCGATTGCATTGACCATCGCTGTCAGATCTTCTGTCTCGATAATACGGTCAATGTCCTCCAAAATATTCTCCATCTTTGTGTTTGCGACATCGTCCAATGACGGAACCTTTTGTGCATAAATCTTCGTTTTACAATATCTCTGAATCTCTTTCAGCTTATACACTTCTTTTCCGGATACAAATGAAAACGAACGTCCAACTCTTCCCGCACGCCCCCGTTCTTCCGATACGGTGTACATAATATTCATCATCCTGCGGCAAGTCATAGTTAAATACTGCTTCTACCTCATCTACGTCAATTCCTCTGGCTGCCACGTCGGTCGCAACAAGAATGTCTGTCTTCCCACTTCGGAATCCCTGCATCACACGATCACGCTGCGCCTGCTTCATATCACCGTGAAGTCCCGCCGCAAAATATCCTCTTCCAAGCAATGCGGTCACAAGAAGATCCACCTGCTTTTTCGTATTGCAGAAAATAACAGAAAGCTTTGGTGTATAAATATCTAAAAGACGAGTTAACACCTCTTCCTTATTCTTTGGTCTTACTTCATAGTAAAACTGCTCGATATTCGGAACTGTGAGCTCTTTTTTTGTCACTTTCACCATTTGAGCATTCTTTTGGAATTTTTTTGTAATCTCCATAATTGCTTTTGGCATTGTCGCTGAGAACAAAACTGTCTGTCTTTCTTCCGGCACTCCGCTTAAAATCGTCTCAATATCTTCGCGAAATCCCATATTGAGCATCTCTCTGCCTCATCAAGGACAACCGTGTGCACCTGATCCATCTTGATCGTCTTTCGTCTCATGTGATCCATCACACGCCCCGGCGTACCGATAATAATCTGTGTCCCACTTTTCAGAGAACGGATCTGTTTTACAATCTCCTGCCCTCCATAGATTGGAAGCACTTTAATTCCATGCATATATTTTGCCAGATTTCGAATCTCATCCGCACCTGTATTGCGAGTTCTCTTGTCGGGCAAAGAACAATCCCTTGCAGCTTTTTGTTTTTCGGATCGACTTTCTGTAAAAGTGGAATCCCGAATGCCGCTGTCTTTCCGGTTCCTGTCTGCGCCTGACCAATGATATCTTTTCCTTCCAAAATAACCGGAATTGCTTTTGCCTGAATTGGCGACGCTCCTCAAATCCCATGTATTTTACTGCTTTTTGAATCTCTGAACAAAGTCCGAGATTCTCAAATTCATATTTCCCATATTTTATATCCTTTCTATTTAAAAAAGATTGCGCAGTAGCGTAATCTTTCGCGCGGTGTGCATTTATTGAATGATAGGATTCCAAAGGAATTTCCTATCATTCAATAAAAATACCCTTCACTTGCCACCAAGTAAGGGTATTCACAAGTTTCTGGGTAACATCATAACAGAGCAAAACGCTTTTGTCAAATTTAACTTGCTATTTATACATATCAGGTGTAATATATACATATACTTAACATAGTATTAATTACTACATATAACATTTTTCATCACCAGGAGGTATGACTTATGAATAAAAAGCATTTAAAAGACCCGGGAAGCGCAATCACTCATTTTATCGGCATGTTAATGGCAATTTTTGCCGGAATACCATTACTGATAAAAGCTGCCCATGAACCAAGCCCAATTTACCTTATCTCACTTACGATTTATTTGGTCAGCATGATCTTATTATATGCAGCGAGTACGATTTATCATTCCCTTGATATCTCAGAAAAAAGTGAATAAAAGACTGAAAAAATTTGACCACATGATGATATCCGTTTTGATTGCCGGAAGCTACACTCCGATTTGTCTGCTTGTCTTAAAAGGAACAACCGGAATCATTCTTCTTTCCATCGTATGGGGCATTGCAATCTTCGGAATACTGATCAAAGCATTTTGGATCAACTGTCCGAATGGTTCTCTTCTGTGCTGTATATCGGAATGGGCTGGACATGTGTTCTCGCCTTTACAAAATTGTTGAACGCACTTTCTCCCGCCGCATTCGGATGGCTTTTAGCAGGTGGTATCATCTACACCATTGGCGGAATTATTTACGCACTGAAACTTCCAATATTTAACAGCCGGCATAAAAATTTCGGGACTCACGAGATCTTCCATCTGTTTGTAATGGGTGGAAGTATCTGTCATTTCATCGTAATGTATGTGTTCATACTTTAAATATATGTATATCAACGGAGACTATACAAATAGCCTCCGTTTTTCTTATTCTTCAATATTCAATATGTTATTTACAGTCTCTTTTGTCATCGTATTGACCATTTTCGAGCCATCCATCTGCACATAATTATAGGCATCACTCTCATCTCTTCCGCCTACATAAAGTGTAAATGTCTGTTCTTTATCATCGCTGTCTGTATATACGACTGTGACTGTTGTGCGCTGTGCCTCATCTAATCCATATTGAGCCAGTTCATCCGCCTGTACAGAATAGTCCACGCAATCTACAAAATAAGCTGCTCCAAGTCCTCCGCCGATTGCTGTGATATCATCTGACTGATCACTGTTATCTGCATCATACTCGGTTGTCTCGCCGGCTTTTGTAATTGTCACCTTCTTGATATTATCTGATCCAATGCTTGGGAATGTCTCTTTCTGAAGCATAGAATCCAAATCAAAATTCATTGCATTTACCACACTGTAATCTACCGTATAGATCTTTTCCTTATCTCCTACAGTCATATAATAGTCTTCACCTGCCGCATTGCCGATATAAATGTTCTGTTCTTCTCCATCAGCATTCTTGAGCGTGATCGTATACTGTGGCTCTTCCAGTCCATAGTCCGCAAGTGTATCTCCATCGGTTAACTCCCGATTAGCTGAAAGCGTTCCAAAAGTCTCCGCCATCGTCTTAAGACTGCTCTGCTGCAGTGGAAATTCTTTATCAGACTCACTGTACCATGTACCATCTTCTTTTATAAACGACATCGTATCTGTTCCGTTCGTATACTGAATTGAGGTGATATCCGACATATCAAGCACTGCAATCTGTTTCTCTTCGTTTTCTTTCTCCGCAGATTTCTTTTTTAACTGCCCTGTCACAACATACGCAACTACAAGCACAACCAGAACTGCCAAAAGAATGATCAGTGATTTATATTTCTTCATTCTATGTCCTCCTTACGCTTTACGGCGTTTCAGCATCTTACAAATCCAAAGATGACAATGAGAACCGGAACACCTATGATCGCTGCAAGTCCTAATAATCCTGTGTGCTGCATTGTATTGAATGTTGTCTCCAAGCTCTTCGCTTCGATTGAAAGATTGTCTACATCGTCAAAATTACTTGTAACCGCATTCATAAATAGCGTTGTATTTTCCAAGGTTGAGAAGGAATCTGTCACATTTGCATCGATCATAGTTGCCGCCGAAATAACTGTAAATCGGCTTTCATCCTCTGTTGCCACAGCGCCAAGAGTATAAGTTCCCTGAGTCTCCTTATCCTCTGTCACCGCATATCCGTTGCTGGAAGTTGTCATGAAGCTGTCAACTGTGATAGTATCACGTTCCGGATCTGCCGTGTTAAATCCAAGCGCATTGATCAACAACACCATTTTTGAAGAAAGACCATCCGCCATCTCTCCGCTTGCTGTGATCTCCGGGAATATGTAATATGGATTTCCTTGATAGCATCTTGTTGTGTCTGCAATATAGCCGTCTACCTTTTCCATTCCGTAAGTCTTCATCAGCGCATCTAAATTCGGTGTCTCATTCTGCGTATCTCCCATAATGAACAATACCTTCCCGCCATTTGTGAGATAATCTGTGATCAATGTCTTCTCGTCCGCTGTCAAATCCGACGTCGGCGCATACAGAACAAGCAGATCACAGTCATCCGGAATCTTATTATTCATCATCAGATTCAACTCAGATATTGTGAAATTTGGATTTTCCCATCAAATCTGTGATTGTCGTGGAGAAAGTAGATTCTCCGTGTCCTGTTGTGCGGTAGATTGTCTTTGAAGCGTCACTTGTCACATAGTTTATCGCACTTGTCAGCTGGCCTTCTGCATCAAACTCACTTTCTGTCATTGATCCTGTCGTATAATAAGACATCTCATCGTACACAATGATATCTGTGAACGGGATTACCATCTTCTTTTCTGTATCCTTACACTCTACAACAACGCTGTTCTCCTGTGCCTCATATTCTGTAACCGCTGAAGGATGCAGTACCGGATCCACCCAGTCTACCTTCACCTTGTTTGAGAGCGCTGCATATTTCTCTATGAATGTCTGAATTCTCTCATCTGTAGAGCTTTTCTCCGCCAACACATGAATCTGTACCTCTTTATCCAGATTCTTCAAAAGCTTCTTGCTCGTCTTCGTAATCTCATAGAGTGAATTACCACTCAAATCTACACTTTTCATACTGTCAGGAAGCTGACCTGCAATCATATTTATCACGATCACGATTGCGATTACCACCGCAGTTATTACCATACTATATGTCCCATAACGTGATTGAGGACTTTGAAACATTTCTTTTATTTTCTTCACCGATACAGCTCCTAACTCCAACGTCTTTTTTGTATAGTCTGAATTGTCAGAAATACAAACAATGCAATGAGTGAAAAACATAAAATCAAATCACTGACATCCAATAGTTTGTTCATATACACATTTGAAAAACTACCGGAAATATCTAATTTACCCAAAAGATTCACGAGCAGATTCTCAAACAAAGATGATTTCACAACGTATGTAACGACACATGCAATCACTCCAATTGCTTCTATCACCGCGCTGATAACCCAGTTTTTTGTCAACTGTATATAATCAACGCCACAATCGTGATAATTGCGATTATTCCAATCACTCCACTGATTGCCGTACTCGGGATAAAATCTAACAATCCGCCCCACAGATGTAAAATGAGAAGCACTGCAAAAGTACTTACCGCTGCGATAATCTGGCTTTCTGTCAACGCAGATAAAAACATTCCGATTGCTATGTAGACACAGCCAAGTATAAAAAACATCAAAATCGCCGCATAGTCCACCCGCAAATAGGCAGTCCCCTGCATTTTGATCACCAGCGGATAGATGCAAAAAATTAGATTCGGAATCAGAAATACTGTTACCATCGCAAGATATTTCCCAAGCACAACATCCACCAGACGGACCGGCGATGTCAAAGTAGCTGGTCTGTCTTACTCTTTCGTTCTTCGAAAAACTCTTCATCGTCAATATCGGCACAGCAACGAGGAACATGAACATCACGCCGGATAACGCGTAAGAAAAATACGGATACCCTGCATTCAGATTATATGCCATAAAATAAATACCGACAAACGCCAGTAAAAATGCGATAAACGCATACCCGATCATAGATTGAAAATAAGATTTTAACTCTCTTTTATAAATTGCTTTCATCTGATTTTTGTCCTCCTGTCAATTCTAAGAATACTTCTTCCAACGAAACTGTTGTCTTCTGCAATGTGAGAAGAGGACATTGTGCCTCTGCAAATGCACTGAAAATCGCTTCTCTGATATCTTTTCGTTCTTTCGTCTTAACCTCTGCTTTCAAGATCTCATTTTCCTGTGTATAGGTCACATCTTCGATATCTTTCAGTCCACTTAGGATCTCTCTTACCGTCTCTTCTTCGGCTCTTGTCTCAATATGAATCGTATCGGAGCCATTCATCAATTCTTCCAAATGCTCCGGAGTATCGCTTGCAACCAGCTTTCCTTTTGAGATAATCATAATGTAATCGCACACTTCACGAATCTCCGCCAAAATATGCGAACTCAAAATAACCGTGTGCTCTTTCGCCAGTTCACGGATCAGTTCACGAATCTCAATGATCTGCTTTGGATCGAGCCCTACAGTCGGCTCATCCAGTATGATAATCTCCGGAAATCCTAAAATCGCCTGCGCAAGTCCTACTCTCTGCTTATATCCTTTTGACAGATTTTTAATCAATCTGTCCTGCACGTCTGCGAGCTTGACAAGCTTCAACGCCTTTTCAATCTCCGCTTCTCGGTCTTCTTTTTTAATCTTTTTTAATTCTGTTGAAACTTAAGATATTCCATGACAGTCATATCCATATATAATGGAGGCAGCTCCGGCAGATAACCGATACTTTTCTTCGCCGCTTCCGGCTCCTTCAAAATATCGTGCCCATTGATGAGTACCTCACCGTCTGTTGCCCCCAAATATCCTGTCATAATATTCATTGTGGTAGATTTTCCGGCGCCGTTCGGTCCGAGAAATCCATAGATTTGTCCTTTTTCAACTGTAAAGCTCAGATGATCTACAGCTGTGTGATCGCCATATTTCTTGACTAAATTTTTTACTTCTATCAATTTCTTCCCTCCTGAAACAACATGAATTGTTTATATTATATGAAAAGAAATCGATAACTTTATGATATTTTTGTGTTTAAATTATGAGAATTCTGTGTTCATTCTGTGAAACACATCTTTTCCCACTAAGCGTCCTTCTTTTGCAGATTTAATACTAAGTTGAATCCAAACGGATTTATAACAACTCCTGACATCTCATCATTCAAAAGATTAGATACTTTTTCAGCCTCTACGACGCCTCCCTTAAATTTGTCCTCACGATTGAACTTTTGAAATTCGTGAAGATCTGTGAATAAAGGAAGGTAAGCCTGTCCTTCTTTTTGTTTTAAAATTGGGATGCCATGCTCTTCCTGTGTCGGAACAATGTATTTTCCTCTGCTGAAATGCACCAGCATCTCTTCATAAGTCTCTTTCAGTTCATCAGACATTGGAATTGTCTGATTCTTACGAAATTCCTGCTCAAAATAAAGCGCTGTGAGCTGGAATTCCGGATTCTCCACACGCACTTTCCCATCGTCAATCTCCGCAGGATCTTTCTGCGCAGCAAATCACTGTGCTGAATCAAAATATCTCCATCCACGCCCTGATTGATATGCAGACAATTCACTCCCATCGGATAGAGGCTTGTATAAAACTCTAAAAACAGACGGTTTTCGACCTTTGCTATATGTACGAGGTTCCCTGCATCTAAAGCTTCTTTCCAGCTTCCTTTGCCGGCTCTTCCTCAAAATAGACAAACACCTTATCATCGAATGTCTCTTCGTCACACGCAACATACGGCATCTTTGTAAATCCTGACATAATCACATAAATTGCTTCTGCCTGTTGTAAATTTTTAATTACTTCTAATTTTTTATCGCTCATATTTTCCCGATTCCTTCCTTTTTTTGCAAATATACATCTAACTCCTATTATAATATAGAATATTCTTAAAGTATAGGAAAATGTTCTATCAATTTCTTTTTCTTTCCACTGATGACACAGTTTTTGCTTATGTGTGTCATCA
>ENA-OQJH01001138-OQJH01001138.1-human-gut-metagenome-genome-assembly--contig:-NODE-1138-length-11932-cov-2.277933_pt1 | contig 11932 bp, 10 predicted proteins | sample MGYA00242597_ERZ504763 | MGnify/ENA primary metagenome ERZ504763 (study PRJEB26092, sample SAMD00036359) | human gut metagenome | host: Homo sapiens | study: EMG produced TPA metagenomics assembly of... | reverse complement strand
CACCATAAAGATACTGGGCACCTGCCATCGCGAATTGTCTCTTAGCCACTCCCTGGAAGAGAGCTGACACTTCAAATCCTTTGTATCCGGCATTCAAGTTGATACCGAAAGAATATTTAGGAGTAGCATTGCCAATCTTCTTTAGGTCACCATGATCTGCCAATGTACCTTTACCCGGATCTACTTTTCCATTACCGTCAGAATCAATGTATTTCACGTCACCACGCTGCCACCTGTCGCTTGATTTGAAAAAGCTAAGGTCCACCTTCTTGAGGTATTCATCCACTTCTCGATTGCTCATAAAAAGGTCATCTGCCTGATATCCCCATATTTCACCCAAATCCATTCCTTCATAATATCCTTTATTCCCCGGTAAGCCGGTATGGTTGTTGAAAAGCAGTCCTTCCGGGTTATTATATTTTGTAACTACCGCCTTATAGTTGAACACATTGAATCCGACACCGTAGCTAAAACCACATTTCAATTTATCCTGCCACTGTACAGACAATTCCCAACCACGATTTCGTAGCGTAGCATTATTTACCTTTGCCGCATTATCATCACTAATACCCCCGATAGCCGGAATAGCCTCAGCCGGGCCAATCATGTCATGTGTTGTACGCTGATAAATATCGGCAGTAACAGAAAGCCGGTCGTTCAGTAACATCAAGTCGATACCAAGATTGGCATTATCCACTTTCTCCCACGTAATATAAGGGCTGACCATCTTAGGTGTATTGACAATTACTCCTTTGGAAGGAGTGGCATTCACTCCCGCAACAGCCAGGCATTGGATGAACCAGCCGACAAATCCACTAGCCCAAGATAATCATAAAGTCCTTTCGTATTTTGATTACCCAAGCGTCCATAAGAAACACGTATTTTCAGTTGGGAGAAGTGGAAGATTCCAAATTCTTAAAATTAGTACCGTATCGGGCTGATATCATAACCCGGCAGAGAAAAGAAGGGGAAGAAATCCCCCCAACGATTTTCCCCGGGTGCAAAAACGGGGAAGAGCCCATCATAACGCCCCACTAAATTCCAGAAAATATGTCTCCTTATAGTTCCAGTTCAACTTGGCATACATACCCATCGTAGCCCAATGCGTACGGTCATCTCCCGCATATAACATACCATTGGCACTGGCAAAAGAATAAATGTCGTCAGTTAGAAGACCGTCTTTATAAGTATAGTCGCTGGAGTTTTCCTGTAATTCCATCTGGAAACCTGCCATAGCCTTAAAGAAATGACTTCCCCATTGATGAGTATAAGATGAAGACACATTGGGAGAAAGATAATAATTAAAGGCATTGCCATGGGTATAAGAACCCCATTTCGAGTTGAGGTAACTCATTCCCGGATACGCATACCCTTGATCTGTACCTGAGTTCATGACCAATCTTCCGTCTGGTTTTTCATAGGTAGGAAATCCACGCTTGAAACTATTGTCTTCCACATCAAAACGGACTTTCATTTCTCCCACTATATCCCATCCTTCAACGGAGTAACAGTAGCAGAAAAAGACATTGCGTCCGAAATACGATTCTGTACATAATGCGATTCCTTCATATTACGAAGTTCCGTAGCGTCATTATATTGGGATTCAATCGGATAATGCGTCGGAGCATTCGGAATTGATTGTCCAACGCGTGCGTAGAAAATAAGCTGGTTTGGCATCGGACGCTTAATAATATTCAACGTTATATTATTGTTAAAATTGAATTTCAGCCAGTCATTAGCCTTAATCTGGAGTTTCGTATTTACATTGTATTTACTCAGATTATCGTCTACCTGGTCAAGCAGGCCTTCCTGATAAGTGTATCCTAGCCCTACATAATAGTTGAACTTATCCGAACCTCCCGTTACATTCAGATTGTGTGAATGACGGATAGCAGCATCTTTAAAATAGAAATCGAACCAGTCTGTATTTGCATATACTGCATCTCTCGAAGATGCCCAATCTGTCCCGAGTGCATTCGCATTTATACCCGGAAACTCTGCCGAATAAGGATTTTGCATGAACCCCTCCATCTTCTTAATAAGATCATCAGAAATTATCTGCTTATTACCTCCATTGGCAGCCATTTCATTTATGTAATTAGCATACTGAATAGAGTTCATCTGATCCGGCATATTAATAGGTGAACTGAACCCGACCGTTCCACGATAAGTGACCTGTGCCTTTTCTTTCCGACCGCTTTTCGTAGTAACCAATACTACACCATAAGCAGCGCGCGCACCATATACAGCCGCTGCAGAGGCGTCTTTCAATACACTGATTGATTCGATATCATTCGGATTTACATTCTGAAGACTCTGTTCCACTCCATCTACCAACACGTATGGTTCACTTCCATTAATAGAACCTGCACCACGGATATTGAATTTAATTTCAGCACCAGTTTCACCACCAACACCACCGGATACTGCATCTGTATCAAAATTCAAACCGGCTACGTTACCTTGCAGGGCACTTGTCAAGTCGGTAATAGGGCGGTTGACAATAGCGTCGGACTTTACAGTAGACACAGCAGCCGTAATGGTGCTACGTTTCTGCTTGTCCATACCCACTACAACAACCTCATCAAGAAGTTTTGAATCTTCCCGCAATACGAAGCGGTTGCCTTCAAGTTTTGTCACTTTTACTTCGAGGGGAGAATAACCCACGTAAGAGATGGTTAAGGTATTGCCAATTTTACCTTTGACAGAAAAGTTACCGTCAATGTCGGTCAAAGTACCTTCTTTTGCCCCTTTTACCATGACCGTAGCTCCAATAATGGTTTCCCCCTTATCATCTACACTTGTCCTTTAATCATTTGTTGCTGTGCAAACGCTCCTGAAGGAAATAGCAAGAGCATCATCATAAGAACAACAAAGCAGCCTTGTTTTTTCATAAGCCTCTTTTTTTTCATAATACTACATTTAATAATAAAGATTCATATATTCATTAGCTAACAAAATAAGTCTCATAGACATCAGATTTAAGAATGAAGAGCCGAGATAGCTTTTCCAACTAACATTCTTGTCACAAAGGTAGAGTAGCTTTTAAAAAGAGGTATTTTAAAAATAGCCATTAAATATTCACTTTTCACCAAATCAACCCGTTCCATCGGAGAAATGGTTCTTATCACAAAAAGACAATGATTACAATATCCAACTATCCGGTTCTAACCTTACCAAAGCCCTCTTATTGAATATTCATGTTATAATCCGGTTCCATCCGTTTCAATTTTGTCTGCAACGCCTTGATAGAAGGAAATAGCGGCTGAAAGCGAAAAAAGACGTCCCTCGCAGAAAGATACTGCAAACAAGGTAGAGTGCTTTCAGCGCATTCAGTTCTTTCAAATTAGCTGATGGATCTATATATCCAGCGTAGTAGGTATATATACTCACCACGCTGAATATATATGTCCGACAAGCAGGGTATATAGATTCATCACATGGCAAAAGTCGGTGTTTGAACAAGTTCATAATCGAATCAAATTTCTACTCTCTGATTCCACCATCAGAGAAAGATTAGTAAAGCTATTTCGTAATTAGTTTCAACCCTATTTGAAACTAAAAGTTTCACGCCTGGAAACAAAGTGTTTCACCGTATGAAACGAAGTGTTTCACACCGAGAAACGGATTGTTTCAAGCCTTGAAACAATTTTTGAAACTAATCGCCACAGGTGAAGAGATGGTGAAGTTATTGCACTTCACCACAAACTCCTTATTCATCGAAGAGATAGAGAAAAGGTGAAAGGGGAGATGGAAGATGAAAAATAAATATCCAGTGGGAAATTTATTCGATGCTGTAATGATTCAGTACTATACCGAAATGAATATTACTTTATAAGCTCTCTACTTCTTTTCCTGATAATTAACAGCTATCGAATGCTGTATCTCAAGAATTTACCTCCTCGCAAACTCTCATTTCCATACCTTTATACACTACCACAATCTTGTGTAGTTGCGTAGTGCCAATAGCGTTCTTCACCCTGTCGGTGTCAGCATAGCGGTTGGCTGGGCAATAGCTTCCGCCCGCAATTCCTCCACCCGGCTTTCGGGGTCTTTGTATCTGGCATACTTCAGCTCGATGATGTAGCTATGGCTCATGTCAGGGTAAATCTCCAACATGGGAGACAGGAAAATGTCAACATATCCGGATTGCGTGTCTGCTTCGGAGATGGGACGGTAGAAACGGTTTTGCGCTGTCATGGCAAGAGTGAAGCCATGTACGAAGGATTCTCCTTTCTGCTTGTCGCGCTGAGAGGCGTAGCGTTTCAGGCAATCGGCGATGTAGTCGAAGTAAGATTGCCATGCACCACGATATGCCAAGGCGGAAGATAGCTCATCTTTTCATGGTTACTGAAACTGAGGTCGGCTTCATTGTATGTATTCAGCAGATAAGTATAGAGTTGTTCGCGCACTACCTGGTTGGGTATGATGAGTTTGGTCTTGCCTTCAAATGTTCCGCTCACGGTGAGCATGCCGAAGTAATAGAGCAGGCTCACGAAATTATCGGAATCTACAATGTTGGCAGCTGGGAAACCGTCTTTCAACTCGCCGGTGATGTATCCCTGGCTCACTAAAGTCTGGATAATGGAGGCATCGTGCGCAAACTCTTTATCCTTGCGGATAAGCATACGCAGTTTCTCGTAATCGATACGAATGTTACTTTCTATCATATTTCGCGGTGCCTTTCCGTTATTATCAATATAGTTCTTAACGAAATAGAGCACCATATTGGAGTTGTACAAGGTTGGCTGATCATAACACTCCTGCGCAAAGCAATAGTTGTCATACCACGGTTTCATAAGTTCTATCAACTCATCTACAGTGTGATGGAATGGAGCTTTAGTAGAATAATAAGTCAGCATTTCGCGGACTTCGTCCTCGGTGAAACCCATCATTGCGTTGAATTTCGGTGTGAGGGAATAGTTGGTGCCAATATTAAATCCACTGGTGAGGTCATCCATCGTGACGGGACTCACTCCGGTGATGAAGCAACGCTTGATGCTGGAATAGGTTCCGGCTTTCACCCTATTGAAGAAGGCGCGCAGGTAGCCTTCCTTGTGGGTCTCTTCCGTATATCGGTGAATGCTTTCGGCATCCGAGAGGATGGCATTGGTGAAGTGGTCATATTCGTCAATGAAAAGATATATTTGCTGCCCGGCAAGTTCACACTGATGATATAGATAATCCAACTGCTCAACAGCTCCTGCTTTTTCATTCAAGACTTCCTTAATGCCTTTCGGCAGGTATTCTGCATAAATATCACAGAAATAATCGAAGCTGGTATTGCAATGTGCATCCAACCCTTGACGGTAGTTGTGCAACTCTCCACTAATTCCTGAGAAATTGAGATACAGCACCAGATAACTGTTACGGTCTCGTGTGGGATGCTTTCCGATATAGAGGTCGCCAAACAGGGCATCGAACTTGTCACGTGTACGCACATCATAATAGTGTTGCAACATGTTCAGCGTAAGGCTCTTGCCGAACCGGCGCGGGCGGATGAAAAAGAAGAATCTGTCCGATTGTTCTATTACAGGGATGAACGAGGTTTTATCCACGTAATAATAATTATCAAGACGAATATCCGCAAAGTTCATCATGCCGTATGGCAGCAACTTTCTTTCTGATGATACATATTCCATAATCCGGTGTATTTATGAGTTCACTTTTTATCAGTGCAAACAAAGATACGCTCTTTCCGCTACTTTCACAAACAAATGATTTTAAAAATGTTCTCTGCCCTGATACTCTTCCATGAGTACTGCAAGAAACAATAGATCAAAATGGACTCATCATCGTTGCTTTCTTACACACCTTATCTATAAACATGTTCATTGGGGTCGATATTGCAATGAGGTCCTTATATGCTTCGGCATATAATTCTTCCCGGCTCATACCTGTCAGATACATACTTGTTTTTATATAGGAAACAAAGGTAGTATTTATCTCCAGACCGGACATCATCCGTCGGAGTGTTTTTCTTTGAAAATTGGATATACTGAATGTAAACCAGACCCGGTTCTTCATTAGAAACATCTTACCAAACCTACAAAGAAGCACTTTTAGCGATTTTTAAAAGCCTATTGGTAAAAATTGAAACCAACCCGCTAGACAGAATCTTAAAAAACAAGTACCTTTGTATCTCACATTCCTTTAAACAACACATATTATGAAAAAACTCTGCCCTCTTATTCTTTGCACACTTTTTTCTCTTTCCGCAGCGTCCATAGAGACGGTGGATTATACTCAAGGGCTTTCCGTATGGTTCGACACTCCCAACAATCTCGATGGACAAGCTATCTGGCTACGTGCCAACGGCACAGGGGCGAATCCGGACAAAGCATGGGAAAGCCGTTCGCTACCTATCGGGAATGGCAGCCTGGGAGCGAATATCATGGGCTCCATATCCGCAGAACGAATCACACTGAATGAAAAAACTCTCTGGAAAGGGGGGCCGAATACCGCCAAAGGCGCCGAGTATTATTGGAACGTAAACAAACAGTCGTCAGGTGTACTGAAAGAAATCCGGCAGGCTTTCCTGGACGGGGATTCTAAAAAGGCGGGGTATCTCACGCAGGAAAACTTCAACGGGCTGGGAGCTTATGAAGAAAAAGACGAGACTCCGTTCCGCTTCGGTGCTTTTACCACGATGGGAGAGCTTTATGTGGAAACCGGACTCAGCGAAATCAATATGAGCAATTACCGCCGCATCCTGTCGTTGGATTCGGCGATGGCTGTGGTGCAATTTTACAAAGACGGGATACGGTATCAACGTAAATACTTCATATCCTATCCAGACAGCGTTATGGTCATGAAGTTTACTGCCGACAAAGGCGGAAAACAGAATCTTGTACTTAGCTATTGTCCCAACAACGAAGCAAAAAGCATCTGGAAGCAGATGGAAACGACGGATTAGTATATACCGGCGTTCTCAATAACAACGGAATGAAATTCGCTTTCCGAATCAAAGCTATCCACAAAGGGGGAACACTGAAAGCAGAAAACGACCGGATTATTGTGAAGGATGCTGACGAAGTGGTATTCCTGCTTACGGCAGATACCGATTATAAGATGAACTTTGCCCCAGACTTCAAAGACCCGAAAGCCTACGTCGGCAACGACCCGTCACAAACGACTCTGGCTATGATGGACAATGCCCTGAAAAAAGGTTATGACGAGCTTTATCGTAATCACGAAGCCGATTATACCGCGCTGTTCAATCGGGTACGTTTTGAAATCAATCCGGAAATCGGCACTCCCAACCTGCCGACCTACAAACGACTGGCTAGCTATAAGAAAGGCGTGCCGGACTATCAGCTCGAACAATTGTACTATCAGTTCGGACGCTATCTGCTCATAGCCAGTTCGCGCCCCGGCAACATGCCAGCCAACCTGCAAGGATTGTGGCACAACAATACCGACGGCCCGTGGCGGTAGATTACCACAATAACATCAACATTCAAATGAATTACTGGCCTGCGTGCCCCACCAATCTCTCTGAATGTACATGGCCTTTGATTGACTTTATACGCAGCTTGGTAAAACCCGGCGAGAAGACAGCACAAGCCTATTTCACGCCCGCGGATGGACAGCATCCATCTCTGCCAATATCTTCGGATTCACAGCTCCCTTATCCAGCAAATCTATGGCATGGAACCTGAATCCTACCGTCGGTCCGTGGCTGGCAACGCATATATGGGAGTATTATGATTATACCCGTGACACGAAATTCTTAAAGGAAATCGGCTACGACCTTATCAAAAGCAGCGCACAGTTTGCGGTAGACCACTTGTGGCACAAGCCCGACGGGACTTACACCGCCGCTCCTTCCACTTCTCCCGAACACGGCCCGGTGGACGAGGGAGTCACTTTCGCGCATGCCGTAGTACGTGAAATATTACTGGACGCCATCCAGGCAAGCAAGGTGCTCGGAACGGACGCCAAAGAACGCAAACAATGGGAAAACGTACTGACCAAACTGGTTCCGTACCGTATAGGACGCTACGGTCAGTTGTTGGAATGTCTACCGACATAGACGACCCGAAAGATGAACACCGCCACGTCAACCACCTGTTCGGATTGCATCCGGGGCATACCATCTCTCCCGTGACCTACCCCCGAACTTGCACAGGCAGCCAGAGTGGTACTGGAACATCGCGGAGACGGCGCTACCGGTTGGAGCATGGGTTGGAAGCTCAACCAATGGGCACGACTGCAAGACGGAAACCATGCGTATAAACTATACGGCAACTTATTGAAAAACGGTACACTGGACAACCTCTGGGATACCCATGCGCCTTTCCAGATAGACGGAAACTTCGGCGGTACGGCAGGAATAACCGAAATGTTATTGCAAAGCCACATGGGATTCATCCAACTTCTTCCCGCTTTGCCGGATGCATGGGCAAACGGCTCAATAAGCGGAATCTGCGCCAAAGGAAATTTTGAGGTTTCCATCTCCTGGAAAGAGGGACAACTGGAGAAAGCTATCATCCATTCCAAATCCGGAATCCCCTGTAACGTAAGATACGGAGACAAGACGCTCAAGTTCAAGACCGTAAAAGGGAAAAAATACGAAATCACCTTAAAAGGGAACAAGTTAGCCGTATTATAAAGAAGGCATCTGTCCTCATAAACAAACCTGCTTTACATGAAAACCAAATACGCTGTTCTGTCAAGCCTTTTCTTTATCATACAGTTAGTCGGTGTTCTCCCTCTCCGGGCAGAACACTATTACTTTAAACAAATCTCTCTGAAAGAAGGGCTGCCTTCCAACGTGCGCTGTATTCTCCGGGATGAGCAGGGTTTCGTATGGATAGGTACCAAATCGGGACTGGGAAAGTTCGACGGGCACGAACTGAAAAGATACAAACACCAGGCAAACGACCCGAACTCGCTTCTCCACAACCTGATTTATCAGATTGCCGAAGACAAGCAACACAACATCTGGTACTGACTGAAAAAGGTATTGCCCGTTACCAACAGCAGAGCAACGACTTCACGTTCCCCACGGACGAGGACGGGAAGAATATCACCGCCTATTCCTTCTGCCTTGTCCCGGACGGAATCCTCTTTGGCGGCAAGGACAGGATTTACAAATATAGTTATAACGATTCTTCTCTCCGGCTTCTGCAATATTTCAACGCCAACTCTTTTAAAATCAACGCTCTCAGTATGTGGGATTCAAAGACGTTGCTTTGTTGCAGCCGTTGGACAGGCATATACCTCGTAGACCTGCATACCGGAGAGCACAGACGCCCCCCTTTCGACTGCGGGCCGGAAATTACCACCATGATGACCGACAGCCGGAAAAGAATATGGATTGCCCCTTACAGCGGCGGACTTCGTTGCTATTCATACGACGGCAAACTACTGGCTTCGTACTCCACCCGCAACTCCGCCCTCAGCAACGACATCGTCCTAAGCCTCGCTGAAAGGGAAGGGCAACTGTGGATAGGAACGGATGGCGGCGGAATCAATATCCTCACCCCCGAAACCGGGGAAATCTCCCAACTGGAATATATCCCGGGACGTGAAAACTACTCTCTCCCCGCCAACTCCATTCTCTGCCTGCACAACGACCACAATAACAATATATGGGCAGGAAGCACCTGCAACGGATTGATCAGCATCCGGGAAGTGTTCATGAAAACCTACACCGACGTAGTCCCCGGCAACGACCGCGGACTAAGCAACAGCACCGTGCGAAGCCTTTACCGCCAATCGACCGACAGTATCTGGATTGGTACGGACGGCGGCGGTATCAACCTCTTTAACCCGCGTACCGAGAAATTCACCCATTATCTTTCTACCTGGAACGATAAAATAGCGTTTATCAGCGGATTCACTCCCGGAAAACTACTGATTTCCCTTTTCTCCAAAGGAGTATTCATATTCAACCCCGCAACCGGGGAGAAACAGCCTTTTACCATTGTCGACAAAGAAACTACGACACAACTTTGCAACCGGGGTAAATCGGTCAACTTATATCAGAACACCCCCAACACCGTGTTATTACTGGGCGACCATGTCTACCAGTATCACCTGAAAGAAAAGAAATTCGACAAGGTCACCGGAGAAGAAGGGAAAAGTATTGTCGGCACGCTCGTCCCCTTCAAGCACGAGAACAACCGGACTTACATCAACGATTTCAAACATATCTACGAACTGCACGATGGGGATTCCTTGCTGCAAACAACCTTCGAATGTTATCAGGATACCGTAATCAGTTCGGCGTCACACGACGAGCACGGCGATTTCTGGATAGGAAGCAATTTCGGCCTTATCCACTACAACCCCGTTTCCCAAAAGCAGACGCACATCCTTACCAACCTGTTTACCGAAGTCAACATGGTGCAATGCGACCAGAGGGGCAAAGTATGGATAGGTGCGGATAATCTGCTTTTCGCCTGGCTTATACAGGAACAGAAGTTCGTTCTCTTCGGAGAGTCGAACGGAGCTATCCAAAACGAATATCTGCCCAACGCCCGGTTGGTAAACAATGAGGGGGATGTCTATATCGGCGGTGTAAAGGGTATGCTGCGCATTGACGGCCAGCTGCTGCTGAATACATCGGAAATGCCGGAACTGCAACTGTTGGATATTATCATCAATGGTGAGCCTGCACAGAACAAACTATATAGTCATCCGGCAGCAATCTCTGTCCCATGGGACAGCAATATCACCATCCGAATCATGTCGAAAGAAGAGGATATCTTCCGTAAGAAGTCTACCGCTATCGGATAGAGGGGCTGAACGACCAGTATATCGAATCGTACCAGCCGGAATTGGTAATCCGGTCGTTACCACCGGGCAATTACAAGATTATGGCTTCATGCACAGCGAAAGACGGCAGCTGGATTCCCAACCAGAAAATACTAGAACTAACCGTACTTCCGCCATGGTATCGCACGTGGTGGTTCATTCTCGGTTGCACCATTCTCATTGCCACCATAATCATCGAAACTTTCCGCAGAACATTGAAACGTAATCAGGAAAAACTGAAATGGGCGATGAAAGAGCATGAGAAACAGATGTACGAGGAAAAGGTACGTTTTCTTATCAATATCAGCCACGAACTACGGACTCCGCTGACGCTTATTCATGCGCCACTCAATCAGATTTTGAAGTCGCTCTCTTCCGGAGACAGCCAATATCTGCCGTTAAAAGCCATCTACCGGCAGGCACAACGGATGAAGAACTTGATTAATATGGTGCTCGACGTGCGGAAAATGGAAGTAGGGGAGAGTAAACTGCAAATTCAGCCTCATCCGCTCAATCAATGGATTGAACACGTTTCGCAGGATTTTATCAGTGAGGGGGAAGCAAAGAATGTGCATATCCGCTATCAGCTCGACCCACGGATAGAGAAAGTCAGTTTCGATAAGGACAAATGCGAGATTATCCTAAGTAACCTGCTTATCAATGCCTTGAAACACAGTCCGCAGGACACGGAAATAACGATTGCTTCGGAACTGCTACCTGAAGAAAACCGGGTGCGTATCTCCGTCATCGACCAAGGATGCGGACTGAAGCAAGTGGATACGCACAAGCTCTTTACCCGCTTCTACCAGGAACGGGAGAACAGAGCGGAACAGGAATCGGCTTGTCTTACTCCAAGATTCTGGTGGAACTGCACGGCGGCTCTATCGGCGCACAGGATAATGAAGAAACCGGAGCCAGCTTTTTCTTTGAGTTGCCGTTGAGGCAGGAACCGGAAGAAATCATCTGCGAGCCAAAAGCTTATCTGAACGAGTTGATGATGGATGATAACAGCGGGCAGCCGTCCGCGAAAGAGGTATTCGACACCACTCCATACACTATTCTCGTAGTGGATGACAATCCGGATATGACAGACTTCTGAAAAGAACGTTCGAAGGATACTTCAAACGGATAATTATCGCCGGAGACGGGGTGGAAGCCCTTCAACTGG